>Ga0310690_10002086_pt1 | contig 33586 bp, 25 predicted proteins | sample AusTroGonzalo_MG_2_FD_207661 | JGI IMG/M metagenome (GOLD analysis project Ga0310690, IMG submission 207661) | Bovine rumen microbial communities from tropical cattle in Woodstock, Queensland, Australia - Gonzalo_04 (v2) (version 2) | ecosystem: Host-associated > Mammals > Digestive system >...
CCGTGCAAGGCACCGAAGCCGACATAAATGACCAGCCGGCAGGATTTATGCGACCACACAAGATAGACGAGTAAAGTCTATTCCTGCGTCTCGCCTACTTTTAGACCTCCGTTATAGATACTTTCCACCGAGATGTTACTCCACTCTTCCATTTTCGGGAGCGAGGGATCATCCACCAGCGCGTCCACGGCACAAGGAACACCCTGCATCACATTCTTCTCCAGGAACTCCTTTTCAACCGGCCAAAGATAACTCATATACGCAGCCACGGCATGTGCGCGATGCTCAAAGCGCCAAATGGAGTATTTCCAACCTTTCTTTTTCAGTTGCGAAGCAATATAACTGCTGCCCCAGACACCCATGCCGAAAGCGCCGTAATAGGTATAGTTGACCGCCTTATCGTCCGTGCCGTGCAGTAACAACAGCGGGCACGGAGCCGTTTTGAACGAAGGCTTACCTTTATCGCTGATAAGACCACCGGCAAAACTCATCACGCCCTTGAACTGCAGCCCTTCCGGCAGGCCGTCTGTTTGACCATTCGCTACAGCATAGGCACACGCCAACGAGATGATGGCGCCCGCCGAACTGCCGGCAAGTACGATATTATGCACATCGATCCCTAATTCAGGATGTTCCGCCAGAAAACTCACAGCCGAAAAAACATCCTCCACCCCCATCTGTTGCGACTTGACAAACTGATGCACCGACTTGGCTGCACCTACTAATCCTTTTCCCATCTTATAGCCCTTCATTCCAAGACGGTAGTCGATCGCCACAACCGTAAAACCGTTGTCTGTCAGCATGTTATACCAAGGCAACATATAGGCTTCATTACGTGCGCCCATAACGAATCCACCGCCAAAAACGTACAGAATAGTCGGTTTCTGCTGATCCACGGCAGGGCGGTAAATATCCAAATACAAGGCACTACTGTCCTTTTGCGCAAAAAGGTAAGTCTCCTGCGCAAAGGCGGTCATACAAGACAGCAAGATAGTGAGAACAAGAACGATCTTTTTCATAACGCACGCATATTTTGTGTGCAAAGGTACTGTTTTTTTTTGATATATGCAAGAAAAATCGAAGATTAATCGTGCAAAGCTAAGAAAAACACCTATTTATTTGCGTAAATGAATTTTTTTTTGTACCTTTGCAGCCAAATTTTAGGAATATGAATTTTACCCATTTGCATGTACATAGTCACTACTCGTTGCTGGACGGACTAAGTAAGGTGGAGGAGATAGTGGATAAGTGTATCGCGACTGGCATGAACGCGGTGGCACTGACCGATCATGGTAACATGTACGGCATCAAGGACCTGCTCGATTACTGCAAGAAGATCAACGCCGAACGGGAAGTGCCTTTCAAGCCGATTGTAGGCACAGAGGCGTATTGTGCACGTCGCGGACGGCACTCGATGAAGGATGACAAAGTGATCACCGCCGAAGGTCGTACGCAGGTCATTGATCGCTCCGGATGGCACTTGATACTGCTTGCCAAGAACCAAGAGGGCTATCATAACTTATGCCGCTTGGTGTCGCACGGCTATATGTCCGATGCATTCTACCATACCCCACGTATCGACAAGGAACTGCTGGAGCGCTGGCATGAAGGCATCATCTGTTGCTCGGCTTGCTTGGGCGGCGAGTTGCCGCAGAAGATTCTGGAAGGCATCGCTAAAGGCGGTGATTTCAGTGAGGCAGAAGAGACCGTGAAGTGGTTTAAGAACCTCTTCGGCGAGGACTATTACATCGAGCTACAGCGTCACGAGACGCAGAAACCGAATGCGGACGTTGAGGTCTATGAGCGGCAGAAACAGGTTAACCCCGTGCTCATAGAACTGGCACGTAAATACGGCGTGAAGATCATCGCTACCAACGATGCCCATTTCGTGAACGAAGAAGATGCCGAGGCGCATGACCGACTCATCTGCCTGAGCACCAACCATTTCGTGACCGACGTTAACCGCATGCACTATACCAAGCAGGAATGGATCAAGACACCGAGCGAAATGGCGGAGATCTTCAGTGACATCCCTGAGGCATTGGAGAACACGCAGGAGATAGTGGACAAGGTGGAGGTCTATGATATCGACCATGGACCGATCATGCCTAAGTTCGACATCCCCGCTTCGTTCGGACGCGAAGAAGACTACCCCGACCGTCTCGCCTTCGAGTCGGCGTACCTGCGCTACCTCACCATGGAAGGAGCCAAAGAGCGGTACGGCGAGGAGCGACTCGCTAACGACGAGGAACTCAAAGAGCGTATCGAGTTTGAGCTCAACACCATCATCTCGATGGGTTTCCCGGGTTACTTCCTGATCGTGATGGACTTCATCCGTGCCGCGCGGGAAGACCTCGACGTGTCGGTAGGTCCCGGTCGTGGCTCGGCTGCCGGTTCGGTAGTGGCTTACTGCCTTAAGATAACGGATCTCGACCCCTTGAAGTACGACCTCCTGTTCGAACGTTTCCTTAACCCTGACCGTATATCCCTACCCGATATCGACACCGACTTCGAAGACTGCGGACGCGGCAAAGTGCTGGACTACGTGAGTCAGAAATACGGCGAGACGCACGTGGCGCATATCGTTACCTACGGTAAGATGGCGACCAAGTCCGCTCTCGCTGACGTAGGACGTGTGCAGCAGATTCCTCTAGCGCGCGTGAACGAACTAAAAGCACTCATCCCTGAACGCGAGTTCCCCGACAGCGTAGGCGTCGATGCCAAAGGCAAGAAACCCAAGGTTAACCTGCGTAACTGCTATAAGTATATCGAAGAGTTACGTCGCGAGTACGAGCAGGGCGACCCCAACACGCGGTCGATGCTGGAGTACGCAGCACGACTCGAAGGGACTATCCGGCAAGTGGGCGTACACGCCTGCGGCGTGATCATCGGTGCGGATGACCTGACGAACTTCGCTCCCCTATCCTCTGTCGAAGATAAGAATAGCAAGAAACGTGTGCTCGTGACCGAGTACGACGGGCATGTAGTGGAGAGCGTGGGACTGATCAAGATGGACTTCCTCGGTCTCATCACCCTTACCATCATCAAAGAGTGCCTGCGCAACGTCAAGAAAGCTCGAGGCATTGATATCGACATCGACCATATACCTATCGACGACCCCGAGACCTATAAGCTCTTTCAGGAAGGCCGTACGGTAGCCGTGTTCCAGTTCGAGTCCGGCGGTATGCAGAAATACCTGCGCGAACTCAAACCCACCGTCATCGGTGACCTCATCGCCATGAACGCCCTCTACCGCCCCGGACCGATGGATTATATCCCGCAGTTCATCAAGCGTAAACAGGGTCTCGAACCCGTGACGTATGACATCCCCGTGATGGAGAAATACCTCAAAGACACCTATGGTGTCACCGTCTATCAGGAACAGGTCATGCTGCTCAGTCGTCTGCTGGCTAACTTCACCCGCGGCGAGAGCGACAAGCTCCGTAAGGCTATGGGAAAGAAACAAATGGCGGTGCTGGAGGCGCTCAAAGGTAAGTTCATGGACGGCGGTAAGGCGAACGGACACGACCCGTTGGTGCTGACCAAAATCTGGGAAGACTGGAAGAAATTTGCTTCGTACGCGTTCAATAAATCGCACGCGGCATGCTACTCGTGGGTGGCTTACCAGACAGGCTACCTCAAAGCACACTACCCTGCCGAGTTCATGGCGGCAAACTTGACCGTCCACAAGGACGATATCAAAGAGGTGACGAAGTTGATGGACGAGTGTAAAGCGCTGGGACTGAGCGTGTTAGAGCCGGACGTCAATGAGTCGGAATTGTCGTTTACCGTCAATAGCAAAGGCGCCATCCGCTTCGGTTTAGGTGGTATCAAGGGCGTCGGAGAAGGTGCGGCAGAAGCCATCATCTCCGAGCGCGAGAAGAACGGCAAGTACACCGGCATCTTCGATTTCTTAGAGCGCGTCAACTTACAGAGTTGTAACCGTAAGACCATAGAGAACCTCGCACAAGCGGGTGCTTTCGAGTGCTTCGACGATATATACCGCGAGCAGTTCTTCGGTATCAATGAGGACGGTTTGTCAGGGTTAGATCTGCTGATGAACTACGGTCAGAAATGGCAGGCGGACAAAGTCAATAATGCCAATTCGCTGTTTGGAGACCTTGATTTTGCAGTCGAAGTCAAGCACCCTGAGATGCCGCAAGTGGCACGTTGGGACACCATCGAACGGCTGAACAAAGAAAAAGAACTGATTGGTATCTACCTCTCTGCGCACCCGCTGGATGAGTATGCCTTCGAAGTGAACGAGCTGTGCAACACCACCGCGCATGACTTGGCGCTCTTCGATAAATGGCGCAAACCGGACATGCGGGCAGAGGCGGAGAAAAACATTAAGATGGAGCAAGTGGAGTCAGATGAAAAACTACTCCTTCCGTCGGAGTTCATCGCAGCGCATAAGAACCAAGCCTGCTTCATCGGAGGGCTCATCACCGAAGCGGAACAGTTACGCAGTCAGAAAGGCAACCCCTACGGACGCTATACGATAGAGGACTATACCGGCAGTTACCAGTTTGTGCTGTTCGGTAACGCCTATTCGCAATTCGCTCACCTCATGCTCAAAGACCTGTACGTGTTCGTCACGGGCGTCGTGCAGCAGAAAGGTGCCGGCATGAAATGGTTCAAAGAAGCGCCGGACGAAGAGGCAGAGTTCGAGTTCGTGGTACAACATGTGGACATGCTGAACGAAGTACAAGACAAACGCGTGGAAGGGCTCAATATACGCCTGCAGTTAGACACCGTTAACCGCGAGACGATAGACGAGTTGGCGGATGCGGTCAAAGCAAACAAAGGTCAGGAGCGTCTGCACGTCAGCGTCTTTAACCCCATGAACCGTCAGTCCGTAGCCCTCACCAGTCGATCCAATGCCATCCGCGTCACACCGCAGTTCTATAAATGGCTCTGCTCAAAACGCTTGGACAACATGCTCGATTTCAGCGTAGTCAAGAAAGAATAAATCATAAATTTGAAATCATAAATTTGAAATAAAAAACGACCCGTAAAGGTCGTTTTTTGGTAGTGCTACCCGGACTCGAACCGGGGTTTACGGCGTGAGAGGCCGTTGTCCTAGGCCACTAGACGATAGCACCGAGGTTTCAAAAGCGGGTGCAAAGGTACTGCTTTTTTTTGACATGACCAAATTTTTTGGCAAAAAAATGCATTTTAGGGTGCATTTTTTTGTTTTATTGCCTCTCCAACGAGGTAATTACTGCCTCCAATGAAGATTATATCCTCTTCCGACGTCTGCTCTTGTGCATAACGAATCGCCTCTTTCGGGTCGTCGATAGCGATACCTTCTTTGCCCCATAGTTCAAGCATCTCTTGTGCCGAGCGCGCCCGTTGCGTATTTGGAGTCGTAAAAATATAGTGATACCGTTCTCCCTGCGGCAGCAGACGCATGACAACATCGGTGTCTTTGTCGTTCACCATCCCGAAGACGATCCATATATTGGGCGCTTGCAGTTCTTTGAGTTGCCGCGCTACATACTGAATGCCGTGACTGTTATGTCCAGTGTCGCATATAGTCAGCGGTCGTTCATTCAAGATCTCCCAACGCCCCCGCAAACCCGTCATCGAACATACATGCGCAAAGCCTTCCTTAATAGCGGAAGTCTGTACTCTGTATTCTGTATTCTGTACTCCTAATGCCCGCAGGGCGGCAAACGCCGTTTGCATATTATGCTCCTGATAGAGTCCTTTGAGTTCGCATTCGGGAGCGTAACGCAGTCGCGTACGACGCAGGTACTCGCATTGGTCGGCGAAATAGATCTCGCTCCCGCATGCCTGCGCGCGTTCCATGAATATATTGATGGTCTGCGGATGCGTCTCACCGATGACTACCGGCACATGCGGTTTGATGATGCCGGCTTTTTCACTGGCGATCTTGGCTAATGTATTTCCAAGAAACTCCGTATGATCGAGACCGATATTGGTGATGACCGACAAGAGCGGTGTCAGTACGTTGGTGCTGTCCAGTCGCCCGCCAAGACCTACTTCCACCACCGCTATATCCACGTTCTGCTGCACAAAATAATCGAACGCCAACGCGGTCATGGTCTCAAAGAACGAGGGTTGGATCTCATCCAAGAATGCGCGGTGCTGCGTCACCCACGAGGATAGTTCTTCTTCGGGAACAGGTACGCCGTTGATGCGTATGCGTTCGGTGAGCGACACCAGATGCGGGCTGGTAAACAAGCCTACGCGCATGCCCGATGCCTGTAGTGCCGCCGCTATCAGATGACTAGTCGAACCCTTTCCATTGGTGCCGGCTACATGGATAGCGCGTAGTGCCTCATGCGGGTTGCCCACATGCGCCATCAACCGCAACGTGTTCTCCAAACCCGGCTTATAGGCGGCAGCGCCTACCGTATGAAACGGCGGGCGGGAAGAATATAAATATGTGACTGCTTCGTCGAATGTCACAGTTCGAAATCCAGACAGGTACGACTTTCGGTGTTGGGACGTACGATGCCGTTTGCTACTGCCAGATGCGCAGGATGAACGGCGTAACCCTTGAGTGCCTCAAACGACTCGAGCGTGCTGTCCAGCATGATATCGGCGTTACTGGTCTCCAGACGACCGTCTGCTTGTACATGGATATCCACCAAGCCCGGCACATGACCTTTGAGACCTTCCAGACCCTTCTTGATGGCGAGTGCTGCCTCGCGTTTCTGCGCCTCGCTTAAGTCCGAGCGCAATTTCCATAAGATAATGTGCTTTACCATTTCTTCGCTGTGTATATTGTTGCTATTCCAAAACTTAGCGTTTTATACTGTGCCTCTTTGAATCCGGCCTGCTGCAGATGCTGCACGAACGTCTCGCCCCAACAGAAACCCTTGACGCTCTTATTGAGATAGGTATAAGCGGTCTTGTCACGGCTGACGATACGCCCGATAATGGGCAGTATATGACTAAAATAGAGGTCGTACAGTGCCCGCACAAGCGGGTTGGAGGGATAACTGAACTCGAGTATCGTCACTTGTCCTCCGGGTTTGAGCACGCGGTACATCTCACTCAGTCCGGCATCTAAATCACTGAAATTACGGCATCCGAAGGCGCAGGTCACACCATCAAACGAAGCCTCATCGAACGGCATTGCCTGCGCGTTGCCATGAATAAAGGTGATTGGTGATTGGTGATTGGTGATTGGTAATTGGTCCACTTTCTGCTTTCCAATCGCCATCATCTTGTCGGAGAGGTCTATACCGGTGACGCGTTGCGCCTTACCACTACGCAGCATCGCTATTGTGAGGTCAGCCGTTCCGATGGCTACATCCAGTACGTGCTCGGCTACCGGCATGCGTTTGACCGTTTGCTTGCGCCACAAGCGGTCGATATTAAGCGACAGACCATGATTCAAACCGTCATACGTGCTTGCGATGCGGTCGAATAACTGCCCTATATGCTGTTTCTCTTCCATTATTCCAGATACCGTCTGCGTAGCAGGTGTATATCATCGGGTGCCAAGAGCAGTTGGTTCTCGAGGTATGCCATCATGCCGCCGAACTCGTTATCAATGAGATCAAGCACGCGGATAAAATTCGGTGTAGAGACGCCCATGAAAGCAAGGATCACTTCTTTCTCTGCATCGCCGCCTCCCCGTTCGTCCACTTGCGCGTACAGTTTATTGACCAGATCACGGTAAGCTTCATTGGAAAGGTCAAAGTCGGCAATGATCGCTTCTCTATCCACCCCCAGCGCCGAGAGCAGGAAAGCCGCGCCCCACCCTGTTCGGTCTTTACCTTGGAAGCAATGCCATAACATACCGCTATCATCGGGAGACTCGACGATAAGCCGTAAAAACGTAGCGTATTGTAGCTGCGAATACTCACTGCGAATCAACGACGGATACATATTCGCTGCCATCTTCTGCACCTCGGGATAGAAGGAATAATTGACTATATGCGCCTCCAGATCAAGGAAAGCCTCTTGCGGAATAGGCTGCTCAGTGAGGCGTTCAGCACTCAGGTCGATGGTAGGCAGCAGATGATGCGTAGCGCCTTCAACGGCTTGGTCGGGCAACGCTTCGGCTTCACCTAACGAACGAAAATCGAAAATACGATAGAGGTTAAACTCATCGTGCAGACGCTGTAGATCAGCCTGTGAGGCATCATGCAGATGAGCAGTACGCAGCAGACGGTGCGGTCGAACCGCTTTACCGCCATGCCCGATCATGCCACCCAAGTCGCGGGCGTTTACAATATTGTCAAACAAACACTTCATCTAATAATCGTACAAATTCTTTGTAGGCAAAGGTGTCACTCAGTTCGGAGAGAGAGGCTGCAAGACCGCGGTAATGCCACTCGTGCGAGGCTTTGTCTTTGACATGAAAGATCGACCACAGGGCATCGCCTTTGAGTTGGTAGTCACGCCAGATAGCCCGCATGTTACTCAACTTATCGCCCAACGCCACTATCTTCGCGTCATGAGGCGCCGCTGCCAAACGGTCGATAGCCGCCTGCTTGCGTTGATGCCAAGTCTCGGATTCGTTCTCACTACCGGTGAACACCTGACCGTTCAGTTGATCACTCTCGGCGTGTACCAGTTCGGCGACGCGGTCACCAAACGCCTCGCGTATCTGCTCGACGGTGACGTCTGTATCTTCGAGCGTGTCATGCAGGGCTGCTGCCGCCAGCAGTTCTTGGTCGGAAGTGATCGTAGCCACTATCTCCACCGCTTCCATCGGATGCACGATATACGGAAAACCCTTCCCGCGCCGCTCTGTGTTATGATGCGCCTTGACAGCGAACACAATCGCCCGGTCCAACAAGTCTGTATCAAGGTATTTATTAGCCATTTGGCAATTTACAATTTACAATGTACAATTTACAATTAATAGATCGTTCCTTCAAGCATGGCGCGGAATTGCGGCATCGGACATTTGGTGTCGCGCTCCACGATCAGCGTCTTGAGTCCGGCATAGATCTTGATCTGCCGCAGTACTTCTTCTTTGTCTTGGTCGGGACCGAAATACTCGTCTTGGAAAGCCTCCCAGAAACGGCCTGCCGTCGCGTTGGTCATATGGTTCACCTCCATCGTCCACTCCTCGTTGTTGAGGCAGCAGCACAGATAGACCATGCCGAGGTCGAACATCGGATAGCCGTAACAGAAATCGCCTAAGTCAATGAAATACGGCGTACGCACACCGTCTTTCTCCGTGAAGATCGCATTTCCGAACTGCAGATCACCATGAATAGCGGTGTCGGCATCGGGTGCAGCGGCAATGAAATCATGTATTTTCTGCTTCTGCTCGGACGTAAAGTCAGGATTCTGCTCAAGCAGCGTATAGAGTCGGTCTTTGACAGACTCGAACTGCGTAGTGTCCACATGCACGGAGTGCAATTTCTTGCACAAGCGCGCGAACTCGCGTCCGTACTCCTCTGCGCGTTCGGGTTCGTCACCGCAAGCACGCGAGTACGAGCGTTTGCCTACCAAGCGCCTAAAACGAATACCGAGACGCTCACCGTCCGTGATCAGGTCTCCGGGTTCAGGCGTCGGGATGCCCATCTCATAGACCTTACGCGCCAACTCTAACTCCTTGGCTGCCGCTTCAAAATTGCGGAAGTATATCTTGAGCATGATGTTAGGGTCGGTCTTGTGGTTATAACTGGCACCATTAGCACCTTCGCCTACGCGTTCATAGTCGTTCAAATCAATCTTTACGGGTTGTATCATAGTTGTAAACTTTTTGCTTGTTCGTACGTCAATTCTGCCAGTTCGCTGTTCTGGCTGTTGTGCCCGTTGAGGGCATCGAAGAGCCGCTCCAAACCAATCTTACCGCCTCCGGTAGAGAGGATGCAGACGATGCATATGTTCTGCAATCCGATAGCGGACGAGATGATGTCGATGTCGGTGTTACCTAACTGATGCCGCGCCAGACGGTACGCATCTTCTTCGTACTGCCGGATGAGTCGGCTCACGTCTCCTAATGTATTACACCTAAGCGCTCTGAGCACACGTATATAGCGTGTGAGCGGCACTTCTTGTATCTCGGCTTGGTTAATAGCCGCGATGCGCTTATTGAGCCGGTCAAGCGGTTTGGCCTGTATATACGAGCGGAATGTATCGCCGTCCAACTGTACATCGTCCAACTTACCGTTCTTTACCAGTTGTTCAACACGACGACGGTAGTCCGTTATCTCCGAACGGATACGACTGAACTCATCATCCGCCATCTCGAGCAAGCCTGCCAGACGGTTAATGCGCCGCAGGTACTCTTTGGGGATCTCGATGCCGGTCTTATAGCCTGTATCATGGTTGATCGCCGCCCAGGCATGCTGGAGCGTGGTGCGCAACTGCAGTTCGAAACGAAAGTTGTAACCGGGGATCTTGCATATGTAATGGAGCGAGTTATAACCGAAGCTGTCCAGTTGGTGCAGACGACGCTTATCGACCGAGTTATTCCAGTCGATCTCGAACAGTTGCTCCGCCATCGAAGCGATACGATCGACATCATCGGTGTAATAGGTGACGATACGCGCCCCGACAAGATCAGTTATGTCCCGCAGCGTAGCGTACTTGGCTCCTTTGAGCGCCAACTTACCTGCCAACGACTGCTCGGTCTTCACGCGCGCCTCTACTGCCGTCACTTCCAATCCGTAACGGCCGATCGCTTCATGCAGCATCGTGAGCACCTGCTCTTTGAGTTGCTCCAAGACCGGAAGAGCCTCACGGTACTCCTCCAATATCATTTCCGAATGCAGGTCCATCACTGTATGTCGAACAATGATATAAAACCGGTCATCATGAAGACTTGACGGATGTCGGCGTTGATGTTACGCACGATCACTTTCGAACCGTGTGTAGCGGCTTCCTTGCGGATGGAAAGGAAGATGCGCAAGCCGGACGATGAGATATACTCCAACTGCGAGCAGTCGAGGATGATCTCTTTGTTCTCCACTTCGAGAAGCGGCTTAACCGCCTCTGCGGTAGGTACAGCAGCCGCTGTGTCCAAACGACCGGAAAAGGATGCAATCACTTGATTTCCGGATTCTTTAATTTGCGTGTTCATATATAACGTTTTAACAATTTAACAGTTTAACCATTTAACCATTTAACGTCTTAACCAACGTCAGTATGTTTTTATCATCTATTCGTTCATAGCGCACCTCGTCCATTAGTTGACGCACGAGGTAAATGCCGAGCCCGCCTATCTGCCGCTCTTCTGCCGAGAGCGTCGTGTCGGCTTCGGGAGCTGCCGTCGGATCAAACGGAATACCGCTGTCGGAGATGGTGAAGATCAACTGCTTTCCGTTGTTCACGCGCTGGAACTCGACAAACACCTTACCGTCATTGCGTCCCGGATAAGCGTATAGCATGACGTTGGTCACCGCCTCTTCAAGGGCCAGGTTAACCGGCATGTTCAGTTCAGTCGGGATCTCCAATCCTTCAATCCATTCGGCAAGCGTCGGGATCTGCTGGATATCATTGCGCATGATGAGTGCCGGTATTTGGTAACGGATGGCGCACATCGTCAGGTCATCGCTCTGCTGCGACTCACCAACGAAAGCATCTACCGCCTGTTCCATAGACAGGATCAGTTGTTGCGGCCGTTCGCTACGGGGGTCGCTAAGCACCCTCATCATCCGCTCGTCACCGAACTGCTCATGGTTCTTGTTCTCCGCCTCAGTCAGGCCGTCCGTATAGAGGAAGAGCGTATCGCCGTACTGCATCTTCGTATGCTGCGTCTGGAACGGGAAGCCGGCTTCGATACCCAGCGGCAGGTTCGGCAGCACCTCTAAACTTTCAACTTTAAACTTTAAACTTTCAACTATTACCGGCGCATTATGTCCGGCGTTGCAGTAATTCATCTCGCCTGTCTTGAGGTCTAATATACCGAGGAAGAGCGTGACGAACATGTTCTGCTCGTTGTTCTCCGTCATCGCGTCATTGAGCATCGACACAATGCGTCCGGCATCCTCTTCGTGCACCGATATACTACGGAACAGCGAGCGCGCCGTTGCCATCACGAGGGCAGCCGGTACACCCTTACCGCTCACGTCTCCGATACAGAACAGCAGTTTATTATCGCGCACGTAGAAATCATATAGGTCACCGCCTACCTCCTTGGCGGGCCGCAACATACCATGTATATTGAGATCCAAGCGATCCATGAACGGCGGGAAGACCTTCGGCAGCATTGCCATCTGAATCGTCTGTGCGATCTCCAACTCGCCTTCTATGCGCTGGTTCTTCTCCGCAAAATCGAGCATCTTACGCACTGTCCTAACCGAGTGAACAACCAACAGGATAAGGATGACCAGACCCAAGAGCATGAGCAGTCCGACGATTTTACCGATGCGGTTCAAGTCCGCAAACAGTTCTTCTTCGGGAATAACGATCTCGATATGCCATCCGGTGGCATCAATCTCTTCCTCAAACAGACTGTATTTCTTTCCGGGCACAGTGTCCATCACGCGCACGATGTCCTCACCTTTGCTCGACTTGATGGAGTAATAACTGTTCGGATACACCTGCAGGTAGTTCGGCAGTTTGGTTTTGAGGAACTCGAGCGACAAATCGACGCATACAACCGCCACGATGCGTCCCTCCTTATCGCATACAGGATAGGAACAACTGACCACGAACGTCTCCGAACCGGAGTCATCCAGATAGGGCTCGCACCACCAGCATGAGTCATGTACAAAACCGTTCTGGAACCACTCCATCTGCGTGTAGTCATGCTCCGCGCTGCCTATCTGGCGCGTATGGATACTATCCGGCGAGATACGCGTGCTGCAGATCTCGTAGTAACGTCCTTTCTTAGGGAAATAGTCCGGTATATACGCCACAGCCAAGCTGGTGTTTTCCCGCAACGAACTGACAGCCAGACGCGTGTCGGCATAAGCGGCATTCGGGTCGTCTATGTGTTTCTCCAACAGCAGCGACAACGTCTTGGCTGCTGTCTCCATCTCGATCGTATGCATCTCGATCTCCAACTCTGCCTTACGCAACTCCGTCTTGGCGCGCTCCTCGGACTCTTGCTTAATTGCCGCACGACTTGTGAAATACATCAGACAAGAGATAGCCTCCAGCACCGCGGCTGCCACCAATACAATCCCGAAACCCGATCGGGTCTTTATTTTCCGTTCCTTTTTCATTTTCGGCTGCAAAATTACAAAAAAAAATTCATATATGCAAATAAAATTTGCACAATTCAAAAAAAAGTCGTACCTTTGCGCCCAAATTCGAATCAGTATGACGATTGCTATTTTTGGAAACGCCATGAAATCCGTGACCTTGCATGAGGTGCAACACATTTTGGATTTCATGAAAGCGAAAGGAGTACATGTGCTGCTTTCGCAGGAGTTGCGGCAAGAACTGAACCTGCGCGAGTATGCCCGTTTGGGTGAAGAGAGCGAACCGATCGACTTTGCCTTATCGGTCGGCGGTGACGGTACGTTCCTCACCAGTGCAGCGGCGATTGGAAACCGCAATATACCTATCTTGGGCGTTAACTGCGGCAGGTTGGGTTTCTTGGCAGAAGTGCAGACGCAAGACCTCGATGAGATATTGCAGAAGCTGGTGGCAGGTGAGTACACGATCGAGCAGCGCAGCCTGCTGCATGTCGATATATTGGACAAGGACGGCTTGGTGCGCGAGGACCTGATCATGGCGCCGAATGCGCTGAATGAGATCGCTATCTTAAAGCAAGGTCTGACGAACATGCTGACCATCGAGACGCGTGTGAACGGCGAGTTGCTGCATGTCTATCATTCGGACGGACTGATCTTCGCTACGCCGACGGGCAGTACGGCGTATAACCTCTCTATTGGTGGCCCGCTGTTGGTGCCGCAGAGTCGTGGTATCATCCTGACACCAATCGCACCGCACAGCCTGACCGTTCGGCCTATCGTCATGCCGGATGATTGGAAATTTGATATCAAAGTAAGCAGCCGGTACGACTCGTACATGGTGTCCGTTGATGGCCGCAGTCAGAGCCTGAGCACCGAAATGAGCCTGCATATCGAACGTGCTCCCTACACCACCAAGGTCGTGCAGATAGGCGATAACAGCTTCTTGAAGAGTTTGAGGACTAAGTTGAATTGGGGTAAATGATGCTGGACGCGATAACTTGGAATGTGGACCCGATACTGATTCATTTCGGGGATGGAGGAATACGTTGGTACGGTCTGTTATGGGCGATCGGTCTGTATGTATGTTGGGTTATTTCGGATAAGATGTTCAAGCGGGAGAACTGCCCTGCCGAATGGTCGGATCAGTTGTTCATGTGGCTTACTATAGGTCTGATAATCGGTGCACGAGTCGGACATTGCTGGTTCTACGAATGGCACCAATACGGTCAGCCGTGGCATCTCTTCGGATGGGAGTTCACCTATCGGAATCCCTATATCGAGCACCCGCTGCAACTGATCAAGATCTGGGAAGGCGGTCTGAGCAGTCATGGTGGTGCTATCGGACTAATCACCGCTTCGTGGCTCCTTAACAAATACAAATACAGCCGTTATCCGCAGTTCCATACCAGTTGGATCTGGATTCTTGATCGCGTATGCGTCGGAGTCTGCATCACGGCGATGATGATTCGTTTGGGAAACCTGTTCAACAGCGAGATTTACGGTGGTCCGACGAGCCTGCCCTGGGGATTTATCTTCGTTCGTAATGGCGAGACCGAACCCTGTCACCCGACGCAGATTTATGAGATGCTGTACTGTCTGATAGCGCTTTGCGTCGTATGGCCGATGTACTGGCATACCGAAGCACGCAGACGGGAAGGACTGCTGTTGGGTGTCTTCTTGGAGATCATCTTCATCAGCCGTTTCCTGTTAGAGTTCATCAAGAATGACCAAGAAGCGTTCGAAGCCGGACATCTGCTCAACATGGGACAGTTGCTCAGCCTACCCTTCATCGCACTCGGTATATTCCTTATTATACGCGCGAATAAGCGACCGATGAATCCGGTGGTGGAGAAGCAACCAAAGAGTCTTGATAAAAAATATCAAGACAAAATGGCTAAATGAAAAAATAAATAGTAAATGGTAAATGACCAAATGGTAAATAAAAATAATCTTCGGATTATTTATCTGGGTACACCGGAGTTTGCGGTGGCAGGCTTGAAGACCTTGGTGGAAAACGGCTATAATGTTGTGGCGGTCGTTACGATGCCGGATAAACCTGCCGGTCGCGGTCATCAAATGCAGTACTCGGACGTCAAGAAATATGCCCTCGAAGCAGGACTACCGGTCTTACAACCCGAGAAACTCAAAGACGAGGCGTTCATCGAAGAACTGCGTTCATATCGTGCGGACCTGCAGATTGTAACGGCTTTCCGCATGCTGCCTGAGGTCGTATGGGCGATGCCGCGTCTGGGTACGTTCAACGTCCACGGCTCACTCCTGCCGCAGTATCGCGGTGCCGCACCGATCAACCGGGCGGTGATGAACGGCGACAAAGAGACCGGACTGACCACTTTCATGCTCAAGCACGAGATCGACACAGGAAACATGATCCTGCAGGAACGTATTCCTATCGGTCCTAATGAGAACGTCGGATCGGTGCATGACCGCCTGATGGAACTGAGCAAAAGCATGGTACTGCGCACGGTGGATTTGATCATCGACTGCGAGAACCAAGGCATCCCTGTTCCGACGACCCCGCAACCCGAGATAGCCGACTTAAAACCTGCCCCAAAAATCTTCAAAGAAGACTGCGAGATACGATTCGACCAGATGACAGCCGACGAGGTGCATAACTTCGTTCGCGGACTCAGCCCCTACCCTGCGGCTTGGGCAAATATCACTATTCACGGGCAGACGTTCGAGAACGTCAAGATCTACGATGTCGATATCACCAATCACCAATCACCAATCACCAATCACGACATCCTCATTCCCTGCAAAGAAGATGCCGTGCGGATTCTCGAATTGCAAGTTCCCGGTAAGAAACGCATGGACGCAAAATCGTTCTTGAATGGAATACACTAAGATCATCTATAAATATTACGGTAACTACCCTGCGCTGCGGGAAGTACTGGTGACGCACAGCCGGCAAGTGGCTGACCGTGCGTTGCGAATCGTTGATGCGCATCCCGAGTGGATCGAACAGGGACTCGTTGACCGCACTTTCATCGAAGATGCCGCGATGCTTCATGACATCGGCATCATCTTCTGCGATGCGCCCAAGATACATTGCCGGGGTTCACACAAATATATCGAGCACGGCTACTTGGGCGCCGAGTTATTGCGTGCCGAAGGCCTGCCCAAACATGCACTGGTGGCAGAACGGCATACGGGGACAGGCATCACCATCGAACAGGTCATTCGCGAAGAACTGCCTATTCCGGAACGGGACTACTGCCCGCAGTCGCTCGAAGAGAAGATTATCTGTTATGCCGATAAGTTCTACTCAAAAAGCCACCTCGGCGAAGAGGTCACCATCGACAAAATCAAATACAACATCTGGAAATACGGCCACGATGCGATAATTCGTTGGAACGAACTCGTAGAGCTCTGCGGAGAAAATCTTTAGTAAAACTTATGGGCGAAGCCGAGAGATAGTAGTTCGCGGAACTGTATCTTGGCATGGTCATCGCCTTCCATGATGACCGACGAGTCATATCGCGGATGCACGGTCAGGCGCGCCGAGAGCCAACGGTTGATAATAAAATCGGCATTGACCTCCAAATCTACCTCCACATTCTTATAATTGGTATAGAAATAGAACTTGGTCTCCAATGCAAACTCACGCACGGGTTTCCAGGCATACTCCACACGCACGGACGAACCGATATTATGCTGCGTCTGCTGTCCTTCTTCCAATCCGAAATCCTTACCCTTCACCCGCACGGTATCCATCACATGTATGACCTTGTACGAGAGCGGTGAGAACGACACCGAGAGGTCTTTGACGGGTTTATAATCGAGACCGAAGGCAGCGGTGTAACGGAAGGGCGAGAAGGGACCCGACTTGAGTTCCGTCGAATTGGCTTTGTAAGTCGGTAAGAGACGCGTCTCGATTTCCGAAGAGATAGAGACGAACAACTTCGGCACGATGCGGAAGTTCATCTTGCTGTATAGGCGGAACAGGTCATCGGTGGTGTTCATCTTATGGATCGTGTCCGCCGAGATAGTTGAACCGCCCATACGCCACTCGCCGAAGTTCTCCCACGTAAAGCGTTCGCGTATATAACTGACCTGCCCTTTGGCGCTACCGAGTGCCGCAAACGACGACGAACCACCTTGGTACCAGTTCTCCGTAACGTAGTTCTGCGTGATCTGCGCCATGAGTGTCAATTCTCTTCTCCACGGCGATTTGATTTCGCGAATTGCACGAAAGACGTCGTTTCGGTCTTCTTCGGCATCTTTAATCCACGATTTCTCAATGATGATGATCGGCGCGCTGTCCAGTTTTTGCATCACCAAGTTCGCGTTCACCGCACGGATTGAGTCGATCTCATGCATCTCCCGTTCAATCGAGTCCAGCCGTATCTGTTCAAGCAGCGACAAAGAGTCCGTCGTATCGTTGGCATGCAAGGAGAGGCTCTGCTGATAAACGAGATCCAACAGATACGCGTCCATCGAGGCGGTCTTGTCCTGCTCCGCCAACTTGAATGTATCCGGATATACTTGTTGCGCCGTCAGATAAGTGGCGGCGCAAACAAGAGATAATATTATTAGAATCTTTTTCATTTCGTGATCTCGAGATCACGTGATCACGTGATTTCAGACTCCTGCCGCCTGCAATCTACCATGACATTGTTTGTATTTCTTGCCGCTTCCGCATGGGCACGGGTCATTCGGTCTCGGTTTCTTCTCGGCGATGACCGGTCCTTGGTGTATCTGTTCGCGCGTGTCGCGTCCTGCAGCAGCTGCAGCACCGGATGCGGCAGCAGCTTGCTGTACTGCATCTTTCTGCGTACGGTAACGGCTATAGTCCATACGGCGTTGCTGTTGTGCCTGCTGTACACGGTCGGGCTCCTGCTGATGGATCTGACCGCGAAGCAGAATAGCGATCGCTCGACGGTTGAGGGCATCGAGCATCGATTTGAAGATATTGAACGACTCCAGTTTATAGATCAACAGCGGGTCTTTCTGCTCGTACGATGCGTTCTGCACACTCTGCTTGAGGTCATCCAACTGACGCAGGTGCTCTTTCCACTCGTCGTCGATGACGTACAGCAGCATGCGTTTCTCGAACTCTTTGACCACCTCTTTGCAGTGCGTCTCAGCCGCTGCTTTGAGGTTAACGGAGATATTATAGACTTTCTTGCCGTCCGTGATAGGGATGAGGATGTTTTCATACATCTGCCCTTTGGTCTCATAGACTTGCTGGATCACCGGATCGGCTATCTGCGTCAACTTATCCATACGGCGCTTGAAACTGTCAAGCGCAGCTTCTGCCAGTTGTTCGCTCAACTCAGCCCGCTTGCCGCGCAGGAAGGTCTCTTCATCGAACGGCACCTCGATAGCAAACGCCTGCATCGTCTCGAACTTAAGTCCTTCATAGTCATTTGCCGAACGGGCATCGTTGAAGATGGCCTCTGCGATCTCGTAGATCATGTTCGTGATGTCCACGCCTATACGCTCACCCATCAGCGCGTGACGACGCTTCGCGTAAATGAGGTTACGCTGCTGGTTCATCACGTCGTCGTATTCGATCAGGCGCTTACGGATACCGAAGTTGTTCTCCTCCACTTTCTTCTGCGCCCGTTCGATCGAGTTCGAGATCATGTTATGCTCGATCATCTCGCCTTCCTGGAAGCCCATACGGTCCATGACAGACGCGATACGCTCACTACCGAACATACGCATCAGGTCGTCCTCGAGGGACACATAGAAGACGGAACTACCCGGGTCACCTTGACGACCGGCACGACCACGCAACTGACGGTCCACACGACGGCTCTCATGCCGCTCCGTACCGATGATAGCCAGACCACCTGCCTCTTTCACTTCCGGCGTGAGCTTGATATCGGTACCACGACCGGCCATGTTCGTTGCGATCGTTACGACGCCTGCCCTACCCGCTTCGGCAACGACTTGCGCCTCTTGCTGGTGCAACTTGGCGTTCAGCACATTATGCTTGATCTTACGGATATTGAGCATCTTACTGAGCAACTCGGATATCTCGACACTCGTTGTACCTACCAGCACCGGACGACCTTGGTTCACCATCGAAACGATCTCGTCAATGACCGCATTGTATTTCTCGCGCTTGGTGCGGTAGATGCGGTCGTTCATGTCGTTACGCGCGATCGGTTTGTTGGTCGGGATAACGACAACGTCCAGTTTGTATATATTCCAGAACTCACCCGCTTCGGTCTCAGCGGTACCGGTCATACCGGCGAGTTTATGATACATACGGAAATAGTTCTGCAGCGTGATGGTAGCGAACGTCTGCGTCGCACCTTCCACCTTCACGTTCTCCTTGGCTTCGACAGCCTGGTGCAAACCGTCCGACCAGCGACGACCTTCCATAATACGGCCGGTTTGCTCATCGACGATCTTCACCTCGCCGTTGTCAATGATATAATCGACATCTTTCTCGAACAGCGTGTACGCTTTGAGGAGCTGATGCACGGTATGTACGCGCTCGGACTTGATGCTGTAGTTCGTGTAGATATCGTCCTTCTTCTGTTGGATTTCTTCCGGCGTCAGACCGGTCTGATGCTCCAAGTCGGCTATCTCGCTTCCTACATCCGGCAACACGAAGAAATTGGGGTCATCGGTGGTACCGGTGAGGGCATCGATACCCTTATCGGTCAACTCGATGGATTTGTTCTTCTCGTCGATCACGAAATAGAGCTCGTCCGTCGCGATATGCATGTTCTTCTCGTTCTCCTGCAGGTAGAACTCTTCGGTCTTCTGCAAGCGTACCTTTACGCCCGGCTCGCTCAGATACTTGATGAGCGCCTTCGATTTAGGCAGACCCTTGAACGCACGGAAGAGCGCCAACTCACCGGCTTCGCGTTCTTTCTCGTCCTCGGACGGCATTTTCTTCTTTGCCTCCACCAGCAGGTTCGTCGTCAGGGTCGTCTGCGTACGCACCAGTTGCGCCACGCGGTCCTTGTATTCATCGAACATCTGATCCTCGCCGCGGGGCACCGGACCGGAGATGATAAGCGGTGTACGAGCATCATCAATCAAGACGGAGTCCACCTCATCGACGATCGCGTAGTTATGTCCGCGCTGCACGAGGTCCAGCGGACTCGTTGCCATGTTATCACGCAGGTAGTCAAAACCGAACTCGTTGTTCGTTCCGAACGTGATATCGCAGGCGTACGCCTTACGACGCTCGTCGCTGTTGGGCTTGTGCTTGTCGATACAATCGACGGTCAAGCCGAGGAACATGTATATCGGGCCGTTCCACTCCGAGTCACGTTTGGCGAGGTAGTCATTGACGGTCACAACGTGTACACCTTCGTGCGTCAGGGCGTTGAGGTACACCGGCAGGGTCGCCACAAGGGTCTTACCTTCACCCGTCGCCATCTCGGCTATCTTACCTTGATGCAGAACGACACCACCGAAGAGCTGCACGTCATAATGGATCATGTCCCATGTGATCTCATTGCCGCCTGCCATCCAGTGATTCTTATAAACAGCCACATCATTTGCATCATTTCCATCATTCGCATCATGTGATTTGATTTCCACAAAATCAAATCTCGGATCAGCAGCCAGGTCCTTATCCATTTGGGTAGCGGTCACCTCTACGGTCTCGCTCTGAGCAAAACGGCGGGCTGTCGATTTGACGATCGCATATGCCTCGGGCAATATCTCATTGAGCACCTCTTCGTAGCGCTCCTTGATCTCTTTCTCTAACTTATCTACCTCGTTGTAGATCTTCTCACGTTTCTCGATAGGTGTACCCTCGATGGATGCTTTGAGCTCTGCGATGCGGTCTTTGCGGTCCTTCACCGCTGCCTGCAACTGATCCATCAGCGCCCACGAACGGGCACGGAGTGCATCATTACTTAGCGCATCAATCTCTTCGTACTTCGCCTTGATCTGATCGACTATCGGCTGAATGGCGCGCATATCTTTCTGCGCCTTGTTGCCGAATAGTTTGGTAATAATCTCTAAAAAATTCATATAATTATTTTGTCATTTTCACATTTACTCATTTGCTCATTTGTGTCAAATACACAAAACGCGGGTGCAAAGGTACAACTTTTTTTTGACATATGCAAATAATTTGCATTTTTTCTTGCATATATGAAAAATTTTCCGGAACTTTTCAGCGGATTTTAAGCTCCTCCGCAACGGTCAACTCCTCATCCTCCGCGATGAGAAGGAATATACCGTAACCGGCCAAGCGCTCGTTTGTTTCTTGGGCACTTCCTTTCTACTATACTGAAGCAGGGTTCACCATAGGATCACCATAAGATCACCATAGGATCACCATAGGATAAAACAAAAAAGGGCATATTTCTGCCTTTTTACTGTATATATACATAGTATATATACTATTTATCGCCTAAACTCGGCAAGTTTTAATCAATTTTGGCTAATTTTTAACTAAATTGCGAAAAATATTTGCATATATGCGATTTTTGTTGTACCTTTGCACTCGAAATGGCTTATCCTGAATTAATCAACCGCCCATGGAAGGTGGTTAAGAGTGAAAATATCCTGCATCTAGGGCCGTGGCTGTCCGTTCGGCAGGAGTGTGTAGAATTACCAAGCGGAAAACAGATCCCGACTTGGTTCATTCTCGAGTTCCCCGATTGGATCAACGTCATCGCCATCACCAAAGACGGTAAGATGGTGATGGAAGACCAATATCGTCATGCGTTGGGCGAGACCCATTACGAACTCGTAGCCGGCGTCATTGATCCGGGCGAGACGCCTCTTCAAGCGGCACAACGTGAATTGAGCGAGGAAACAGGCTACGAAGGTGGTGAATGGCAGTTGTTCATGACCCTTTCGCCGAACCCCACGAACCACAACAACAAGAGTTATACGTTCCTGGCAACGGGTGTGGAGAAACGTCGCGAGCAACATCAGGAACCTACCGAAGACATCCATGTAGATGTCATGGAGCCGGAGCAGGTGCTGGAGATGTTACGCGACGGCGAGATCATCCAAGCGCTGCATGCAGCACCCTTGTGGAAGTATTTCTGCGAACACAAATGACATCGTGAAAAGACTCTTTCTGATCATCATAGGGTTCATGGCGGCAGTGAGCATGACCGCTCAAAGCACTGAGAGCGACTCGACGGAGGTGACGTTACAACCGTCGCAGGATACGCTCCAACCGCTGCAGGTGGAGCATCAGCCGCCACAGAAAGCGTACAAGCAGCCGTCAAAAGCGCTGCTCTTCTTCTATCGTTCCGGGCATTGGGTGGATAACTACCTGCTGCATAATGTCGATACAGCCTATATCGGTTTGCCGGAACATAGTTGGCGTATAGCTTATACCACAGGCATGTCCGGTGTTAACTCGACCTTGCATTCGTCATCGTTCATCGAAGAGTATAATTTCCCCTTGAAAGTGAGCATGTTTAACCGCATGACGCCGAGTGTGGATATCGGTTTTAACATCGGTTTCCGCGGTTTCGGGTTCGGTTACTCATGGGACGCGCTCCATACGTATGTACGGAAGTTAAGTTTCGGTTTCGGGTCGAAATATATCGGTATTGATTTCACGCATCAGACGAGTGCCAACATCCAGACGCGCTTTGCTATCAACGATGTGCTGATCCCTTATTTTGATGCCAAAAACGCGGTCACGATCACAAACACAAATCTGAATATATGGTATGCGCTCAATGCCGCTCATTACTCGCATCAGGCGGCAATGAAGCAGTCGTATATCCAGCGCAAGAGTGCGGGTTCGCTGATGCTCCACCTGTCCTACATGGCGAGTAAGATCGCTTTTCGGGATACGATCATGATAGAGGAAGCTTCGATGCCTACTCTACCGGCGATGATGTCCGGCGTCAACAGCATCACGACGCGCCAAGTGGCGGTAGGTATCGGGTATGGCATCAACTACACGCCGAACCACGGCAAGGTCGTACTGCACGCAGCGGCTGCAGCGATGCTGGTGTGCTATTCGATCAATCATATCGGATACTATATGGATGACAGTATTCAGACCGACCTGCCCGGAGAGGCATTGTTCGCCTTGCACCCCTCGTATCCTGTTCACGTCACGGGTAACGTATGCGCTGCTGTCAGTTGGGAGATCAACAAATGGGTGCATATGTCCGCATGGGCAACAGGCGATAATATACGTTTCCGGTCGGAGAAAGCCCTGAATAACAACGAACTATTCTTGACCAACTGGAACTGGAAAGTGCAACTGGTGCTGGCGGTACGTCTGGGAGCCGGACGTGACCGTGTGCAGCATGCGTTAGGTCATCCGGAAATAAAAAACGATCACAAGAATCATGATCGTCTTCCTCTTTGGTTAACGGACTTTTTCTGGGGTCCGAAATGATGTGTCTTATCACGTCAGGTCGTAACCGTAGTGTTTGAGGCGTCCTATGTTCGAACGCCAGTCTTTGTCCACTTTGACGAAGAGTTGCAAGAAGACCTGTTTCTGGAAGAATTCTTCTATCTCTTTGCGCGCCTGACTCCCTACCCGCTTGAGCGCGGAACCTGCTTTGCCGATGATGATACCTTTCTGGCTATCCCGCTCGCAGTAGATGACCGCTGCAATGCGGATGATCTTCTCCTCTTCATGGAACGACTCCACCTCGACCTCGACGGAGTAAGGGATCTCCTTGTCGTAGTTAAGAAGGATCTTCTCGCGGATGATCTCGTTCACAAAGAACCGCTCGGACTTATCGGTCAGTTGGTCCTTCGGGAAGAACGGCGGTCCGACCGGCAACGCCTCTTTGATGGCATCAAACAGTTGTGCTACGCCGAAGCGTTCTTGCGCAGAGATAGGAAAGATCTCGGCTTCGGGCAGTTGTGTATGCCAGAACTCGACGAGCCGCTCCAAAGTATCCTGCGTCGTTAAGTCTATCTTATTGATAATAAGGAACACGCGCGTACCTGCCGCTGCCATCTTCTTTACTTTCTCCAGAAAGTCGGCATTGCGGTCAGGAGTGTCCTGCACTTCCGTCACGTACAGCAGCACGTCCGCATCAACCAGCGCCGAACGCGAGAACTCAAGCATCTTCTCCTGGAGCCGATAGTTGGGACTGAGTACGCCCGGCGTATCGGAATAAACCATCTGGAAGTCCTCGCCGTTGACGATGCCCATGATACGATGACGGGTGGTTTGCGCCTTCGACGTGATGATCGAAAGGCGCTCACCCACCAACGCGTTCATCAGCGTGGACTTGCCAACATTGGGATTACCAACAATGTTGACAAATCCGCTTTTATGTTCATTACATGACTGCATCGAGCAACTCTTGTGTCGAGTTAAAGATCTTAGCCGGCGACAGTTTGGTCACTTTGCAGCCTATCTTGGCTTCGATAGCCTTGAGGTCGATCTTCTTGGGGTCACCCATGAGGATGATCGTCACCGGTTTGCCCTTGATATTGTCCTCATAGAAACGCTCGATATCGTTGAACGTCAGGCTCTCGATCTTCGGTGCATTGACCTTAGCCGGGTCTTCCGTGTAACCGAGACGTTTCCAGTACTCATAGGCAGCAGCTTTCTCACGCATATCGGGTTTAGCCGTTTGTCCTGCCTGCTTGAGCGATGCACGGAGCGCCTCGAAGTTCGTGGAGTCTTTCGGCATGTCGGTCAGGATATCCATGTACGTGCTGATGGCATCTACCACCTTGTCGCTCTGCGTACCTACGTAACCGTAGAAATAGCACTCCTTACCGGGCAGTTGTGCCGTGCGATCCACACCGTATGCCGTATAAGCCATCGAACGTTTCTCGCGGATCTCATACATGATCAGACCCGTGAAACCGCCGGACATATATTGGTTGAACGCATCGGACTGTACATCGGATGCGATATCATACGGACGACCGTTAATGTAGAAATAGAGGTCTGCTTGCTGTACGTTGCTGTTCGGCAAGAAGAGGATGGTCGGTTTGTCATACGACAGACGATCCTTGATAAACGGCGACTTGGACGGTTGCATACCTTCGGTCAATGGCAGTTCGGCAGCCACTTGATCCGGCGTCAGCGTACCGCAGTAGAACGCATCGAGGGCGTAGGTACGGGCAGCTGCTACGAGGCGCTGTACCTGTACTCCGTCAAGATTCCATATATCAATGAACTTAACCTCATCCAGGTAAGCCGATTTCTTGCCGTAGAGCGCATACTGGAGCAGGGCGTTCTTCTGCACGGCCGTACGTTTCTGGCGGCTGTAACGGCTAAAGAACTCACTACCCTTAACGTTATCCAGCTGCTTCTGCTCGAGGTACGGCATAAGGAGTTGACGTTTCACGAGGTTCATGATCTTACCCAGATTCTCGTCCTCACCGGAGATAGAGACACTGAAATACGAATCCGAGCAACCGTACGATACCGAACCTCCGAGTTCAGCCAACTGCACCTTGAAGTCTTTTCCTTCCACAGCCGGGTTGCCCATCACGCCTGCATCTTCCATCAGCGTGGTAGCGTACGGCAGCAGCGGCATCTCGTGAGCACCTACACCGTAACGGAGCGTGAGCGAGAACACATCGTTCTTGTCGTTCTTCGTATAATGCAGGTTAACGTTCTCACCGAGCGATTTCACCTCTACCTCACTGAAATCATTGAAAGTCTGCTTGATGTCATTCTTCGGCAGCTGCTTGAAAGCCTTGGCGTACGCGGTCTCCTCGTGAGACGGCTCAACCGGCTTGATATCCGGCTTCGGCAACGTCTTCGCCTTCGGCGTCTTCGTGTCCTCATCGAACGAGATCGTCATGTACGGAGCATCGAAATATTTCTTCGCTACGCGCACGATCTCCTCTTTGGTGAGGTTCTGGATGCGCTCGTTCTGAGTGAAGATATCATCAATAGGCTCGTTATAAACGAACGCGTACAAGAGCTCGAAGATCTTGGTTTCCGAAGACTCTTCCTGCACTTTGTACATCTGCGCGTAGAGTCGTTTAACGTTCGTGATGAGCGCATCGTCGATGTCACCTCTCTTGATCTTATCCAATTCTTTCATCACAATCGCTTTGGTGGTACGGCTGTCTTCGAACTGCTGCTGGCTGGCATCGTAGTAAGGCACCGCCTCGATGATAATACGACCTGTATTACGACGTGCGTCGCTGTAAGCATACGAAGCCGACAGGTCACCTTTGGTGTTCACCTTGTCGAGCAGACCGATCTGACCGTTATAGAGGAGCGCACAAACGAAATCCAGCGTAAGCTCATCCGGGTCACCTTTCTTCACACCTTGGTATATCCATGCCTCTTGGGGGTTATAACCTAAGTTATAGTGCTTGGACGGGTTGCCTGCAAACGACACTTCCGGATAGGAAGGACGCTCGGGCAGTTCCTTGGGTTGCAGACGCGAGAAGGTCTCTTGGATCAGCGGTTTGGCTTTCTCGGAGTCGAAATCACCTACGATGATAAGCGCCATGTTATTAGGCACATACCACGTGTTGTAGAACTCGATCAGTTTGCTAAGACGCGGGTTCTTCAGGTGCTCCGGCAGACCAATCACGTCACGCTCGTACGGGCAGCCTTTGTAGATGTCTTCCTGCAACTGTTTCTGCACCTGCGATGAGGGTTCGTTGGCGTACATGTTATACTCCTCGAATACGTTCTCCAGCTCGGCCTGGAAGGTACGGAAAACCGGATCAATCAGACGCTCGGAGAAGATATTGAGCCAACGGTACATCTCTGCCTCCGGGAACGAGTTCATGTATGCCGTCAGGTCATACGACGTGAAAGCGTTCACTCCTTCGGCACCGATGAGGTCCAGCAGCACGAAGAAGTCCTCCAACGACGAGATCTTCGCCTGACGCATAGACGCTTCGTTGATTTGCTTTGCCAAATCTTCACGTACTTTCGCGTCCGTTGCCTCGCTATACTGGTCGTAGAGCGCGATGATCGAGTCGTAGATGGGTTTCTCCTCCTCCCAGTTGAGCGCACCGATCTTCTGCGTACCCTTGAAGAGCATGTGCTCCAGATAGTGCGCAAGACCTGTGTACTCCGCCGGTTCATCTACTGCACCTGCACGCACGGCGATGTAACCCGTTACGTCCGGTTGGTCATGATCTTCCCACAAGAGAACGGTCAGACCGTTGTCTAACTTGTACTCAGTCAGTCCCTCACGGGTGAAAGCTGAGACATAAGCGATGCTGCTTATCAGCAGCAAAACGCTGAGTAGAATCTTTTTCATTACTTTTAACTATTAACTATTAACTTTTAACTATCTACCATTCGAGGAGTACTTTTCCGCATTGGCCGCTTACCATCACATCGAAGCCTTTCTGGAAGTCGTCGAAGGCAAATCGGTGCGTGATGACCGGACTCAGGTCGAGACCGCCGAGCAACATCTGCTCCATCTGGTACCAAGTCTCCCACATACGACGTCCGGTGATGCCTTTGATCGTCAGGGCATTGAAGATGACATCCGACCAGTTGACTTGCGTGTTAGACGGCAGAATACCGAGTTGGGCGATGTTCGCTCCCTTGTACATATGCTCGATCATATCGTTGAACGCCGCAGGTGCACCACTCATCTCCAATCCGACATCAAAACCTCGTATACCGAGTTGGAACATCGCATCGGCTATCGTCTGTCCTTTGGAGCCATCGACAGTGATTGTAGCACCCATTTTCTTGGCTATTTCAAGACGAAGCGGGTTGATATCAGTCACGACAATATTCTTCGCACCCGCAAAACGGCATATACCTGCTGCCATCGTACCGATCAGTCCGGCGCCTGTAATGAGCACGTCTTCACCCAAAAGCGGGAAAGCGAGTGCCGTATGGGTAGCGTTTCCGAAGGGGTCCATGATAGCGGCAAAATCATCGGGGATAGCCGGATGTAATTTGACCACATTACTCTCGGGGATCGTCACATATTCGGCAAAGCAACCGTCCTTGCCCATGATACCAACCGAGATTGTGTTCTCACATACATGCCCCATGCCTCGGCGGCAGTTGCGGCAGTGTCCGCAGACGATATGCCCTTCGGCGGTAACGCGTTCACCCGGTGCAAAATTACGTACACCTTCACCTACATCCGCTACCACTCCCACGAACTCATGCCCCATCGTGTAAGGCGGTTTGCAGTGACTTTGCGACCATGCGTCCCATTTGTACATATGCAGGTCCGTACCGCATATAGCGGCTTTGGTGACCTTGATCAGCACATCGTTCACCCCCACTTCCGGCATCGGGACCTCTTCCATCCAAATCCCCGGTTCCGCATATTTCTTAACTAACGCCTTCATAACTATAACCTATAACCTCTCACCTATAACCTTTACTTAAGCACAGCAAGTTCTGTGCCAATTTTAACAAAAGCCGCTATACATTTATCTAATTGTTCGCGCGTGTGGGCTGCACTCACTTGTACGCGGATGCGCGCCTGACCTTTCGGTACCACGGGATAATAGAAGCCCGTGACGTAGATGCCTTCCTTCTGCAACTCGGCAGCAAAGACTTGACTGAGTTTCGCGTCATACAGCATGACCGCACAGATAGCACTCTGCGTCGGTTTGATATCGAAGCCTGCCGCTTTCATGCGCTCTACGAAGTACGCCGTGTTGGCGTGCAAGCGGTCTTGTAACTCATTCGAGCGAGTGAGTATCTCAAAGGTCTTGATGCCTGCCGCTGCAATCATCGGAGGAATCGAGTTCGAGAAGAGGTACGGCCGGCTACGCTGACGCAGCAGGTCGATGATCTCCTTGCGTCCCGTTGTGAAACCTCCTACCGAACCGCCAAACGCCTTGCCCAACGTACCGGTGATGATCTCAACCTTACCGCGGAGGTCATACAGTTCAGTCACGCCATGACCTGTCTTGCCTACCACTCCTGCAGAGTGACTCTCATCGACCATCACGAGCGCATTGTATTTCTTAGCCAACTCGTATATCTTATCGAGCGGACACACATTACCGTCCATCGAGAAGACACCATCTGTCGCGATAATACGGAAACGTTGTGCCTGCGCCTCCTTTAGTTTCTCTTCGAGGTCATTCATATCGCCGTTTGCGTAGCGGTAACGCACCGCCTTACAGAGCCGTACACCGTCGATGATAGAAGCGTGGTTGAGGGCATCGGAGATGATGGCATCCTCCTCCGTCAGCAGTGGTTCGAATAGTCCGCCGTTCGCATCAAAGCATGCGGCATAGAGGATAGTGTCTTCCGTTCCGAAGAAATCGGAGATGACGCGCTCCAGCTCCTTGTGCGTGTCCTGCGTGCCGCAGATGAACCGCACCGACGCCATGCCGTAACCGCGTTGGTCCATGCGGTCCTTAGCGGCTTGGATGAGTTCTTTGTTATCTGCCAAACCAAGGTAGTTGTTCGCGCAGAAGTTAATGACCTCCTGACCGCCTTCTACGGCGATTCCCGAACTCTGCGGGGTGATGATCACCCGTTCATTCTTATATAGACCTGCCTCGCGAATCTCATCGAGTGTCGCCTGCAGATGTTTTTGAAAATCGTTGTACATAGTTTTTCGTGATCACGTGATCACGTGATTTCGTGATTAAATTATTCCCTGTTCAAGCATCGCCTGAGCGACTTTCATGAATCCTGCGATATTCGCGCCTTTGACATAGTCAATATGTCCGTCGGCCTGACGACCGAACTTGACGCATTGCTCGTGAATAGACTGCATGATATGATGCAGACGGTCGTCCACCTCTTCCGCTTTCCAGCTGAGGTGCTCTGCGTTCTGGGTCATCTCGAGACCCGACGTAGCTACACCTCCTGCATTGACGGCCTTACCCGGCGCAAAGAGCACTCCGTTATGCTGGAAATAATGGATGGCACCCGGCTGGCAGCCCATGTTACTTACCTCGCAGCAGCACCAGCAACCGTTCGCCTTCAACTCCTTCGCATCCTCTTCGCTCAACTCATTCTGGAACGCACAAGGCAGGGCAATATCGCATTTCACCGACCATGCTTTCTTATCTGCCGTGAAAGTGCACTCTTTCGGGAACTTATCGCTCATATCTTGCACTTTATTGCGGTTCGATGCACGCATAACGAGCATGTAATCAATCATCTCCGGCGTGATGCCTTTAGGGATGGCAACGACACCATCCGGACCGGAGATGGCCACCACTTTAGCGCCTAACTCGATCGCTTTCTTGGCTGCGCCCCAGGCTACGTTACCGAAACCGGAGATAGCGACAGTCTTGCCTTTGATATCCTTGCCTGCCTCATGGAGCAGGTGTTGGGTGAAGTACAACGCACCGTAGCCTGTTGCCTCGGGACGCAGTATCGAACCGCCCCAAGTCATGCCTTTGCCGGTCAACACACCCGTATGGTACTCGCGCGCCAGTTTCTGGTACATTCCATTCAAGAATCCGATCTCGCGACCGCCTACGCCTACGTCACCGGCAGGGATATCCTGATCGGGACCGATGCAACGCCAGAGTTCCAACATGAAGGCCTGACAGAAACGCATGATCTCTGCGTCACTCTTGCCTACCGGGTCGAAGTCTGCTCCACCCTTGGCACCACCCATAGGCAGCGTCGTCAGCGCGTTCTTGAACGTCTGCTCGAAGCCGAGGAACTTAAGCATCGACGGTGTCACCGCACGGTGGAAACGCAAACCGCCTTTATACGGACCGATAGCGCTGTTGAACTGTACGCGGTAGCCGAGGTTCGTCTGAACTTCACCTTGGTCATCAATCCACGTTACACGGAAGGTGAAGATACGATCGGGTTCCACCATCCGCTCCACAATCTTCGCTTGCTCGAACTCGGGGTGCTGGTTATACACCTCTTCAATCGATTCCAATACTTCCTGTACGGCCTGCAGATACTCTGCCTCGCCCGGATGCTTTGCAGCTAACTGCTGCATGATGTTTTGCACTTTCATGATTTTATATGGATTTTAACTGTTTACTATCAATTTTTGTTTTCCCCTGATTTCTTCGTTTGTTTATGTACATAGAGACCGGGGAGCATGGTCATCTTGACACCGTCGATGCAAGGCCCGAAGAGATAGAGCGGGTATGGTTTCCACTCATCGCGCGTCCACTCAACGTCATACTGCCGCGGCGCGATATCGACCGCCGTAGGATTGCTCTTGGGCACCAGCGTGTTGGCGAGTTGCGTGAACGTGTTCGCATGCTTGGTCACGATCTCATAGGGAATCTGGTCTTCTTTGTGTACCTGCACGTTAAGGCCGTGGTACTGCATGCAGAACGTACCGGACGCTATTGTGCGGTCGCCATGATAGACTGCGTCTAACCGGTCAATATGACATTCGCTGGTGATACCGACGAGGGGTCGAATGAACGCATTGAGTTCGCTTGTCTCAAGGTCCGTACCGTGGATCTCGATGTCGAACGTAGCATGCTTATCGAGGTGGAAGTTATACTGCGCGTCCACTTTCCCTTCGGGACCGAAAGGCGCATGCGCACGGCATGCCCAAGTAGCACCGGCTTTGTTGGTCACATTGGACAACTGTCCCTGACCGTTCTTGAGATGCATCTGACCGCAGTTCGTCTCCGTGGTGAACAACTCTATATCAATCTTACGCGCTTTGGCGTTCACCTGCTTAAGAGCAAAATGCACAGGGATGCTACGCAAGAAATCCTGCGGTGTACCGAAGGGTTGCTTAGGCGCGTAACGCGTATCACGAATCACATGCAACCGCTTGACATCCGCGTTCACGGCATCCAGCGTATAGTCCTGCCGAAGCGCTTTGCGGATCGGGTTAAAAGGCGAGGTCGAGAGACTGTTCAACTCTAAATCGATCCATGATGCCGGTTCGTGTGCGAGGTCCGCTAACTGCTTGGGCGTCGCAACATGATGCATGCGGGTGTAACCCAACGCAAGCGGGCCTTGGTCCTTGGTCTGCAGGTCATGTACCTCCATGTCCATCAAGCCGTCAGGCAGTTGTACTCTGACCGCACGGAAAGAGAGAGCATAGACCGAATCATTGTACGAGAAGAGCGAGTCAAGGAAGTTATACTGCAAGTCCTGACACTCCACAGAGAGGCTGTCGAGCGAGACATTCAACGGCGAGCGCACACTATGCAACCGCGCCTGGAAATCATTAACTTCGAAATGGCTGACACCTATCTGCTCCAACCACATGCCGGCTTTCTCGAGCGTGGTGTCTTTTGGGAAAGCAGGCAAGAGCGAAGCCGGATCTTTTTCGTCCAGATAGATCAGCAGTTGAGGGTCGTCCACCGTTATCTTATATATCTTGAGCGCGTGCTCGCGCAGCAACTCTTTGTAGCGTATGTTCCATACGGCGAGCGTAGGAATATGCACCGCCAACCCGGGCGCGCGGGTGCCGGTGATCGTGTCTTCGAGCGAGAGGCTATAGGTGCAGAACGTGATGTCCTTTACGATCGCCGAACCGCTGATCAGGTTCAGGTATATGCCCCCCACCTGTGCTTCCGCTTCGGGCATGCGTTCAAAAGCCTTACGAACTTCTTTCTGTACAATACGCGAGGCGATGATGTCGGCACTCAGAAAAGCACCGATAACGAGCACCACAAATGCCCCTACAACCCATAATGTGATCTTAACGGACTTCTTCATAACCTATATATTTTACAATTATTCAATATAGACCTTATTGCAAGCAGTTATCGAGCGCTTTTGGGAGGGCGGAATGTCGCCTAATATATACAATCCTTCCGGAAATTGAGTTATTCTTTGTTTTTCATTATTCACGGAAGGAGCAGAGTTCTTGGAGTTGAGAAACTTTTGTTGCCACGAATAGATTGTTTTTCCAGTCATATCCTTGTATGTAAAGTCGGTAATTATCGCATATTTGCCGTTATCAAAGTATTCCGTTTTGGTTGTTAAGACGAGTCCGTTATGTATTGAAATAACGGATTCATTAGGTTCCAATTTCAGGACAGTTTCTCCACTCTTATTGATTATTTCTCCCAAGACAACTGCGTATCCTTCAGAGAATGGTTTCGCGTATTCAAAGAAGCGTTGGAAGGTTTGTTTTCCATCTTGGTTGATGTAATAATAGATAGGCGCATATAGTCCATCTACGCCGTATAGTTGTTCATATTCTGTACGTGTTACAAGGAAGAGTTCCTCTTCTGGCCATGCCGGCGCGTTGAAGTTCTCAGAGCCTAATAAGTTACCATAAGCGTCTATGACATCAAATTGATCTGCCGAGGCGATAGTATCGTATTGTCTCAGAAAGCGTCCATGACCGAGATTTCTCAGGGAATGGGAATCTTCATACAGGATTTTTCCTTTTGTATTCACCACACAATACTTGGTATTTAACAGCACCACAATATATCCTCCATTGAAGTCCGGGTCCCCACCTGAGGCGTCGAGAGTTTGAAGTACTTTCTTTCCGGATTTATTGAAATGAGAGAGCTCATATTTGTTATTATAATCGGGAAAGCCTACGTACGCAGCAAGTCCATCAGCAGTCATAGGATACAACTTACCCGGCTGGATGCGTTCGCTAATGATATTCATATTGGTATTGACCATGTATGAGACAACGGGATCCCCCGAGTTAGACCATGCGAAATAGAGCGTAGCAATATTATGGTAAAAGGGCGTCAATGAAAAATACTCT
>Ga0310690_10002087_pt1 | contig 33581 bp, 48 predicted proteins | sample AusTroGonzalo_MG_2_FD_207661 | JGI IMG/M metagenome (GOLD analysis project Ga0310690, IMG submission 207661) | Bovine rumen microbial communities from tropical cattle in Woodstock, Queensland, Australia - Gonzalo_04 (v2) (version 2) | ecosystem: Host-associated > Mammals > Digestive system >...
CACCCCCGCAGGGCGACTGCATATCCTATATTTTTTGTTACAATTTACTCTGCCAGAAGGGAGTGCCCTCTTGTCCGCTTACGCGGACAATTCACCCCGGTTGCCGTTTGGAGAAAGGCGGGCAAGGAAGTGCCAGTACGCGGTCGAGAGCCCGTTGTAGCCGTAAAGGAACGAAAGACCGGCGACCGCACCGTGGTACAGGTAACCGGAGGCGAGCCATTCTCTTGTTCCCGTTGTACTATTTTTATTCATGTACATCGCATCCCTTGTATATGTTGAAGAGCTTCCTCCTACAATATTTGGATAATAAACTCCCTTTTCATATTTCAGCTTTTTAATATATTGCCAAGAATCTGCTGCCGGACAATAGATTGCAAGGCCCGTCAGCTCTTCATAGTTTGCCGTTATACTTGTCGCCTGATATGATTTTCTCTTTGTGATATATGGAATATATCTGCTGTTATCCGAACCATCCTTTTCAATGCTCATAATCACATCCGCAAGAACTTCATATCCGCCTACCATGCATTCGATGCCCTGTAATTTGAATGGATGTTTATTATCCGTATTTGATACCGGCGAACCATCATTTCCCTTTACCGCATCGCAGCTTCCTGCTGCCCAATGCCATGTTTGAATAATGGTTGATCCGCTTACTGCGCTTCCATTTGCAACTGTGTCAAACGCTGTATCAATGTCTACGTAGACGGCTTTATAAGTGGTATCGTTAATTGTTACAGTTTCCACTGACAGGACTTTGCAACCTCGGCTTCCCGAAATGCTGTAGTTTGCCGCTGTACCTCTGTCTGCAGAAGAGCCATTATATACACCAATTTCCACAACAGAACCCGGCTCTATAATTGTATTATTTGGAACGATTACCCTCTTTACTCCTGTTTCAGAAACCTGTGCGTAATATACTCCGTTGTAGTTATTACATCCTGCCATAATGTTATCCAGCGTCAGTGATGCATATTTTATAAAGGTCATAATCTTTAAGAATGCATCATCGCAAGTGCATCCTCCTGAATACTGTGCTCCGTTCTTTCCGCTGAAAGTATGCAGCGAATTATGCGAATTCCATGCACTCACTTTTTGTCCAGAGCAGGCCGTCATTTTCTCTCCGTTTATTCCGCTCATATATGCGGAATGGAGAACAAAATTACGAATTGTTCCATCGCAACGGACAGCTTCTTCCAACGGAACAATTCCTGTATGAGAACTTACTGGCGTATCAGCATATCCGATTGAATAATCGTTTGTGTCCTCTACAAAATAAACATATCCCGTCATCTGCATTATACCGACATATTTATCCGGATTATCTGCTTCAAATCCTTCTGTGATTCCTTCGATGGCTGTTACTATCGGATCCAGTGTTGTCTCGTCCACAACCCAGTTTACGCGTGTTATGGCGAACAAATTGTTTCCTGCGTAATCATCCTGTCCAGCAGTCGCATCCGTAGACGGAACACATACCATGTTTGCATTGTCTCCTTCTTTCGTTCCGGTTGATATTGCAGTAACGGATGGCTGCGCAAATTTTGTTCTTCCATCCCATCCCGGACGAGTTTTTTCATACCATTCATCGCATAATTCATTTAATTTTTCGACGGATGCTCCGGAGACTCCCTTGTAATCAAACCACTTCTTCATTACTTTTCGATAGGTAGCTACTGTTCCGTCTAACTGTGATAAAAGGAATTCATCCTGGTTCATTATTGCTGCATAAACGACTTTGTTCTGAACCGGATTAGTGCTGGTTGGAGAAAGTTCTTCGTCAACAACTGTTTTATTTGCCTCGGCCTCTATACCTGACAATTTTGTTTTTTCGGCGGTTGTATAATCTTCCGTAGAAAGTCCTTTTCCTGCTTCAGTATTAACTTTTCTCGCTTCAACATTTTGTGCTCTTTCTTTTTCAGCTTCAATCGCTGAATATACGCCGCCGCTCTTCACCGGATTGTTCGAATTGATTGTCGGTGTATTGTCAAATGTTAAAGTGTCCTGTTTTGTTCCGATGTACGTGTTCAGTGCTGCAAGGCAGGCTTCCACGGTTGTCTGCTGTGTTCCGTCTACGGTAATCGGTGTGGATAAATCTTCATCCTGCTTTGTCGGATCGTGCGGAACAATCTTTAACTGTGTTCCGTCCGTCAGCGTGATGCAAAGCTCTCCTGTGGTATCGTTCTTGGTAAAGCTCGTTACCATCGGAACAAGTTCTTTGAATTTTCCGTAGGTCATCTTGTAAGTATGGCTTCCGTCATCTACTACAATCAGATCCGAGTTTTGAAGCGTTGTTTTACTTGGTAAGTCTGTAATAAGTGCCATGTTTTCCTCCTAATGATATTCTAATATTTTTGCTGTGGTTCTAAATTGAAGCGGTTCCAATGCGTGATCTGTTAAAGTTCCATGTGTATGGCTTTCCCAGTACGTAATTGTACCGATTGCTTCCGCAAGTGCTGTGATCTGGTCCTGCAATGTATCAAGGCCCAAGTCGCGAGCAGTGACGTTATGCGGATTTCCCGAAGTCAGCTTTGAATGGTCGTATGCTTCTTTTCCTTTATCTCCCGGATAAGCATTTTCCGCGCTGTCTCCAAGTTCCGGAACTTCGATATTCGCGATTCCGTCATCGTCCACCACTGACACATTGTTTCGTCTGACATCCGTGATTTTTGCCGCTACCGTGTTTAAGAGCTCGCAAACTCTCTTCCGCCATTTATCCGGCCCGTCGTAATGAATCAAATTTGCCATTATGCTTCCTCCAGTTTATACATAACCTCCATGGACATGGTCGCATCTTTGATGACGGATGTGGACAAATTGTAAATGGTCGCCAGATAGAACGGGAATTTGACTATCCTGCTCTCAACGTAGCTAAGCGAAGAATAATATCCGCTGTAGGATCGTCCGCCGGTCTGATACGCCGCAATGTCCTCGTCAAACGAGCACGATGTAGATCCGGAGAGATTGCTGCAGTCTATTTTTTTGACCGTTCCATTTTCCGCATCATAAATCTTTGGAATACTTCCGCCGAAGATATACAGTTTCTCCGTCACCTGAACGAATGCGTTGCTGTTCCAGGTACCTTTGGACGAATTGAAATCATTCTGTCCATCATATAGAACAGCTCCGTTTGAGAGTGAGAAGATAATCGGAATATATCCTCCGTCTCCGCTATAGCAAGCTACAAGTTTTCCGTCTGCCGTAAAAGATGCCTGCTTGTTATCGTAATAATTTGTTGACAGACATACCGTTCTTGAACTGGTATTTGTTATTGTCTTGAACTCCAGCTCTTTGGTCGAGCAGTTGAACTCGCCGTAATATATCGAATCGTTCGGTGCTACATAATAGTTGTAGCAAACAAAACGGATGATATTATTGCCGCAGTAATGAAATACCGGATGCTGTTCCTTGAATACGCTCGGAATGTTTTCCGCACTATAATCAAAAGTGTAATTTTGATACAGTCCGGAGAATACGGATGCCACGATTGCAGATGTTCTTGTTTCGCGTACCGTGAATACTCCGTTCGATACCGTAATCAGATAACGATATCCATTCTTTGCCAGGACTCCCAGCGCACCGGTACCATAGTTTCCATAATCGATTCCAAGCATCTTGCCGAGCTCGTACTTCGTTCCGGGATAACTTCCATCTGCGTTTCCATATCCCACGAGACCGCCCTCTCTGGATGTCAGAGATACGCAGGAAATCTTACCGTTTGCCTGTGACGGTGTGAAGTCATAATACTGTGTGATCTGCATCTTCTCGCCGTCGAAAGAGGCATTCGAAAGCGTATCGTTCCACGAACCAAGTTCCGTCGGGCTTCCGTTGTTTACGATTCCCGCCGATGCTTTTCCGGTCATGACGTTTCCTGCCGGCATGACCTTTGAACCGACTTCGATTTGATCTCTGAACAGCAATAATCCTCCGCAGAGATATTTCCATGGTTCCGCCTTAAAGCTCGTATTTGCGTATAAATCGTTCGAATTGTCTCCGTCTGCTGCCAGATAGTCTGCCAAAACTGCTGCCTGGAAGGTGTTCTCTCCTTCTTCCGTCCGGAGCACTCTTCCTGTTCTTGCATCCTTCAGTTTCAGTTTCACATTTCCATGAATTTTCATTCTTTATCCCTCCAATGCATCGACACGCTGTTTTAATTCGTTGATTGCTCCAATTAAGGTCTTGTTCTCTGTCTGCAACTCCGATATGAATTGGATGCTGTTTGCCAAGGCCAATGCCAAGACGGAGATCGTGATACTTTTGCTGTCATATCCCGTCTCCGCCTGTGCGTTTACTTTTGCAATCTCCAATAAATCCTGTGCGCCTGCTGCCGATGCTCCTTCCAGTCCCGATATTGTAACCTGTGTGATATCATTTGCCATGTCAGCTATCCACCTTTCTTATGCTTCCATCTTCTGTTATTCTCAATACTCCCGACTCTGTCTTTCTGTTCGGAATGATGGCTATCATATCTATCGAGTCATCAACCGATTCAAACTGTAGCTTCTTCATTGAGAACAGCTCCGCTTCGTCTACCGGCGCAATGATTTCCGGAACTGTGCAGGTTACTGCTGCCGAATCGGTTGCGCTTTGAACGGTCATCTTCTTCATTGCGAACATCGGAACTTCTTCCGTAATCCGTAAGATTCCGCCCCAGTCATCCGATGCAACTAAGTTCTGACCATAGATGCATGCCTTTACTCCGCCGACTTTGATCGTCACGGAGCCGCCTTTCATCTTCATTGTGGATTCGAAGTGGTTTACGGTACCCGCGTCGATATGCAGGTAATACAAGAGATGCAGAATGTGATCTCCGTCGCGCCACATCTCCGTCGGGGAATAATCCTGAATGAGCGTTTCATTCACATAATGTTTAATTGTTCCGACGGCATCGTGATAGGTTATATCATCAACGGTCGTGTCCGCTGTCAATAAGATTTCCGCATCCAGAATTGCGACCGCCTTCTTGATTGCCGTATACCGAATATCGATGATGGTCTTTGTTTCGCCATCTCCGATGATGATTTCGTCTCCGTTTGTGAAGCTGTAATACTGAATCAGATCATCTTTCTTGTTCTTGCTGATTCCTGTAATGTCTTTGTCCGTTTTTGACCTGGCTGTTGCCAATGCCGGATTCTTGCCGGCACCGGATAAGTCCATGCCTCCGCGCATCTTTAAGACAAACTTTGTGATGCAGAATTTCTTTGTTGCATCTCCAAGCCCGCCCGGAAGCTCCAAAACATCTCCCAAGTCGTATGCCGGATTCATGACCGTTGTGATCTGGAACGGTACGTACTGGATGTTCTGTAGTGCCGTCAATACATTCTGGCGGTCATTGTCCTTGTCCGCATACTGCAGAATCGGATTCGAACCCAAATTATAAGTCAGACCGTCATCCGGAAGGACTCGGTAATAAGATGTTGTTTCGTCCTCAATATCCACGCAGGAAAGCCCGGTATACTTCGTCACATAGTCCGCGAACTTTACGCTTCGGAATCGATGATAAGAATCAATCGTATCGGATTTGGTCTGCGTATAGGCTCTAAACTCTATCTTGCCCTGACGGTTTGCCGTAACAAAACATCCTGCCGTTTGTGCCACCCACGATATCAAATCTCTGTAAGTTTCGATATCATTGTTTGGGAACATGGCAAACTGCTTTTGGCCGCCGTTGACAAAATTATTGAAGTTCGCATTTGCCAGGACAACTCCGCAATCCGTACACGCTGTCTTTGCCAGCTGATATAATGTTCCGGTTGTACTTAGCGAACAGGCTTTGTCTAATAGAGCCATCTTGTCGTATGCCTTGACTGTAAGTCCTGCCGCCGACCACTCCGCTTCCTGTACCGTGAATACTCCGCACGGAACGTATTCGTATGTATTATTTGTTAAAAGCACTCCGATCTGCGGCGAGATATCTTTTCCTAGGATGGTGTATCTGTCCAGATCCATTCCGATGAATGTCGCCTGCAGCTGTCCGATGTAAACGGTGCCGATTTTTACTTCCGAATCATCCGAACACTGGTTGTCTATCTTGAAAGAACCCGAAAGCACATTTTCTTTCGTAAAGGACTGTGTTTCTATCGTTCCCTTTAGGTCATACTGCACGATCGGATTTCTAATTGCCTCCAAAAAGGCAGCACTCACACTGTACATAATCTCTCCTAAAATTCAATCAGATTGAATGAATAATCCCACATTCCCTTTACCGACTCGTCGCAATCTTCAGAATCTTCCACGAGAGTCTTTTTGTAACTTCGAAGCCTCATGTTTCTTGTTTCGTACTCTTCCAGTTCCGGATTGTATAAAGAAACCACAATCGGCGTAATCTGTATCTTTTTCGCCCAGAATATCTCGTGCCACGTTCCCGGAAGCCGGTATTTTAATCCAAGCGTCAGCTTGTTCAGCCTCATGGTATTGATTAAGTCTGTTCCGGCTTCTGATGTGTTTGTATCTTCGATGTCTCCCCAATCCTCGCTCCATCCGCGAGCGATCGGGAGAACAACGTCGTCAAGTTTAATCGGATAATCCTTTATTCCTGCCATTATCTGCCTCCCGATCTATAATTTGCCAAGTTCATGGCATTTACTACCTGCGTTTCGGAGAGCTGTCCGTCTACGTAAACGTAGTTTACGAACTGTCCGAATCCTGCTTCTTTCATTGCTTTAACAATCTCTGCTCCGAGCTTCGCATAGTCGATGTTCTCTTTTCCGAGTGGAGATACCCTCGCGCCTTTCGGAAGATTCAAAATCTCCGGTCCGCGCTCGCCGACGATTACACGTCCTGCTGCCTCGATGTTTCCGCCTTCTGCCAGTAAGGGAATGGTCTTAAACTCTACTCCCGTCATGCCGGTAATGTTCGTCAGCCATGCCGGAGGTTTTAATTTATTACATCCTTCGATGAAAGTATTGATTCCGCGGATGATAAAATTGATTGCTTCTTTGAACACTCCTGTGATGCCGCTCCACAAATTCTTGAAGAAGTCTCCGAACTTCTGGAATGCATTCGTCAGTCCCGTTCCGATTTCTTCTACCAGGAACTTGAAGAATCCGCCAAGCCAATCAAACGCCTTCTTGAATATCGGCGAAGCCCAGTTGAAGAACGCTTCTATAAGGGCAAAGAGCGGCGTTAGAATCGCATTCAGTAATTTTATCAACGGCTCCAATAAAACTCCTAAAAGGCTGCACAGTGGTTCCAAAATTGCACCGATTAACGAGGTTAAAGGACTCAAAATAGCACTGATTACATTGAAAATCGGTGTCAAAATGTTCGTTAAAAGCTCGAATAACGGTGTCAAAATAGTCGTAATTAACTCCAAAATCGGAGTTAAAATCTGCATAACCAATGTCAAAAGCGGACTTACCAACTGCAGCACCAGTTTTAATATCGGTGCCAGGAACTGCACGACCATTGTTAAGATTGGAGTCAGCATCTTTGTCAAATCTACGATAACCGGAAGCACGTCCTTGATTAACTGCAAAATTACCGGAAGCAGTTCTTTCAACAAGCTCACGATAACCGGTACCAGCTCGTTCGTAATATCCGCCAGTGCCGGAATCAGTTCCCCTGCTGCCTCCAATATCTCCGGAAGAATCTGCTCCGCCATTTCCATCAACGGAGGTAAGAGCTTATCAATAAAATCTGCTGCCAGCGGTCCGATTTTCTCTGCGACCTTCTGAATGGACGGGATGAACTCTATCATCTTTTCCGCCAATGTATTCAGAATCGGCAGAATTGCGCTTCCGATACTGTTCTTGATTGCCGTAAAGCTCTTCTGCAGGTCATCTTTCAAATCATTGTATTTGACACCTGCATCGATGGCTTCCTGCGACATAACAAGCCCTAAATCGTGTGCCCTCTTCTTCAGATCGTCAATGGCCTGTCCGCCCTGGTTCAAAAGCGGTGCCATTTCCGTTCCGGCTTTTCCGAACAGCTCCGTTGACAGTTTCGCTCTCTCTGCAGAATCTCCCATCTCTGCCAAAGCACGGATAGTGTCATTCATAACTTCTTCCTGCGAACGCATTGTTCCGTCCGCATTCAGAACCTCGACACCTAACTGCGCAAATGTCTCCGCCGCTTCCTCGTTTCCGCCTTTAACCTTGTCCATCTGGTTGACGAGCGTTTTCATTCCGGTTTGGAGCTTGTCGATATCCATTCCGTTCTGGCCCATGATATAGGACCATTCCTGATATCCTTCGGAAGAGATACCAATTTTCTGCGACATCTTGTCGATATCGTCTGCTGCTGCCGATGCATCGTTTGCCATGCCGACCATGGCTGTTCCTGCACTGATGACTGCCGTTCCGATAGCTGCTGCCGCAACGCCTGCTGCCTTTCCTGCTTTTCCCAAACCTTCCGCAAGTCCGGATGCCTTCTTATCAGTTTTCTGCAAAGAATCGTTCGCTTTATCTGTATCAATGAATACAGAGCCAACGAGCTTAAATATCTCCAGAGCCATTCTTTTCTACCTCTGCATGCTTTGCGTCAATTTCCGCGATAATAACGTCCGTCGGACGCATATCTATGTTCTTTCCTGTTGCTTTCTCGTAATATTCGTCGAATGTCATGTACTCTCCCGCCAACATCATGGTCGGAATCATAGCGAGCCATTCTTTCCGTCTGTTTTCTTTTACTTCGCTTTCGATTGCCAGCATTATGATTTCGCAGTATTTCTCCACGGAGAGAGGGAGCGTCAACGTCCCATACCTGCGAAGCATTAAGTCAATGAGCGCGACTTCATTAACTTTGCTGCCGATGTAAAAAAATTCTTCCATTTCTCCACATCTGCCATTTTCATGATGGATTCCATAAAGTCCACCGGATCCATGTGCCGGATGGATTCCTTATCCGTTTCCATGATCGGAGCGAAGAACTCATAGATGGCTTCTTCTGCCTTCTTCTGTGATGCGCCGTCAATCAGCGCAAAGAGTAAATCATATCCGAAGGATTCCGCTGTCAAATTCTCGATATCGTCCTTCGATAAAATCAGATTCTTCAGCTGGTCTTTGATGCCAACCTCGTCAATCAATCGTACAAATGCGAATACATCGCCGGTTTCCAAACTTCTCATGCCGTTTTCCTCCTGAAATATAAAAAGCACGGACAGGAAGGTTTCCCCTCTCATCCGCGCTCTCATTCTTTTGTTTCTGCTTCTTATGCCGATACTTCTAACGAGCTGTAGAGTGATGTCAGATTCGAAAGCATCGTCAACGCATTCAGCTGCATCTTCGGTCTGGAGCTTTCCATTACCACTCTTCCCTTCACTGCGCCGCGGTCTCCGTCTGCATTGATTTCTCTGTACTCTCTCTCCACGGTAAACTTTCCGCCGCCTCTCGATAAAGCAACCAAGGTATTGTTGATGTAGAACTTGCCTGCACCAAGTACGATTTCATCCGCACCGGAAACCAAGGATCCGTTGATGTAGATCTCGAACGGTTCTTCCGTGCTGGAAGCTGCCTCATTGGTGTTGTCGTAGCAAGCCTCGAACTCTACCTGCGGAACAATGTCGTTCTTTTCCGCAATCGTCCAATCGATATTACCTTTGTTGATGGCGTTGAATAATTTAATTGTGATAGCATTTCCGCCTTTCGTAAGGCCTACCCATTTGACCTCTTTGAAATCTCCGGAAGCAACTACGCCTGTACCAGTAATTTTCATGGCTTTGCCTACCTTTCATAATTTTGTATTTGAAACCGCACGACACGGTGCCGGATTTCCTTGTCCTCGTCGAATAATATCCTTCGGTCTATCAGATAGAACGTCGGGAGTATATTCTTCTGCGGAAGGTTCGCTCCGTGGAGCAGGTGTTCGATACTGTCACACAAATTTTCGACCGTCTCCGTCTCTTCGCCCTTGTCCCAGACATCCACGTCAAGCTCGTAATCCTGTCGGGATAAATCGCCAAGATTGATCTGCTGAAAGCTGAATACAACGTGAGGATATAACGCATCCTCGTCCGCCACTTCGTAATAGACATTGGATGCAACCGTGCTCAATTTCGTTTTGATAAGCTCTATTAAGTCATTAGTCCTCATCGTCATACTCGCTTTCGTCAATCATTGACAATGCTGTCGCTTCATCTTCCAGAGCAGACAGATACTTCGATTCAATCTCCACTATCTGTGCAATGTTACCTTCTACCGTCCCCCGCAGTAATCCGAGTTTCGGAGTGTGTGACGAACCAAATTCCTGGAAGTATGCATAGAATCCGTCAATCTTGCTCGGTTTCAAACCGATTTCCACTCTCGGAGCGGTTGTCGATTTGCTCGCCTTAACAGCATAATTGACTGCCTTCCCTGCTCTTCCGGAATGCCTCGTGAAGTGTTCGTAATATGCTTCGCGGAAACGCTTCTTGACAAACTTTCCCACATCGCGCAATGCTGCCCGATTCAGTTCGTGAATGTAATACTGCGCCGCATCCACATTCGAAGTGTATTCCACTCCGTTCTTCTTCACTTTGACAACCGATTTTGGTACGCTCATTCAATCCCTCGTTTACATACGATTTCAAGTTGATAGTTCGTTCTGTACGTTCGCAGAATGGTATAAACCTCTTCTGTTCCGCCGAATGGAGCATATTTCAGCTTCTTTTCGCCTTCGTAATCCGCAAAATCCGCAATTACAAACTTGATCTCCGGCTTAAGTCCTACGGCCTGCGCCTGATAGAACTCGTCCTGTCGGATGCTTTTAACCTCTGCGAATATCGTTCTCTCTGTGCTTGTTGATATCGTATTTCCGTACTTATTTACCGTTTTGGTTTCCTTTATGAGCTTAATTATCGAATCATACATTAGGATTCCTCCACCGTAATACTGGATTTACGAATGCAGTCACATTGATACTGGAACGACATTTTGTATCGTTCCGCATCCCTTACCTCTCCGGCATAATATTCCTTCGCGTAAGTGATGATTGCAGTTTCCACAAGTTCCAGGTCGGAATAAGCGACTTCATGGCTTACACCGGCCCGTTCTAATTCCTGACGGGCCGATGTGATTACCTGTGTAATTTCTGCATCTAACAAATTATGAGATATCCGGAGAGCAAGTTTTACTCTGTCGCTTATCGTCGGCGGAGCCGGTGTTGGTTCCGGATCTTCATTAACCGGAGTCGTTACCTCTTCCTGCTCTTCCTCATTCAAGATTTCGTCTGGCATAACCTGCTCCTTTCCGTCTATTTCTTCTTTGTCGTTTTTGCCGGAGCTTTTACTGCCGGCTTCTTTGTAGCCTTTTCCTCCGCCTTCTTCTCCGCTTTTATGACAGGCTCCGCTTTCTCCACGTCATCAAGTTTCACATAACCTTTCTCCGCAAGAAATCTTGCGCGGTCATCTGCATACTCGACTTTTGTTCCGATGTTGTATGCTTTCCCTGTCTGTGCATCGATGAAGTTTTGAATTACAGAACCTCTCATATCGCTACCTCCGAATTAGAGCGATGCCGGCTTCGTAATATTAACGAATGCTCTGCATGCTACAGGCTCAACCGCGATGAACTCGCGTCCAAGAATACGGATGATGTCCTCGGTCATCTTGGTCTTGTCATCGTACTTGATTTCTACGCCTTCGCCCTTCGGGAAGTTTGCAAGTGCGCCGTAATTGAAGTCTCCGACGATTGCATATACCTGGTTCTCGGTTGCGGTTCCAACTGCAGGAAGCGCATTGGTGAGAACAACCTGTAATCCCTCAAACGGATCTGCGTTGAACTGGCCTGCATAAACTGCTGCCTTAAATGCTGCCTTGGTGGAAGGATTCATAACAATGATCGGATTGGTTGCTTCTGCATTCAGTTCGCCGAGTGCGGTTGCGATGGTTCCCAGAGCTGCGCCTGCTTTCACCTTCTTAGCGCATACTGCAGTCTCGGATGCGGAAGTGTTAAGTGCTGCAATCTTGCCGATAAGAATGCTTTCTGCCTTAACTCTTATCTTGTGTGCGAGTTCCTTATAAACGTAGTTCAGGAATGCTTCGCCCTTCATGTCGTTGATTTCGTCTGATACGCCGATCCATTTCTTAATAGACTGCGGAATCAAGGTGGCCGTTCCGAGCGTAAGCTCTTCTTCGGAAACTGCTCCGGATCCTTCATCATGAATTACTGCATCGCCTGCAGTAAGTTCGAACTGCTGTTTGTAGTTGCCGCCTACGGAGATTTTTGCAACTCTGCTTAAGATGCCGCTCTCCAGCCAGTCGGTTTTGATGATGTCAGAAACAAAATCAGGGATTGCTACTTCGCCCGCATCGCCAACATTGGTGGTGAGAAGTGCTCTGACTTCTTCGTCCTTGCCGGTCTTTACATACTCGGCGAAGGCATCGATGTACTCTTTGGAGTTTCTGTACTCTTCAATCTTTTTCATTGTGTTTACCTCTTTCCTTTCTTCGATTACTTCGACGGTTTCGTCGGTTTTGCCAGTACGGATTTCCTCTGCCTGTGCCTTTCTCGTTTCCAGTGCAACAAGTTCTGCCTTGTGTTCCTGGAGTGACCTCATTTCTTCGGTCATTTCGTCAGTGACTTCGGCTTCGCTTTCGGGACTCATGAGACCGTCAAGTTCTGCGAGTCTTGCTTCGACCTCTTCCAAGGTCATGTCTTTTACTTCTTTCATGACTGTTTCCTTTCCGCCCAATAACGAGCTTTAATCTCTTTCATGGCTTCTTCTTTCGCAAGTCTCTCCGCCCGCTCCGCTTCAATCACTCCGTTGAAGTAGTCTCGTGTAGCCACTCCTATATCTGTACCCGGATTTGCCGGGAAAGATACCGCTGATACGTCATATAATTTTGCAATATGACGAATGATTCTTTTGTGTTCTCTCTGGTCGTATTCGTCATCATCTACCACGAACGCGAAAGACATCTGATCGTACATTCCTGTATCGATTTCCTCGTACATTGCTCTTGCGGATGCTGTCTTGGACAAATCCGTTCTTGTAAACAGACCATGATCGTCAATCGACAGTTCCAAGAGATGATTTCTCGTTCTTGCGAATACCGTTCCGCAATGGTCTTTGCAGAAGATAACATCGGACATATCGCAATCCTCGAATGCCTCCGGAAGAATCTGTTCTTTGTACTGGATTCCGTCGTACTCAAAGAGAACATATTCGTCGAACGTGGAAGCATATCCTTCTACGATGTACGAAGGTTCTTTGCCTTCTTCTGCCTTTCTTGTTTCAAAATTATGCATCGGAATGTTCCGATACTCCCTATTGTCCTTGATCGCCATTTTCTTCTTCCTCACTTTCGCCTTCCGTGGTGTCTCCGGTTTTCGCCGTGTCAAGTCGTAAGACAAATTCGTCTCCGCCTTCATACGGTGCCAAATTAAAGAGTTCTCTGTATTCGTTCGGAGTAATCAAACCTCTGTCCACCAGCTGCACCATGCTGATTTTTGTCTTTGCGGATGCATACTGGAGTCTGTTTGACTCGTACCAAACTTCATTTCCGTAAGAAATCTCTCGCTCTGTGAACAGTTTTCGTGTCAATTCCTGCGATAAAGCCACCAAAAACGGCTCAATTCGGCTTTCATAGAATGCATCATACTCGGATTCCGTGTAATTTGATTCGATGATCTTCTCATTGACTCCGAAATACCGATATATCCTCTCTCTGTATACCTTTGCTTCGTCCGCGGTCGCTGTTGTCGGTTTCAGGTTGATTTCTTTGAACTCCTGTGTCGCGTCAAGTGAAGCAATACCGCCCTCGTTCTCCAGATTCATGTAATCCTGAACGAATGTATCTTTCTGCTTCTTGATATCTTCGGCGGACAGCATCGATTTCGTGGATTTCAGTATTCCGCGAAGGTTTGCCGTACTTTTAACCGCATTTTCGAGTCCCTTGTCCATGGTATTCACCACGTCCAGCGTATTGATTAACGGTTTGTTGTCCTCTCCTCCGATGTCTGAATACAAAAAGTCCTTCCGGAGTACAACCAAATCTTCCCATGGAATCACGAGTTCATCTGCTGCCGTTCCGTTGAAATAGAACTGCACAAATAATCCGTTTTTGTATTCCACTGCCGTATAGGTACGGTATGGTACCGGATAAAATCCGATTGCTCTTCCGGATCCGTCTCTCTCAATGTAGATGAATGCCGTGTTCTTGATTTCGAGGATATTCCTTGTCTTTGCAAGCATGTCCTTTCCGTTCATGTACTTATTCGGGGACAGCTGTAGGATCTTTTCAATCCTCTTATCCTTCTTGCATTTTGGATTCGCCTTGGAAGTGTGCTCCGAGAGTGTACGGATGCAGGTCCTTACATCGTCCGATGCAAAGATATCGTTTCCAAAGATCCCGAAGTACGATTTGTACGTTCCAAGTTCCTTGAACTCCGTATAGGTTTGTGTCTGTTCTTTCTTCACCGGTTTGAACAGATCAAGAATACTTCTTCGTTCTTTCACTTTGTCACCTCACAAACGGCATATACTCGTCAAAATGTTTGACGTAACCTACCCACGCATTCAGCAGGGAGACCATGCCGTCAATTCTGCGGTTCTGCTGTATTTTTACCGGCTGAATCATCTCGATTGAGTCTGATTTCGTTGATTTCTTCGCCGTGTTTGCCAGGCACCACCGCAAGATTGGATTGTTGTTGTATACCACTCTATGTTCTGAAAAAGCCGCCTGCATTTCCCGCATCGGCTGATTCCATGTAAACGGACCTTGTGCGGTCTTTTCCATGTCGAATCCGTAACCTGTCATCTCCGGTACCCAATATCCAGAGAGTGCTCTATCGTAACACACCCAAAGAGGACGGATATCGTGTACTTCGACCATCTCCACGAACCACTTTGTCACTTCGGAATAATCCACCTGTGCGCCTTCGCAGATCTTCAACCATCCCTGCTCCGCCCATAATTTGTACGGAGCTTCTTTTGATTTCGTCTTGTCCAAATAATCGAGCTTTGACTGCGGGATGAAATACTTCTGGAGCACATATACCCGATTGTCGTTCGGTTTTCGGACGATTAAGGTTGCACACGTCAAGTCGCCGACCGCCGATAAGTCGCATCCTCCTATCGCGTAAGAATGTTCAACTTTCGAGATGTCGAACGTCTCTTCATTCACCAGCTCGTCGAAGGTCAGCCATGATGCAAATTCCGTCGCCGGAAGGTTGAAGTCCTTCGTCATGACCGTCGGCAGAAATGCCGGATCATTCTTTGCTCGTTCCACGAAGTCCGTCAGAGTCTTGATGGACTTAATCTCTCCGAGTCCCGGATTTGCTTCCGGCCAGTGCGCCGGATCCTGCCAGTCGTTTCGGTTGTTCAGCTCGTAGATCAATGCCAGGACGGTGTAATCCTGGATAATCCAAAGAGCCACCTGCGATGCGTAATTGTAATGTGAGTCGAAGAATCCTTCCCGCACGAATCCATTGGTGGAGATTAACCATGCTAATGGCTGCTCTCGCATCGAAGTGCCCTGCACCATGACATCAAACAAAGCCGATGTTTTCATGGCATGCCACTCGTCGAGGCTAAAAAAGGACGGGTTCAGTCCGTCCATGGTGGATGTATCGGATGCCAGGCATTTGATGAATCCCATGTTGTAATCACAATAAATGTCTGACTGCCGTTTTTTGGTAATGGCTTTCAAAGAAGGTGACTGCTGCCTCATATTCACGCATTCTGCGTAAATGATGTTCGCCTGATCCTTCTTGTTTGCGGTGCAGTAAATCTCCGGACCTGCCTCTTTGTCGTTTAAGAGTGCATCCCATTCTGCCGCCGCCGTCTCTGTTGATTTCCCACATTTTCGTCCGCGGATGTCCACCACTTCCGAGAACCGGCGAAGATGATTGTCTTTTCTCCGCCACCCGTAGACAAGCTGGAACTTTGCCTTCTGGAAGAGTGCCAGCCGGAGCGGTTGCCCTCCGAACTTGCCCTTGCTCTGTTTGCAGAACCGCTCGACAAATTCGATGTGCCGTTCTCCTTCTTCCTCGTCGAAGTAGTACGGAAAGTCCTCCGGCGGATCGTCCATCCATCCTACTTCTCGCTCGTAGACGATTCGCACCTTCTCTGATACCACTTCTTCTCCGGCGCGGATCGCCTCCAAGTACAGTCTCGGATAATTCATTTATTTTTTCTTCTTCCCCAGGAAGTCCATAATCTCTGTCGCCGCCGATGACACTTCGTCGTTCCTTGGGATTAAGTCTGTAAGCTGTTTGATGATGGCTGCATAACTCTTCTGCAGCTTGATGTAGGAGTCCGCCTCCACGGAAGTTTTCTTCCCGCTTTGGTTCGCTCCGTTCTGATAGGTCTCGGACCAACCGTTCGCGTCAATGTGTGCCCGGAGTTTTTCCAACTGCTCTGCCATGAAGGACGCATCCTCGACCAAACCTTCTGTGATCTTCTGAAGTTCCTCCGGCAGATTGGAGACAATCAACTGTAGCTTCTTTTTTTCGTTTTTTGCCGAAAACTTTGCTCTTTTTGCCATTTTTTGTCTCCTTTCTGATTTTTTTGTGCACTTTGTATACCACACCCCCCATGCATGCGTCAGTCAGTTGCTCGAAAGGCCGCCCCAACGGTCTCCGGCATATTCAAAATCGTCATGACAACGGGGGGATAGTTGCACCGGTGCAACTTTTCGGAACGAGATATCCGTTCGCATCGAACACGTACTCGTTCTCTTCCTCGCATACTCTTCCTTGTCCGTGCTCGCCTCTGTGTGCTTCGAAGTGACAGTCCTTACAGAGCGAGACAAGGTTGTCCATGTTCAGAGTGATGTTCGGATCTCCGATGTTCTTCGGAGTCAGATGTATCTTGTGATGGACTTCTGTTGCAGCTCTCCCACAATTCACGCATAAGAATCTGTCACGCATCATGACCGCGTGTCTTACCTTCTCCCATTCTTTGCTGTTGTAGAAAGCCTTGCTGAAATCTCTCGCCATATTCAACCTACCAGCAGACGAGCCTTCAAGCCCGCCTGCTCATTCAGGAGGAGTTCATAGCCCTTACCGACCGAACTCGTATTGGAACTCGGCAGAATCCCAAGAAAAAAGAGATACGGCTTTCCGCATCTCTTTCCGCTTATACCTTAACACGTTGACATAATGACATACAATGACATGATTAAAATATTTTTGAAAATCCTCTCGTAGAATAATCCACCTTGATTCCCTCCGCCTCGAAGAACGGTACGATTTCATGACACCATTTGCCCTTGAAGATTCCCGCCGGTTTGAATGTCCGATATCCCCAGTCGATAATTTGTCCTCCGCAGTTGATGTAATAATCAAATCCGCAGTTGTTCTGTTCCTCTTCCACCGTCCACGGATCCGAGTCTCTTTCGATAACCTGCATCAGCTTCGCCTTGTCCCAGATGCCGCACATGATGGAAACCTCATAGCTGCTGCCATGTTTCCTTTTTTTCCATCCCGGATGCTCCGTCAGTTCGTCGGCTTCGTCCCACGACTGTTCAAAATTGAGAAGTGCAATATTTCCCCGAATAAGCCCTGCTGCCTCTTTGATTCTTTTCTCATCCACCGGCCTTCGGATGAAACAGTCATCCACCATGAGTAAACATTTGTCATCATCCAATCTTGATAAGAACTCCCGAAGGCCTTTTGTCCATGTATCGAGTTCGTGCGGTACCGATATTGTCGCGTAATATGGATTTTTGACCGACTCCGTATAATAGACCACTTCCGGATGATTCGGATAATACTTTTCCATGCAGTGATGGAATGGTTCGAATGTGTCCTGGTTTTTGTCGCAGCTTAAAACGATTATTTTCATACTTTCTCCGCATATCCTCTGTTGATGAGCATAATTGCCCGCTCCACTCTCATGGTTACCACTTCGCCTTTTGTCATATTCCGTCCGAGCTCCAGATCGCCGTAATTTTCCGTCACGACCACTTTGACGAACTCCGTGTCCGGCACATATTGCTTTGACGGCTTTGTATTTCCGAGAACCTTCCGCCACTTCTTCACGATTTCATCGTTTCGGTTCGGCTTTTCGAAAGATTCCGGAATCCGCTCGTAATATTTCGTTACATCCGCGTCCTTGACGTTAAACGGAACAATCCATCCGTTGACTCCTTCCTGGAATCCGATTTCCGGCAGAACCGCAATCGGTGTTGTCAAAACCGGAGTTCCAAGCTCCAATGCTTCGGCGATGGTATAACAAAATGATTCGATGTCTGATAACTGTACCACGTAATCCGCCTTCTCGAAGTACGAACGAACATCCAGCGTCGGCTGACAATGTACGACTCCCGGAATGCTCCGTTTGAGGTTCTGTCCAGAGAATACCAGCCAAGTGAAGGGAATGTTCGCGTTTCGGAACAGTTCCGCAAGCTGATACATTCTCTCTTCGCCTTTTTCCCACGTCAGCCGGCAGGCCGATACGAGTAAAAGAGCCTTTTTCGGTTTTTCCCGCTCTGTGAGATTCGGGATTACCTGATACGTAAGTCCCTGGTCTGCAAATGAATCTCCTGCTGCCTGTGAGACGAATATTAGCTCGTCATAATTCTTTTTGATGGTCCAGTGCCATTTTCCCGACGGTGCCAGTTGGCAGGTATGCGACATTTGGATTCTTTTCTTGTAGCGCACATTGCCCGGAACGTCATCTGTGAGTCGGATGTTGATTAACGTATCGCACTGAATGATCTTTCCTTGATTCCGCATAACCTGAACATGCATCGCCAGTCTCATGATCTGCCTTGCGTCCATGTGCTCGGAATACAGAACCATGATGTCGTAATGTTTGCACATCTCTTTGCAAAACTCGTAAATGAATGTTTCTACGCCACCGATCGTCTGCGCATTCCCGCAGTAAAGCACAACCTGCGTCTTGATATCCGGTGCCTGAAACTCTCCGTTCAGCTTTCGGTCTGTCAATCCGCCTTTGACTCCTGCGCGGTAATAATAAATCGGTTTCGGCACATAAGTCTTACTTTTTGCCTCCGGAAGCCTCCGCAGGAAATCGTCATCTTCTGCCACCTGCATCGACTCATCAAATTTGATGCCTCGGATGTACTCTTTCGCGAATACTCTGTTCCACACGCAGCGATTCGCCGGATTGAACTCGTCCGATTCGCTCTGGATGATTTTGCCAAGCCTTCCGCAGATGGACTTCCAGGAAAGATATACCGTGTCCGGCTTGCTTTCGACTGCTGCCATGATCTGATTCACATAATCGTCTGATACCAAATCGTCCGCATCCACGAATACGATATACTCTCCTTTTGCTGCTTTAAGCCCTGCATTCCTTGCTGACGATACTCCGCCGTTCTCTTTCTCAATGATTTTGATATCCAAATCCGCCATCGCGTCTTTGAATTTGACCTTGCTTCCGTCATCTACGATGATGATTTCCACTTCTTTGGTCTTTTGTGGCAATAAGCATTCCACGAGCTTTGCCAAATAATCGGACAGCCTTACATCCTGTATGTATGCCGGAATGATGATTGATAACTTAATCATTCTTCTTGATCCTTTCTTCCAAGCGTTTCAGCTTGTAATCCATTACTTCCCGTATATCCTCGTCTCCCACATGATAGATGAGTTGAAGCTGTGTTACCATGATAAGCACATCCGCCATCTCTTCGGTTAGATTCTTTTTATTTCCTCCGCCGCGCAAGAACTTTGTCAACTCCTTCTGCAGTTCTGACAATTCTTCGATTGCCACAACCGTCTGAAGCCTCGGCCCGTAATTGTCGATAGCGGATTTCATTACGTTTATATCGTCCATCTTTACCTCTTCCTGCTGATAATTGCCAAACAAATCAATGTGACACATACCATGCCCGTGATTATGATTGCTGTATTCATTCTCCTTCCTCCTTCTCGATCTCTGCCATAATCCGAATTTCGAGATGCTGAAACGGTCTTATCAGCCGTGTTTCTTCACGAATCACTTCCAGAACCATGTTTTCTGAAAGTCCGCTCCCTGAAAATAGTCTCGTTTCCGGCATATTGACTTCCACTCCGTTGATTATCATAAAATACTTTGTCTCGTTCATTAGTTCACCTCCAAAAACATCTTGAAGCCATTCTGTTTCAGTCTGTGGCAGTGCCGGACCGATACTCCGATGCCCTCTGCAATCTTCGGTATAGTCATCCTGCCGATGTAATACTCTGCCAGGACGGTCTTTTCTTTCGTCTCCGGCAGTTTGTGAATGGCTCTGTCAATTTCAATAATCGCATCCCGCTTCTTGATGCGCTCTGTTTCGAGCTCCCGCTCCAATTCGTCGATTCTGGCATACAATTCCGCCATCTTGTCCCGTGGAGTGGTCTGCACATGGTCTGTGTCATATCGTATGGCACCCGGAAGAAGGCAGCTCTTTAATTCGTCAATCGTAACCTCTAACCGCCTGATTTTGTTTTCGCATCCCCTCGGAGCTCCCAAGAGGATGTAAGCCTCTTCTTTTGTCATGCTCCCTCCTTACCTGACCTTGCAATACCTCTCCAGATATCCAACGATCTTTTGCTGAACCTCTTCTGTCTTTTTGTATTCTGCTGCCAGTTTTGCCATTTCATGTGAATGCTCCGCAATCTTCTCGCGTAGAATCCGCATAATCTCTTCGTTACGGTCAAATTCTTTTAAGACAATGTCCACGGCTTCGTCAATGAGTTTGTCCTCTTTCTCATGGAACCGTATCTCGTCCGGAATCTTCTCTGTCCGCCTTGGTGCTTCCGGTCTTGGCTCTGCTGCCGGATCTGCTTTCTTCCCCGGCTTCTCTACGCCTAAAACCTCTCGGATGCTCTCCTTGGATGTCGCATAAAGATCTGCCAGTATGCCAACCTCTTTCCGCTTGTCTTTTGAATCCCGATAGATTCGTCTGATATCAATCTTGTCCTGCTCCGTCATCGCCGTAATAAATCCTCCTTAACACTCTCACTCCTGCTGTATATCCCTGCTGTTCCAATACGAAGAACATATCCTTCTGAATCTTCTCTGAGAGATCCTTTGCCCGTTTCCTTGCCCGCTCCGGATCCTTCTCTTCGCTCTCCATGATTTCATTGCTGATTTCTTCATACTCCAGCATTTGTCTTTCAAAGATTGCCGGTGTCAGCATTGTTCGCCCTCCATTTATCACAATAATTATTTTTGTTGAACTCTTCCCAAAATCTGCAGTAATCTCCGTCGATGTTATAAAAACAACTGTCGCAGCATTCCTTCATGGCTTTTTCCTGCTCTTCCGTCCGCTCCCTCTGTCTGGAATCCGCACTGCTTACTGCCATCATGGATGCGAGCATGATTCCGAAGAAGCTGCCGATTATGAATCCGCCGCCGAAGGTGATAAAAAATCCCACCAAATCCACTCCGTTGAACATTCCTTCTCCCTTCCGGGCGGGAGAGCTTTGCCCGCCCTCGTTTATTTCCGTGATGTTTGCTCTTATCTGCACTACGTAAGTAACAGCATGCGATTACTTATGTAGGTTGCATCGTTTACAGATAACTCTTTCCGAAGGTCTTGATAAAATCCAAGTTCGGATAGACCTGTTTGAACCGTTCCTGTCCGATCTGCTTTAGCATCAAATCCCAGCCTTCGTTTGGACGTTTATGCACGGCATCCGGCCCGAATTGATGATGTTCCGGACAGAGATATACTTTCATACCGTACCGTTCGGATATCTCTCTTCTTCCGTGTCCTCCGTAGATGTGATGCTCTTCCAATCCTCTTCGTTCTCTTCCCATGCCGATTTTTGAACAGATGTAGCAGATCTTCTTGTTTTCCTGCATAATGCTTTTCATTCCATTTCCCTCTTTTCCTTCTCGATTCTTGTCACGCGGATGGTTCCCTTGGCTGTCGCCTTTAAGGTTGCCTGCGTACCGTTTCCGGCATCGATTGATAATTTGCCGATAAACCCTGTCGCCAGTAATTCGACGGAATCCTTTAAGAACGCCGCAAGCTCCGGCATATCGTTTCCGAAGAGGATCTGCACGGAATCCTGACCGACTCTCTTGGCTTCTTCCCGTTTCCGCATGGCTCTCGCTTCGTCGCAGTTGCATTTATAACTTGCTTCTTCAATCAGCTGTTCTTTTGTCAGTTCCTTTTTCGACTCGATTGCGACCGCCTGCCCGCAATACTTGCAAAATCCAGTCTGTGTCATTCCTTAACCTCCTTCCATCTCGGCTCTTCCTGTTCCAAGTCTGTCATGATTGCACGAATGCACTGTTCGATGTTCTTTGCAGTCTTGGTTGCTCCCTGGTAATCTTTGTATTCGCTGATTTCCTTCTCCAGCATCTTGGACTGATAAATCAGATTCTCCAATCTTGCTGAATACTTGTTCCGTTCAGAAGCTGAATCAACGACTCCTTCTCCGCCTGAAGCTCCTGTACTTTCACCAGGTAATGCCTCGCCAGTTCCAGATGATAATGGCTCTCCTTCAGTTCCTCCGATATCCGCTTCTCCAGATGTTGAATCCGTTCCTCGACTTCCTTCCTGCTGAATATCATCCACCTGTCGTTCTTCTGCGGTTTCACTTTCCGGCACTCGTCCATCAGCTTCTTCGTGTTTAACGGCTGCTGCCGTCTTTGGTTTGTCCTTCTTGGCATTCTTTGTGACCTTCACTTTCGATTCTTTTTTCTTTTCGGTTTTTTGAGGTTTTTCATGGTTTTTTTGCTCCTTGACTTCTTTTTTGGGCTCTTCCTTCGGATATTCCCGCCCGTAGATTTCTTCCCATGCCTTCTCCGGCTCCTGGCCGTTCGCTCTTTGTGACAAAGCCGCAAATGCTTCTTCAAACTGCTGCCATGTCGGATGCTCTTTGGTTAAGGACCGCGCTTCGGTAATGGTAATTCCTGACTCTTTCATCTTCACCATGAACTTTCCGAGCCCCGGAACGCGGCAGATATACATTGTGTCCTCTACCGGACAGAACATCTTTTTCCGCTCTTCTTTGTCTTTTCCGAATGTCCGAGTGAATAACTCCGGCTGTTCTTCCAGGATCTTCTTTAAGGTCTCAAACATCCATCCGTCCTCGATAAAGTCCGAAGTGTTCTGTTCTGCCAAAAATTCAAGCGGAGTGATCTGTTCTTCTTCCTTCACTTCCTGCTGAATGGTCTCGATATCCTCGACGGTATATTCCGGAGTCAGTTCTTCTGTTATCTCTTCCGGAAGCGTCAGCATGATACCGAGCTTTCTGGTACCGAATCCTTTGTATTCGTCTTTCAGCTCCGGAGAGTTTCCATCTACTGAGAATCTGTCATTGATGCGAATAAATCTCGACACCTGCGTTTTTTCGAGACCAAATTCTTTCTCGGCAAATTTCAAATAGTTTCCTTCGTACTCCGTCCCCGATAAGATGTCTGTCTCTCTTGCCACTTTCAAGAGATATCCAATCCGCACAAAACTCTCGGATGCTCTCGACAGTTCTGAACCGACTTCTGCCTTGTAATCCTCGTAGGACTTTGTCCATACAATGTCATTCATGATGCTGCTCCCTTCTTCAACTTGTTTGTGTACCGTTTCAGGTATCTGTCATACTTCTGCTTATCTGGTTTTTTGTCGTATGCTCCATACCACTGTTTAATTTCATATCCTTTGATTTCGATTGTAATCAGCGGAATGTCCGGCTTTGTTTTCTCTCGCAGGAACAGGATGATGCTCTTTCCTTCGCTATGTTTTGCCAGGTAATTATCTCCGCCTACGCAGTGATGCAGGATGCGTCCTTCTTCTACAATCTCCGCCGCATCTTTTGCCGGGCGGATGATGTAATTCCCGGAACAGTACGAATATACTTTGAGCAGGTTCTTGAACTTCTTTTGGATTCCCTTGAACCTTACATTGACCTCCGCTTTTCTCGCATCCGATTCTTTCCGAACTCTCTCAACTACCATCCGATCGTGCATATCTTTCAGCTTCTTTGGGTACAGAATGATGGAATCCGTCATGTCATATCCCAACTCATCTCTCATACGCAGATAATCTTCATAGGTGTCCGATATATTACCCACCAAACCGCTTTTCGATGCCTTTTCGATGTAGTTGATGTATTTTCTCGGCGTAATCCCGTACCGGCTTGCTACTTCCATGTTCTTTGCGCTCAATTTCAGTTTTTGAATGCCCGATACTTCCTCGTCGGTCAAATGTGCTCCGGTTTTCCGTTCCCATCGGAACAGTTCCAGCTCCTCCGGATACTCCCGTAAGTCCTTCATGCGGTTTTTGTAAATGCCGAAATAGTCATACGGTTTCTTTGCCCGGCAATTCATACGCTGTCCACGGATGATGTTCTTTCCTTTGTTCTTCACGATTTCTTTGGCATAATCTTCGAATCCCATCTTAATTAGCATTTCCAGTCTCCGATTCTTTCCGAAGGCATACATGTAGTCCCAAGCCGTCGTATATGAATCGTATCCGTACCATCCGCCTCCATATGTCTGTTTTCCCCAGGATTGCATCGGACGCTCGTCTGTTTCGTACAACTTGTCTATTTCCTGTTCGAACATCGAATACTCCGCCGGAGTTCCCTCCAACTCGTCAAAACTCGTCGGGTATACCGGACCACCGCAATTTGATTGATCCGCGCCCGTTCTGTCCCATCTGTTTGAGAAATCTAATCCGTAGCACGAATCCCCTGGCCATGCTCCGCAGTATCTTGTCTCTGCGCCATCCTCCAGTATGAACATCCTGCGTTTTTCATAGATACCGATTTCCCAATTCTGTTCGTGTTCCCAAAAACAGATACTTGGATTGCTTGGTGTCGTCATCCCCAGTTCGATACGGAATCCGCGAAGCAGATATGTATCTCTCCACTTCTGGCCAAGCCATACCGTCTGATAGGCGAATGTCGCTCTCTTCTTCCGGTTTGCATAGAATTTCGGTCCTGTTGCTCCGCAGTTCTGACAAGTGCAGATCTTCGCGTTCTTCAGCTGCGCCCGGTTCTCTTTGCTCAAAACCCGTTCTTCTCCGCAATGCGAACAGAATTGTGTATATTCTCCATCAAGAACACTGCTGCCAACGTACTGGCAATACCATCCGTCGAACTGTTCAAAACACCACTCTGAAAAGTCTGCCGGAAGACTCGGTATATCCTCGATCTTGTCGAGGGCATTAAACTCTTTCTTTTTCATCCGTCAGCCCTCCAGATAGTATTCTCTTAAGATTCGGTTAATGGTCGCATATCCCGGAATCCCCATTTCTACTCTTGCGCCTGAAATCCCTGCTGCCTCTGCAATTTCCTTTGGGATCTTCTGTTTAATCTTCCAGGACTCTTTCAGGATTGCTCCGATTGCTCCCGCTAAGGACTTTCCCTTCCGGCGGACGGCTCTCTGGTATTCCTGCGCACGTTCGCTTCCTTCGCAGAGTGTGATTACATAGTCCGCCCAATCTGCCATGATCTCTTTTAAGTCCATAGCCTGTCGTTCCACTTCTATCTTTCCGATGGCTGCCATTAACGGATTGCAAAGCTCCTTCTCGATGCCGTCGATGTAATCCTTCGCATCCTCTTCGTCGATGCCATTCTCTTTCGCTATCGTCAAAATATTCTGTCTGCCTTCTTCTGTTCCTTCGGCCAGCTGTCCTGCTGCCGCTTCGTTGATTTCTTCTGCCGAATCAAATTCTCCAAACTGTTCGTATAATTTCATGTTGTTATCCTCCTGGTGGTTTATTCTCTAAGAGCAAGTAGTTCTGTGATGGGTAACCGGTATATTCACTTATCGTGTTCTCCAGAAACGCCAGTCTCCATCCTTTCGGTACCTTCGGTTCTTCCTTCCACTTCTTCCGAAACAGGAGCTTCTTTTTGACCTTCGGCATAATCAGATTTCTTGAATGGCTGACCTTGCATCCCGGTACCTCTTCTTTGGATTCCTTCTTGGTGAGATAATCGGAGAGCTGTTCGTATTCCCCGTCCTCATAGAGTGGTGTAAAGTAAGTTCCGAACTGCCAGCTTTCCTGTACCGCTTTTCTCGTTGTGAAGGTTTCGGTATGGATATCCTCCAAAATCAGATGATGGTGGATGCCTCCGTGGGATCCAATCTCTGTGACCGCAATCCACTTATACTCAAACCCTGCCTTCTGGAATTTGGTTTTCATCCTCCGATGGAACTTCGCCAGTTCCTTCTTGGCATCCTCCGCCGATGATGGTCTTTTGTCTTTCTGATAAGTCAGTGTGATGTGCCACCCTTCCTGGAAGTTTCCCAGGATTAACAGTTGAACATTCCTTGCTCGGTTCTTTTTGTTTTGCTTCTCGATCTCTTCCGGAGTCCGCTTTCGCTTTTCCCTCCTTGGAGATCCCGGAGCTCCCGAACGATATCCGTAACTCTTTGTCACGAATTTATATCCGGGACCTTCCCGAATCGTGACTCGATACAATTCGTATCACTCCCCTTTCGTCATAACTTTAATATCCTAAACGAGTGCAGAAGGAAGAATCCCGCGAATATATCTTGCGTTCTTCCTTGCGAAGTGATACAATATCTATGGTTGATAGAGTATTGTTACTCCGAAGATTTGCCCGACATTCCGTCGGGCTTTCTTTTTGCCCTCATTTGAACATTTCCTCTTCCGGAATTTCCAAAAATTCACATATTCCCAATGCCTGCTGCAGTGTCCAGTGTGCTTTTTCGTTCAACCGTTCCGAAAACATGGGCTGCGTGATGCCGACATAATATGCAACTTTGGCTTGATTCACATGCCGCCTTCGAATCTCACTTCGGACTCGGCTGTTGAATCTCCGAATCAGGACCGCTTCTCTGTCCAATGTCGTTCTTGCCATGCTTTCCTCCTTATAAGATTGCTCCAAGTATGCACCAAGCCATGACGGTGACCGGAACTAACAGGATCCATGCGTAATCCCAGATAGACTCTCCTTCGTATCTCGTGCTCACGATTTCTTTTACAAGTTCGTAACCATTTTTCATAAGTGCTTTTCCTCCTGGCTTCTGTTCGTTCCATTTGGAAGATTAACGTATCAATCTCCCGAATCTCCTTCATGTTTCTTTCGTATCTGTAGTTGCACCGGTCCAACTCCGCCGATTCATTCAGCAGAGCTTCCTTTGTCATCTTCAGAAGTTCTGCTACACTCGGCATCTTCTCTCTCCTTCAAAATCGCTTCGGCCTCGGCGCATATCTTTTTTCTGTATTTGTAACCGAGTGCTCTCTTGATATCCTCATTTGTAACCGCTGCCTCCAGAACATCTTGTCTTTTCGACCATGTCCTCTTTGCAATTTCCACTTCCTTTGCTTCCATCAGCTTTTCTACCGCGTCAATCAAAGCTGACAATTCTGCTACATCTCTTTTTAACTCCATCGCTTCTTCGTGCATCTTCAAAATCAGTTCTTCCATGTTATATATCCTCCTTTTGTAATTGTTTTCTTATCCAATCAATGCCCTTTTGGAACACTAATGTCTTGATGTTGATTCGAACTTCTCCATGTACCTCGTACTTCTGCTCGACGATCCGGAAATAACCTCTGTCGATGTATTCCTGGTACGGAATGTTCTGCCGGTCTAAGATTTTCTGCTCTCTTAAGAATGCGAACAATTTGTTTTGACCGATTCCCATGTCCAAAACCTTTGCCACTTCTCCGATGGAGATTGCCGTCTTTGAATCCGTAACCGCATCGAAGAACTCCGCCTTTGGTAAAAGCATCTTGTTTTCTTTCTCCAATGCTTCCATCTTCTCGGCTTGTTCTGCTGCCAGCCTAAGAGCTTCTGCGAACGATTTTGGGGCTTGATATCCTCCCGTCCTCCTAATTTGTGGAATTACTTCTGATGTAATCCATCTCCTGAATTTCTTTGCTCCATCCAACTTGCTTGATAATACGAGAGAATAAAGTCCGCTTTCGTTTATGACGGTCATGTTTCTGTTTTGGCTGCCGTCGTGAATCGCGACGTCAGACTTGTCCTCATCGTCAACATGCTTTGAAATTGCATCTCTTCCGTTTGAGAATCCGAGCCGATCTGTGATATCCTTCGCTACGAAGTAAGGCTCGTCATTGATAAGAACTGTCCGGACTTCCCCAAACTCATCGTTCTTAAAGATTTCAAGATCCTGCATTATTACTCCTTTCTTGTAATTCGTGCGCTCAAATTTGAGCTGTCGGTTGATAAGTTTTTGTATTTATATCTGTCAAGATATAAATACTTGTGCTATCCGTAGGATAGTACAAAGTTAAACCGTGTTTAACTTCTTATGCAAAAAAATAATCGGTAAACTCTTCTCTCTTTATTTCGAGAATTTTGGACCAGTTTTCAATATCACTCTGCGAAAAGCCTGTGTCTCCGTTTAATTTCTTGCTCACCGATACTACGGATATTCCGATCGCATTTGCGAACTCTTCCTGCGTTCTGAATTTCTCAACAATTCTTCCACGCAGTTTTCTGTATTCGTATATGCAAGCCTCCATGTTTACCTCCTTTCTTAATTCTTTTCTTTTCCTTTCGTTTCTTTTCTTCGAAAAGTTTAACTCTGTTTAACTGTGTTGTCAATATGTTTTCTATAATTTGTTTTAACTTTTTGTTTAATTTGTTAAACCCGCGTGATATAATACGCATACGAGGGGAGGTGATTCTATGAAATATCCTATAACTGCTGCCAGATTGAAAGAGGCTCTTAATGATAATCACATGAAACCGCAGGAGTTATCTGATGCATCTGGTGTAAATAAATCTTCTATAAGTCAATATGTAAACGGAAGCCACGCTCCTTCAAATACAAGCAGCGGAGCTATGGCGCGAGTGTTGAAAGTTAGCCCTTTGTGGCTTATGGGTTTTGATGCTCCTAAATATGACACGCCCGCTTCCGTTCGTCCCGATTCGTTATCTTTTGAGGAGCAAGAAGTGATAATATCCTACCGCAAAGCATCCGAAGATACGAAGAACGCAGTCGCTGCCGTTCTCGGTGTACAAAGGAAAAAAGATTCTACCTTGTCAAAGGCTGAATAGGAGGTGGTCTTATGTATGTTCAGAAGAGATCTTCCGGAAATTATCGTGCCAGGCAGATGATAAACGGTAAAGTGTATTCTTTCACGTTCGACCATAAACCGACCAAGTCGGAGTTCCTGCAGCGTGTTAAAGATTCTTCATCGAGTCCCATTAACGGGACTTGTTCCGTTGAACGCGCCTGCGAGTCCTACATTGAGTCGAAGTCGAATGTGCTCTCGCCTTCCACGATACGCGGATATTATTCCATATTGAAGCAGCTTAGTCCTTCTTTTCGCGTCCGAAGTCTGCAGACAGTCACGCTTCCGATTCTGCAGGCCGAAGTCAACCGGTACTCCGCAGAGCATTCCGCCAAGAGTACGCGGAACTTCTCCGGATTTCTGCAAAGTGTAATCAAATTCTATGGTGGAGGAACGATGGAGGTAACATTGCCAATGAAAGAAAAGAAAAGCGAATACATTCCCAGCGCGGAGGATGTAAAAAGAATCTTTGCCGAAGTGAAAGGAACGCGGTATGAAGTTCCGCTCTCTCTTTCCGCTCTCGGTCTCCGCCGGAGCGAGATTTGCGCCCTGGAGCTGTCCGATCTGAACGGATGCGAGCTTACCATCAACAAGGCTGTTGTTTTGAATAAGAATCAAGAATGGACGGTTAAGCCGACCAAAACCACGGATTCTACCCGAACCATCTTTATTCCGTCCGATTTGGCGGATCTAATTCGAGAACAGGGATATATTTACGATGGCGATCCGGAGATGATTTACTGTGCTCTCGTAAAAGCGCAAAAGAAGCTCGGCATCCCGCACTTCTCTCTTCACAAGATGCGGCACTTCTTCGCTTCTTACCTTCACGACCTTGGATATTCCGATAAACAGATTCAGGAGATGGGAGGCTGGCGGACCGATATTATCATGAAAAGCGTGTACCAACATGCCATGGATATGGAACAGGCCAAAAAGAATGCCGCCGACAACATCGGTTCCCTGTTTTGACCTTCGGTCAAATTTCGGTCAAATTTTTTTATATCTTTGGTCAAATAATTATATTTTTAGGGATATAAAAAGAGCAAAATAAAATCCCCGAAAACCTTGATTTCTCAATAGAAACCTTGATTTTCGGGGATTTCTTTTGTTGAGCGATAGACGGGGCTCGAACCCTTCAAATATGCCTTAAAGTGCCTGATTTTTAAGGCATCCTTGAATTTTCGGTCAAATCTCGGTCAAATTATTTGACGCGGATTTTCTGATTCACATAGATTTTGTTCGCATCCTTAATATTCGGATTCAGTTTCAAAAGCTGCAGAACTGTCGTGCCGTTCCTTCTGGCAATCGCTGTCAGATTGTCTCCTGCCTTCACGGTATAATAAATCGCTGTATCGTCTTTTGGAACGGTCGTGTTTCCCTTGCAGAGCGCATCCACTTTGGTCTGAATCTTTTTAATCTCTGCAGCGGTATATCCTTCTGCTTTTAATTTCTTACTGCGGTTCGGCTCATTTCCGTACTTTCCTTTGTAGACATCCATTGCAACGGCATCGAGATTCTTCTCTGCCGGTTGCACCGGTGCAACTTCCGGAGTTCCGGAATAATCCAGCCACGCGGTCATCTTTCCGTGTTTTGTCCACTGACCGTTTTTTGCCGCTCCTTTGTAATGTCTGCGGGCACCGGTTTCGTCCACGTAGGAATATAATACTTTTCTCTCCCAGGAGCCCGTGGATTCGATGACATTGTAAACCTTGCCGTCAATCACCTTTTCACCGATGAAGGAACCTGCATGGTTCTTCATGTAGAGCAGTCTCGGTTCTCCGTTCTTTAATTTTTTAAAGTTCGTCGATACATCCGTGCACTGTTTGATTAAGCCGTCCACGGTGCAGTCTCCGGTATTGCTTAGATCCTTCTGGTAATATCCGACCGTGGTTTTGTTCACGTCATATCCATTTAGCAGAGCTTTAATCAGATTCCAGCAGTCCGCGGATGTCCTTCCATCGGAATGGATATAACAGAGATTGTTAGGATATTTATTCGAGTAATACGTGTTCCTTGCCGCAATTACTTCCAATCTTCGAATGTATTCGCTTGCCGTCATTATTACTTTCGCCATATTTATTCCTCCAGTTTGTCGATATCGCCACCGGCTATGATCTGCTTCACGGCCTGCTTCACTTTGTCATAGCCGTTCATGGAACAAAGCCATCCGAGAAAAGCTAATACAACCACGCATACTATGTACTGCGCATTCACATCGATTTCCCTTGTGATTGCATAAGCTACTCCCAGAGCGACTGCAATTACAACCGATACGATGCTCGCCATAATATTTGCGTGAGCCTTTCCTCCGCATTCCCTGAATAATTTCTTAAGAGCCTGTGTTGTGAGTGTCGTTAAGATTGACACTGCCAGCAGTCCCGTCATAAAGATTTGAATTGGTACCATCTTCGTCTCCTCCTTTCAGCATTTCGTTTTCTTCCGCCAGTTGCTTAATAACCTTCTGCTGATGTTCGATTACCTGTTCCATGCTTTCGATAATCTCCAACAGCTCCAGAAGGTCGCTCATTGTTCCTGAAGAGGCAGTTTGTCTACCTCTTTCATGATCTTTTCTGCCGTGCCGTTTCCGCCAAGTTCAAGATACGGCTTGAACAGATAATCACGCAGGTTCTCGTATTCGTCCTTCGTGATACTCTTGCGCTTGATGTACTGGGTACCCAAGAAGATGATCCGATCATGACCTAATCCAAGAAGCATGTCGGCTTCTGCGGAGTTCTTTTTTTTCTTCTTGTCATCGCGCTGAATCAAAAAGGTTACAAATGAAAAAACCGTGGCAGATAATCCGCTCACGGCTCCGATGCATGCAATAATAATTGCTTCCATCTTTAATCCTCCAATGCTTTTCTGACTGCTTCCTTGTATTTGTCCGGCACGTCATCAATCGACATTTTCCCGGATTTTACGAGTTTTACATAAGTGTCTATCAATTTATTAGCCATATTATCCCTCCAATATAATGTCTGTCAAAATATCGATTGCCTCCGCCAAATCGTCAATCGTAACCTGAATTTCTTCTTCGAAATACGAATCGAACTGTTCTTCGATTTCTACTGCAGATAATCTGGTATTCAAATACACTTCATCCGCCTGGTACATAACAGTCCCTTCAAATTCGATTTCTTCTACGTTTTTTCTAAGCCACACATCCGCGTTGCCATCCGGCTTCTGCATATAAAGTATTCTATCCGGCGATTCTGTAAAGATTGTTTTCATTTCGTACCTCCTTTGATATTATATATTGCGCATATCGGAATATACCCATTTCTCCATGATAATCAGAATGAATATAATAGCCTTTGTATGAAGTCAGCCTCTTTGCCTGACTGATTACCAAATATCCTTTTTGTTTGCATCTTTTTATCAGTCTCTGTGAGCGGATGTAATTTCTGCTTCGCATTTCCACTTTTCCATTCGAATAAATGACAAATCCCATCATATCCGCTCCCGTTAGAAAGAAATCATGAATCATAAAGTTTTGTTTGATTGTAAATCCAATCTTGTCTTTCGTAAATAATATTGCTTTACGAACGGCCTTGAGCAGCTCTGTTCGGTTGCTACCAAACAGCAACATGTCATCCATGAAGAGATACATCTTTTGCACCGATTTATATTTTCTGCCTCGTTTCTCATAGTGTAGTGATTTTACATATCGGTAAATGTATGACAACATCAACTGGCATCCCCACTGTGAAATCAGTGCTCCAATCATGAACCCGTTGTATCCTTCTACTTTATGTGAAGATAATAACTCGTTCCATAACCAAATGATTTCCTCGTTTCCGCAATCTCTTTTTAATAATTCCATAAAGATTTTCAGATCTGCAGATGGATAACACTTTTTGATGTCCAATTTGACAAAATAACGAAGTTTACGACTATAATGGTACCCATGTTTCTTTGCATATCGCTCCGCTCTATAATCCGCTTTTACCGCTTTGCGAATCATTCGCATTCCGTATATTTGCCCTCTTCCTGGAATACTGGATGCCTGTTCTCTCACAATTCTCGCTTCCCATATTTCCTGACAGGAATGTACGGCAATATAATCAAATACCTGCTGCATTGCAGACTCCCATCCAATCTGTCGGATTTTATCTGTAGTCTTGTCGTGCATCTCGCGTATTCTCACCGGAGGTAAATCTAAATTCCGATTACCTATTCTGTTTGCAGCTTCTATGGTAATTCTATCAATCGCTTTGTGATAGAGTTCTTTCTTGCCGGTTTTAACCGCTTCGTTATATTCTTCTCGTGTCATTCCGTTATCCAAAAGAAGTTTTCTAAAATCATACCTCTTCTTATGTCGCATAATACAATCTTCCACCCAAGGACGGATTGTATCAAAATCCCGGATATTCACTTTCTTACATTTTCTTTTCATATTTCCTTTCTTGAGAAAAGCCGATTTTCGATTTCTCTACTAACCGGCCGCTCTTGCTCTCCAGTTTCGCCGCAGCGAGGATATACAATCGCAAGATAATAATGAGAGTTCTTTAGAAAGTCGGGCAAGGTAGTTCCAGTTCGCGTTCGAGAGCCCGTTGTTGCCGTTAAGGTACGAAAGACCGGCGTTCGCACCGTTGTTCAGGTTACCGTAGGCGAGCCAAAAAGCCAAACACCCCCGCAGGGCGACTGCATATCCTATATTTTTTGTTACAATTTACTCTGCCAGAAGGGAGTGCCCTCTTGTCCGCTTACGCGGACAATTCACCCCGGTTGCCGTTTGGAGAAAGGCGGGCAAGGGAGT
>Ga0310690_10002088_pt1 | contig 33562 bp, 19 predicted proteins | sample AusTroGonzalo_MG_2_FD_207661 | JGI IMG/M metagenome (GOLD analysis project Ga0310690, IMG submission 207661) | Bovine rumen microbial communities from tropical cattle in Woodstock, Queensland, Australia - Gonzalo_04 (v2) (version 2) | ecosystem: Host-associated > Mammals > Digestive system >...
GATGTAACCCTCCGCGTCGGGATTTCCTCCGTCTCCTGGGAAAACGCAAAAGCCAACCTCATGAGCGATTATCCCAAGTCCCTCAATGCTCGGAAAAAGGCCACCCAGGAGGCTTGGAACGCGTATCTGGCCAAGCTTGAGTGTCCCTACAAAGACAAAGAACACAGGACCCGCTTCTACACCGCCCTCTACCACACGGCCATCCACCCCAGCCTTTATTCGGACGTGAACGGGGAATATCGTGGCATGGACGGCAAGGTGCACAGGGCCGATGGCTGGGACCGCTACACCGTCTTCTCCCTCTGGGACACCTTCCGCGGACTTCACCCTCTCCTCACGGAAATCGAGCCGGAACGCACCGTGGACTTCGTAAAATCCATGCTCTCAATTTACGACGAGGCCGGCAAACTGCCCGTCTGGGAGCTCTCCGGCTGGGAAACCAACTGCATGATAGGCTACAACGCCGCCCCGGTCATTGCCGATGCAATTATGCGGGGACTCAAGGGCTTCGATTACGAGCATGCCTTCCAGGCAATGCTGGCATCGGCCCGGAACGGAGAATTCGGCCTGGACAGTTTCCGCCGCAACGGGCTGGTCCTTGCCGATGACGAGCACGAGTCCGTCTCCAAGACGCTGGAGTACGCCTTTGACGACTGGTGCGTTGCGCAGGTGGCGCTCAAGCTGGGGCACATGGCTGAATATGAGGAGTTTATGAAAAGCTCCCAATACTGGAAAAACGTGCTGGACCCGGAGACAAAGTTTATGCGCGCCAGGCTCAACGGCCGTTGGTTCAGCCCCTTTGATCCGCGTGAGGTCAACAACAATTACACAGAGGCCAACTCCTGGCAGTACAGCTTCTTTGTGCCGCAGGACATCCCGGGTCTGATTGAGGCTCTGGGCGGTCCGGAGGCCTTTGAGGCGCGGCTGGATGCACTTTTTGAGGCGCCGGAGCAGACCACCGGACGCAACCAGGCCGATATCACCGGCCAGATCGGCCAGTACGCCCACGGCAACGAGCCCAGCCACCACATCGCCTACCTGTACGATGCCATCGGCCGGCCGGAAAAGCGGGAGGCTCGCGTGAACCAGATCCTGGAGACGCTGTATTCGAGCGCTCCCGACGGCCTCTGCGGCAACGAGGACTGCGGCCAGATGAGCGCCTGGTACGTGCTGTCAAGCCTGGGGAAGTATCCGGTGTGTCCGGTCTCTGTTATTCTGAGCGAAGCCGAAGAATCCATCGTTCCCAACCCGGCCTTCGTGATGCAGAACGACATCTTCACCGACTCCCTCACCGTGGCCATCCAGGGGGAGGGTACCATATATTATACTGTGGCCGATGGCTCCGCGCAGAAGTACCAGGGCCCCTTCACCGTGTACGAGCCCTGCCTCTTGACCGCCTGGACAGAGCGTGACGGCACCCGCAGTTTTGTCACCCGCAGCCGCGTGAGGCAGGTGCAGAAGGACCGCGCCATAAAGATTCTGAGCCGATACAATCGACAATACAATGCCGGGGGAGACGAGGGCCTCATCGACAGCACCCGCGGCGGTACAAACTGGCGCACCGGAGGCTGGCAGGGGTACCAGGACACGGACTTTGTGGCAATACTGGATCTGCTGCAGGAACGCCACCTGAGCGTTATAGGTGCCGGTTTTTGCCAGGATGCCCGCTCGTGGATATGGATGCCCCGGCACGTGGAATTCTCCGTTTCAGACGACGGCGTCAACTTTACTCCCGTGGGCCGGCTGGACACCACGGTTGACCCGCAGGACTACGTGGTCCAGACCTGGGATGCGGAAATTCCCGTGGACTGCACCGCCCGCTACGTAAAGTATTTTGCCAAGAACTTCGGCACTATACCGGAGTGGCACCCCGGTGCCGGCTACCCCGGCTTCATTTTTACCGACGAGGTCTGGGCCCGGTAGGCTTAATCGGCCTTTGCGCCTGTGACGGCGTATTTCTCCTTGAGGAGCTCCACCACGGGCAGCATGGCCTTGGGGAAGACCTTGCGAAGGTCAATCTCCTCGCTCTCTGACAGCACCTGCTTGAGGGCGCGCATGAAGTTGTCCTTAATCTCGGTTGCAAGGTTCACTTTGACGATACCGTTGGCGATGGCTTCGCGGACCTGGTCGTGCGGGATGCCGGAACTGCCGTGCAGAACCAGCGCCACGGGAGTGGCAGCGTGAATGGCTGCGAGGCGGGGGATATCAAGATGCGGCGGCTGTTTGTAGAAGCCGTGTGCAGAGCCTATCGACACGGCAAGTGCATCCACGCCGGTAGCGTTTACAAACTCCACCGCCTGCTCCGGCGTAGTGAAGCCGCCACCCTGTTCCTGGCCCAGTTTGGCCACATAACCAAGCTCCGCCTCCACGTTTGCACCGTACGGCTTTGCCATCTCCACCGCCCGGGCCGATGTTTCCACGTTCTCCTGGAAAGGCTTCTCCGATGCATCAATCATGACGGAGTCAAAACCCTGGTCCAGGCACTTCTGCACCAGTTCCAGGCTGGGGCCGTGGTCCAGGTGGATGTAGCCCTGGAGGCCGTAGTCCTCAATTACCTGGCGACCCATCTTGTATGCGGTCTGCAGCCCCATATAATCTATGGAAGAGCGCGTAAGCTGCAGCATCACCGGCGCGTTCATTGCCTGCGCGGCCTTTGCAACGCAGACCAGAGTTTCATAATTGTAGAAATTGGTAGCCAGAACAGCAGATTTCTTTGCCTGGCAGTCGTACAGAACTTCTTTGATGGTTTTCATGGTGCAATTTCTCTTCTTGAAGCACAAATATAGCCAGTTTTAGAATTATTTCCAACCCCCTCCTTCTGGAATGCGTTTGGTAACTTGCTGTGTATGAGGCGTTTAACAAAGGTACCCGGGTACCCTGGTACCCGGGTACCGCGATTAAATAACTGATAATCAGAGGGTTGTGAATCACGTTTATAACCGTTCCCTGGCAAAGGACAGGTAGCGGACCCAGTCGTATTCAAGGATTTCGTGCTTGCCGGGGCGGATGTGGTAGCCGGTGGGGGGAGTGTCAAAGCCGTACAGCGCGTACACCGGGGCAGTGGCCTCAAGGGAGAGGAATTCGCCACGGGGGTCGCTCCAGCGGTCTTCGGTGCCGCTCTCAACGTACAGGGGGCGGGGAGCCACAAGGGCCAGAACCTCGTGCTGGTCAAAGGGCATCAGGTCTTCGTTGTCCCCATATCTGCTAAAGGCCGATGTGAACCAGTACGGATAGTGTGTGGTGATGCGGCGGATTGTCTCACCATAGCGCCGGCGGGAGATTGCAGCTCCGCCACAGCCGGAGGCATTTGACACCAGCATGGCAAAGCGCTGATCGCTTGCAGCGGCCCACACGGCAGCTTTGCCCATTCGCGAATGCCCGAAAACCGCAACTCGAGCGGCATCCACATCCGGATCGGCCTCAAGGTAGTCAAGTGCGCGCGAAAGCCCCCATGCCCAGGCGGCAATGTTCCCCCAGGAGTACCCTGGATACTGCCCCCTGACGCGTTTGAGGCAGTCTTCTTCAGAGTCAGGGGCGATGTCCTCGCAGCAGAAAGTGGCCACCCCGAATCCAGCCTTGACTATTGTCTCCACCGGCCAGCGGTGCGCCTGGGAGCCGCGGGCGTCAAGCGTGTAGTCACGGCGGTAGCGGAGGCTGTCCGGGAGGAAGACGGCGTCATCGGTACAGATAGTGTGGTTGCCGAAGAAGTTGACGCCAAGAAAAACGGGAGCGGCCAATGCCCCGGCGGGGAGGTACAGAAGAAGGTCCTGGTACTCTCCGTCCCCAAGGTAGATCCTCACTTGCTTCCGCATTGCCAGACCATCGAGTGCCGGCCCGGTTTCAAGGACCTGGAAGCTCTCGTCCGCCGGGCGCCCAGGTGCGCTTCCGTACATCTGTGTTTCAAACAGGTTCAGCAGTTCCTTGCGGCGCTTTTCCCAGTCCCGGACGCTGTTAACCTTCTTTCCATTTTGAAACATGAGCGCGTCCGGAAGTGTGTATTCCGGGACTTGCTCTTCATCGTAAATAAAGCCTTCCAGTGGTGCGTATTACGGTTTTACTTTTAAATTTGTAACATCAAGACAACCCGCGTCGTTCTTGGGGGAATGGCGGTTGCAGAAGAATCCAAACTTGGCCCCGGTCCACATCTCCGGCCTTGCCGTGAACTTGACTCCGGCAGGTGTGAAACGCTTTCCGTCAAGGCTCCAGAGGAAGCGGCACACGGCGTCAGGGACATTTCCTTCCACTGCCTTGGGCCGAACTTCCAACCTTACCCACAATACGGCTTCCTTTATGTCCGGATAGTTCACAGGCGGAACATTCCTGGATTCGTAATCATGAGGCAGCGGTTCCAACTTGTACTGCAGCGTTGCTAAGTCAAGAGTCTGTTCCGCCGCTCCTTTCCACGCATCTTTGCATAATACAAACTGAAGCAGTGCTCCATCGGCCGTATCTGTGAGTTTCAGACCCGCATAATCGTTTCCCGTCACTACAAACCCCGCCGTTTCTCCCTTTAGCTGTGGATTAGGACGGAATGCAAGCCGTGCTGTTACAGTAAACCTTTCCGCCGGGAACTTCTGCTGCAGCACGTTGGGGCTGTCCCATAGGTTCCTCCACGGCCAATCCTGATACACACTGTAAAGCCTCACTCCGCCTTCATCCAGCGCCATATGCCAGTATGGAGATGGCACAGCGGGGTATTGCCACTCCAAAGGTATGCCGTAAGGTCCAGAGACAGAGGCCCTTTCTGGAGCATTTACCCGTACAGGGCTGCGAAGCAGCGCGGAGGAAAGGGCCTCCGCCACTGGGCCTTTCCACCTTGCTACCGGCTGCCCCACACCGTCTCCGTCGGGATCCTCTCCAATCAGAGGCCAGCCGCCGGAAAGCCACGTCAGGGGCTGCAGGTGCACTATCCGGCCATAGGCTCCTTTATCCTGGAAATGGATGAACCAGTCGGAGCCGTCCGGAGCGTCAAGCCAGGCGCCCTGGTGGGGGCCGTTCACAGTCCCGGGCGCCCATGCCATCACAATCTTCTCCTCAAACGGTCCGTTAGGTGACGTGCTCCTGAGCACTGTCTGCCAGCCGGTTGCAACTCCACCCGCCGGCGAGAAGATATAGTAATAACCGTTCTTTTTGTAAAACTTTGTTCCTTCAATTGTGGGTTGGGAGGCATGCCCGTCGTAAACAATGCGCGATGGCCCTTCAAGGCGGGTACCATCGGCAGAGAGGGGCGCCACAAAAATGACGCTCTTGAGTCCGGCCCGTGAGCCGGCGCAGGCGTGTGAAAGCCAGGCGCGTCCGTCATCGTCCCAAAGAGGACACGGGTCGATGAATCCCTTTTCCCGCACCACCCACACGGGCTTTTCCCACTCTCCGGCGGGGTCCTGCGTGCGCACCATAAAGATGCCGCGGTCCGGATCCCCTGCATATATATAGTACCAGCCGTCGTGATAGCGGATGGCCGGCGCCCAAACAGCCTTGCCGTGGTGGACGATGGTGCGGAAATCGTCCCCGGAGCCGTCGCAGGGGTAGTCCAAAAGCGCATACGAAACCAGCTCCCAGTGCACCAGGTCCCGCGAATGGAGAATCGGCAGTCCCGGGAAGCAGTTAAAGGACGATGCCGTCATCCAGTAATCGTCCCCAACCCTTATGGCGTCCGGATCGGAGTAATCCATGTGCAGAATTGGGTTGGTGTAGGTGAAAGACTCCCTTACGGGCTGCCTGCACCCGGCTGCCATCAAGACGATGGTGAGTGTTGCAAGTATGCGCCTCATAACCGTGATAGGTAATATGCTGTGTATCAGTTGTTTAAGCAAAGTACCCGGGTGCTATGGTACCCGGGTACTTGACGTAAGTGGTTGAGAATCAGGTAAGTGCTAAACACGGAACCAGGCGAGGCTTTTGCGGCAGAGGTCGGAGATGGCGGACCAGTTGCCGGCGGCGATCACGTCCTTGGGGAAGAGCTTGGAGCCCATGCCCACGGCGGTAACACCGCTCTTGGCCCAGGCCTTGAGGTTGTCCTCTGCGGGTTCCACTGCGCCGGTGCACATTACCATGGCCCACGGGAGCGGGGCAAGGATGTTCTTCACGAAGGCGGGGCCGCCCACTGTGCCGGCAGGGAAGACCTTGACAAGGTCGCAGCCGCGCTCCATGGCGTGGACAATCTCCGTGACGGTGCCGCAGCCGGGGCTGTAGGGCACTCCGCGGCGGTTGGCGAGGGTTATTACCTCGTCAACGCAACAGGGGCTCACAAGGAAATCGGCCCCGAGCTGGAGGTACAGGGCTGCCGTAGGGGCATCCAGGATGGTGCCGGCGCCAAGTGCCATTTCGGGGCATTCAGCACGTACAAAGCCGATGAGTTCCTTAAAGACGATGTGTGCTCCGTCCCCGCGGTTTGTGAATTCGAATGCGCGGATGCCGCCGTCATAGCACGCCTTAACCACCTTCTTGGTGAGTTCCACGTCCTTGTTGTAGAACACGGGAACAATGCCGGTCCCACGGATGATACCAATAGTATCAATTTTATTGAATTTTGCCATAATCCATAAGTTGTTACAGCAGGTAGGCACATATTCCCAAACCGTCTCCGCTTCGCTCCGACCCCTCCCATCTGCGATGGGCCCCTCCCTCTTATGTGGCCGAGGGTGGCCACAGGTTTGGGAGATATGTACCTACCTGCCTTCAGTTAACGACTAACTCTTCCGCTGCCGCCACCCTTCACCAGGGCTTCGACCTCTGCAACGGTTACACGGTTGTAGTCACCGGGGATGGTGTGCTTGAGGGCGGAGGCTGCAGCTGCGTACTCAATGGCTTCCTGGTCCGTAGGGTAGGTGATGAGGCCGTAGAGGAGGCCGCCCATGAAGGAATCGCCACCGCCTACGCGGTCAACGATGTTGGTGATGTCGTAACGGCGGCTCTGCCAGAGGGTTGTGCCGTCATAAAGGACACCGCCCCAGGTGTTGTGGTTGGCGTTGATGGAGCCGCGGAGGGTGATAGCCACCTTCTTGCAGCGGGGGAACTTTGCCATGAGCTGCTGGCAGACGCTTATGAATGCGGTCTGGTCCACTACGCCGCCGGTCTTTTCTGCGTCAAAGCCTTCCGGCTTGATGCCGAACTCCATCTCGGCATCTTCCTCGTTGCCAAGGATAAGGTCGCAGCCCTGGACAAGGGCGGGCATGACCTCGGCGGCTGTTTTGCCGTATTTCCAGAGTTTCTTGCGGTAGTTAAGGTCGCAGGAAACCTTTACGCCCATCTCGTTGGCAACCTTGATGGCCTCCAGGCAGGCATCGGCAGCGCCCTGGGAAAGGGCAGGGGTGATGCCGGTCCAATGGAACCAGTCGGCCCCCTGGAGAACCTTGTGCCAGTCCACCATGCCGGGTTTGATCTCTGCCGCTGCGGAGTTTGCACGGTCATAAATCACCTTGGATCCGCGTGCCACGGCACCGGTTTCAAGGTAATAAATGCCGATGCGGTCTCCGCCATAAACCACGCCGTCAAGGTTGACGCCGAAGGCGCGGAGCTCGGCGGTGCACATTGCTGCGATGTCGTTTTTGGGAAGGCGGGTGACAAAGTGTGAGTCGATGCCGTAGTTGGCAAGGGACACGGCCACATTGGCCTCTCCGCCGCCAAACGTGACTTCGAACTGATGTGCCTGCGAAAAACGCTGATACCCGGGGGTAGAAAGACGGAGCATTATCTCTCCAAAAGTAACTACTTTAGCCATTATGTTTTCTGTTTGATGATTGTCTTATGTGGAGTTCCATGGGGATGACTTCAGTGTTGGCGCGGCCTTCAAGGAAGGCGCGGGCGGCAGCCTGGCCCATCTCGTACGGGTGCTGGCCAAGGGAACTCAGGGAAGGGGACATTATGGAGGTAAAGAACTCGTTGGCCGTTCCCACCACGCCAAAGTCCTCCGGCACGCGGATGCCTTTTTCCTTTAGCGCGTCGATGGCCCCCAGCGCAGAGAAGTCCCCGGCGCAGTAAAGGGCGTCGCACCCTGCTTCAAGGGCCTTCATGCAGGCCTCGTATCCGGTTTCCCGGACGATGGCGTTCTCAAAGACGATGGCCCGATCAAAGTGCAGGCCGGAATTCTCCAGCGCAAGGCGGTACCCGGCCAGACGCTCAATAAATGCCTGGGAGGTCATGTATCCGGCTATCGTGCCGATTTTTTTATACCCCTGCTCTATCAGATGCCTTGTTGCGGTAAATGCGCCCTCACAGTTGGCACCCACGATCTTGGCCCCGGGGATATCCGGGAAGACCCGGTCAAACTGGACCAGGGGCAGGCCGGCGGCTATTTCCTTGATGTGGTTTCCGTTCCTGGACTCGATGGCGTGGGAAATAAGGATGCCCGCAACCCTGTATGTGCGGAGGGATTTCAGGGCCTTGATTTCCGCCTCCCGTCTTTCAATGGTCTGGCAGATGATGACATTGTATCCGGCCTGGTTGAGCACGCTTTCCGCGCCGCCTATGACCTTTGAGAAGAATTCCCTGTGGATTCTGGGAACTACTATTCCCACAATGTTGGAACGGCCCTTGCGGAGGTTGGAGGCAACCACATTGCGCTCATAGCCCATCTCCGAGGCTTTCTTTTCCACCTTCAGGCGGGTTTTTTCCTTCACGCGCGGGCTTCCGGCCAGTGCGCGGGACACCGTTGAAGGGGTGACGCCCAGAGCTTTTGCTATGTCTGTAATTGTTACCATTCCGATGCAAAGATACAAACGTTTGCAGGAATCTCCAAGAATTTTTTCTTAAAAAATACAAACGTTTGGATTTTTTTGTTTATATTTGCAGCACAACGTTGAAACGAATAACCTCATGAGATTTCACAAGTCGCTCTTGGTCATGGCTTTAGCCCTTCCTACAGTGTTCTCCTGCCAGGGAGGGGACAGGCAGCTGGCCGCCCTTTACAGGGACCTTCCCTTTGAAATGCCCCTTGTAAAGGCCCCGTCAATCCCGTCACGCAGCGTGGTCCTTACGGACTTCGGCGCGGTGGGGGACGGCAAAACCCTCTGCACGGATGCTTTCGCCAGGGCGTTTGCCCAGCTGGAGAAGCTTGGCGGCGGCCGCCTCATAGTCCCGGACGGAATCTGGTTCACAGGCCCCATCGGTCTCAAGAGCCATACGGAACTCCACCTGGAGGACAACGCAATTATAGTCTTCTCCACGGACCAGGACCTCTATCCCATCATAGACACCAATTTCGAAGGCCTTGACGTAAGGCGCTGCCTGTCACCCGTTTATGCCGATGGTGAAACAGACATCGCCATCACCGGCAGGGGCATCATCGACGGCAACGGCGCCGCCTGGCGTGAACTCAAGCGCCGCAAGGTGGGGGACGATGTCTGGAAAGCCATGACAAAAGGCCACGGCGTCCTCTCGGAAGACGGCTCTGTCTGGTACCCGGACCAGGGCTACATGCGCGCCCGCCTCACCGCCGGCAGCCTCAACTACCAGGACCAGTCCCTCCCGGAAGAAGAAATCAAAACCTTCCTCCGCCCCGTCATGGTATCCATCAAAAACTGTGACCGTGTCCTCCTTGAGGGCGCAACCTTCCAGAACTCCGCCTGCTGGAACATCCATCCTCTCTGGAGCACCAACATAACAATCAGGGACATCATTGTCCGCAACCCTCACTACTCCACCAACGGTGACGGCATAGACATCGAAGCCTGTGAAAACGTAATCCTCACCGGCTCCAGCTTTGACGTGGGGGACGATGCCATCTGCATCAAGTCCGGCAAGGACGCAGACGGCCGCCGTCACGCGCGCAAGTGCAGGAACCTTATAATAGAAGGTTGCACGGTGTATCACGGCCATGGCGGATTTGTAGTGGGCTCTGAAATGAGCGGCGGCGTGGAAAACATCATTGTAAAGGGCTGCCGTTTCATGGGGACCGATGTAGGCCTCCGCTTCAAGAGCACCCGCGGACGCGGCGGCCTTGTCAAGGACATCTGGTGCCAGGACATCTACATGAAGGACATTGTGGCGGAAGCCGTTACCTTCAATCTGTACTATGCAGGCGTTTCCGCTACCGAAAGTGCTCCCAATGTCCCCAAAAATGGGACGCCTGGAACACCGGCGGTGGATGAAACCACCCCGGAGTTCCGTGATTTCCACTTCAGCGGAATAGTCTGCTCCGGAGCAAAGCAGGCAATCTACATCAACGGCCTGCCGGAGCTTCCCCTGAGCGGACTGCATTTCTCCAACAGCACATTCACCGCAAAGAAGGGTGTGGATGTGAACAACGCAAAGGATGTAACCTTTGATAATGTAACAGTTAATGGTAAACTGTATGAGTAACCTGTCATTCCGTACCTGCCGTGGAATCTCCTTAATAGCGGCAATCTGGCTTGTCGCCAGTTCGTTCACCGTCCACCTGATGGGGGACAGCACCATGGCGGAAAAGGACCTTCCCAAGGCAGGGGAGGAAAGGGGCTGGGGCATGATGTTCCAGAACTTCCTGGACCAGGACGTGAAGGTTATAAACTACGCCCAGAACGGCCGCAGCACCAAGAGCTTCCGCGACATGGGCCTCTGGGACAAGGTCTACAATGCCGTAAAGCCCGGTGATTACGTCTTCATCCAGTTTGGCCACAACGACGCCAAACAGAGCGACGAATCCCGTTACGCCGCCGCCTGGGGCGCATACCAGGACAATCTTCGTTTCTACATAGACGGAGTCCGTGAAAAGGGCGGCATCCCCGTTCTTCTCACCCCCGTTGCAAGGCGCTGGTTCAAGGAAGGCGTCCTGGACCGTAACTGTCACACTGACTATCCCGCCGCCATGAAAGCGGTTGCAGAGGAAAAAGGCGTTACCCTCCTGGACGTCACCACCAAAACCCTTGACTGGCTTGAATCTATCGGTGATGATGCCTCCAAGGCCTATTTCATGATCTCCACCGGCAAGGACGACAACACCCACACCGTCTCCTCCGGGGCCCGCAAGGTCACGGAAATTGTCTGTGACCTCATCGGTGAGCAGATTCCGGAACTTGCCCATCATCTCCAGTATTATCATATAGTGGTCTCTGCCGATGGTCACGGAGACTTCAAGACCGTCCAGGAAGCCATCAACGCCTGCCCGGACTACAGCCATCAGGAGATAACCCGCATCCTCATCCGCAAGGGCACCTACAAGGAAATGGTGACCATCCCCCACACCAAGTTCCGCCTCTACATCAAAGGAGAGGACGCCCGCAGCACCGTCATCACCTGGAACAAATACGCAAAGCAGCTCTGGCCCGGACGTGATTTCAGCGTTGGCACAAGCGGGAGCGCATCGGTCTATATCCACTCCAGTTACGTCACCTTCGAGGACTTGACCTTTGAGAACACCTCCGGGGAGGGCAAGGAGATAGGCCAGGCCGTGGCGGTTTTCACGGACGGGGACTTCCTCTTCTTCAACCGCTGCCGCTTCATCGGCAACCAGGACACCCTCTATACTTATGGCCGATATGGCAAGTTCGGGGGCGTCAAGCGCAACTACTTCAAGGACTGTTACATAGAGGGCACCACGGATTTCATCTTCGGACCCGGCATTGCCTACTTCGAGGGCTGCCACATCCATTCAAAGAAGAACTCCTACGTAACTGCCGCATCCACCTTCCAGGGCCAGAAATACGGCTACGTGTTCAAGGACTGCAAACTCACGGCAGACCCCGGCATAGACAAGTGCTATCTGGGACGCCCCTGGGGTGCATACGCCAGGACCGTTTTCATCAACTGCTTCCTTGACGGCCACATCCTCCCGGAAGGCTGGCACGACTGGGAGAAGGAAGGCAAGCCAGACACCAAAAAGAACTCCTTCTACGGAGAGTACGGAAACTACGGCCCCGGCGCCCGCGGTCCCCGCGTGAAGTGGGCCCACAAGATAAAGCCAAAGAAATATACATTTGATAAAGTCATGTACCAGAAGGAAGACGGAATCAAATGGGATCCATACAACAATAAATGAGAAAAGTAGCGATAATACTCATTGCAGCCTTGACCGCATGCACGGCCAAGGCTCCGCTGTCACTTGACGTTGTCCGCAGCGAGATAGCCCGTAACTCGGAAGCCACCTGCATCGACGGCCAGGAAGGCCGCCTCAAATGGAACTACACAACCGGCCTTGAGCTCAAGGCCATGCTTGACGTCTATTGTCATTCTGAGCGCAGCGAAGAATCTATCCTGGAATACGTTGACTCCTGGTACAACGCCATCATCGACAGCACCGGCAGTATTTTCAAGTACAGGAAATCCAACTATTCCCTTGACCATATCTGCCCCGGACGCACGTTGTTCCAGCTTTACGACCTTACAGGCAGGGAAAAGTACCGTGCGGCCATGGACAGCCTGTACATCCAGCTGCTGGAGCAGCCCCGCACCCCGGAAGGCGGCTTCTGGCACAAGGCCATTTATCCGGACCAGATGTGGCTGGACGGCCTTTACATGGCAGAGCCTTTTTACGCAGAGTACACCGTACGCTTTGTGGCGGACAGCCTTGAAAGGGAAGAGAACTTCCGTGACATAGCCCACCAGTTCCAGACCGTGTTTGACTACACATTCGACCCTGAAACCGGCCTTTTACGCCACGCCTGGGACTCATCGCACCAAATGTTCTGGAGCGATCCGGAAACCGGCCAGAGCGCCCACGCCTGGGGCCGCGCCATGGGCTGGTACGCCATGGCCCTTGTGGACGTTATTGAAATAATGCCCTCCGGTGAGGAGCACGACCAGCTTGTCCGCCTCCTTAACCGCGTATTCGACCCTCTTCCCCTCTATGCGGATGCCAGGACCGGCATGTGGTACCAGGTCCTTGACCGCCCTTACGAGGAGGGAAACTACCTTGAAGCCACCTGCAGCGCCATGTTCACCTACGCTCTCCTCAAAGGTACCCGCCTTGGCGTCCTTGAGGGCTTCACCTCGGAAGATGCCGTAACCCGCTACAACGAGCTTCTGAACACCTTCGTCACCCGCGGCGAGAACGGCCTTGTGAACCTCAACGACTGCTGCGAAGTCGCCGGACTCGGCGGCAGACAGAACCGCAGCGGAGACTACGATTATTATATCAGCGAACCCGTCCGCTCCAACGACCCCAAGGGCATCGGCCCTCTGATCTGGGCGGCCCTGGAATTTGAACAGATATGAAAAAGACAGCTCATTTGATTCTGGCCATTGCGCTTCTGGCAGCGTGCGGCGGAACAGGAACCGAGAAGCAGGAGGAAAAGGTTCCCGCCGTTCCAACCGGCGTAAAGCTTCACAGCGCAACCCAGACCAGCCTCACTTTCCAGTGGAGCGTGGTTGAAGGCGCCGCCGGTTACGACTGGAAAATCCTCAAGGACGGCACCCAGATGGGCCAGGGCAGCGTTTCCGGCCGCAACACCGTGGTGAATGACCTTACTCCAGGCACCACCTACAGCTTTGCCGTAAGGTCAAAAAACAACGTAGGGGCGTCGGAATACAGCACTCCCGTCGAGGCAACCACGGAAGGGGAGAGCGGCAACGGAAACGGCGAGGGCAACGGTAACGGCAACGGGGAGGAAACCCCTGACCTTACCGCCCGTTATGCCGATTTCGCCATCCCGGAGGCAGAAGAGGACGGCACCGCCCGTGCCTTCCCCGGCGCCCAGGGAGGCGGAATGTACGCAACCGGTGGCCGCGGCGGCTCCGTCTATCATGTGACCAACCTCAACAACAGCGGCGAGGGCTCCCTCCGTTATGGCATAGAAACTGCGGGCCGCCCGCTCACCATAGTCTTCGACGTAGCCGGAGTGATAGAACTTGGAAGCATGATTAACATCAAGAAGGGGGACCTCACCATCGCCGGCCAGACAGCCCCCGGAGACGGTATCTGCCTCAAGAACTACACCTTCCGCATCAGCGCCAGCAACGTGGTGGTCCGCTTCATCCGCTGCCGCATGGGGGACGAAAAGAAAACGGAGGACGATGCCATCCAGGTCCTGAACAGGGACAATCCCTACCAGAACATCGTCATCGACCACTGCTCCGTGAGCTGGAGCACGGACGAGTGCGCATCGTTCTATGGCATGAAAGACTTCACCTTCTCCTGGAACTTTGTCACAGAGAGCCTCCGCGTCTCCGTCCACGGCAAGGGTAACCACGGCTACGGCGGCATCTGGGGCGGTGAAAACGCCACCTACCACCACAACCTCCTTGCCCACCACGACAGCCGCAACCCCCGCATAGACCATGACTACGTGAGCACCCAGAAGGGCCCCGTGTCCATCCTGAACAACGTGGTCTACAACTGGAGCGGCAACACCTGCTATGGCGGCGAAAGCTCCTCCAACAACGGCTCGGACTACCGCAAGTACAACTTCGTGGGCAATTACTACAAGCCGGGTCCCGCAACCCCGTCCAACCACATGTGGCTCCTGGACCCCACCACCTCCTGCAGCAACTGCGGCGGCACCATCCTCCCGGGCCATTTTTACATGACCGGCAACGTCCTTCACGGCAAGAGCAGCGTCAGCGCGGACAACTGGACCGGCACCACCGCCAACAGTTCCACCATCTCCAAGATAAAGGCCACCGAGCCCTTCCCCGGCAGCACCGTCTGTCTCCAAAGTGCCGATGACGCCTTCTCCGCAGTCCTTGCCTACGCAGGCGCCTCTTATGCCCGTGACGCCATTGACACCCGCATAGCAGGGGAGGTTACCAATGGAAACTACACTTACACCGGAAGCAAGGGAGGCACCAAGGGCCTCATCGACACGCAGGAGGATGTAGGCGGCTGGCCTGCATACTCTTATGACAAGAACGATGAAAGGCTCCGCGACTCTGACTCCGACGGCATGCCCAACTGGTTCGAGGATGAGTTCGGCCTCAACAAGGCCTCCAACGACTCCCAGGCAAAGAGCATAGACAAATACGGCCGTTATACCAACCTGGAAATGTATCTCCACTACCTTGTAAAAGACATCGTAAGCGGAGGCAACCAAAACGGAACATACACAAATCTCTAATTATAACATTAACCAACAATCCATGAAAAATCCAGCAAAGAAACTCATTCTTGCGTTGCTATGCATGGGAATGGCATGGTCGCTTGCCGCACAGACAACCATCAAGGGTGTCGTGACGGACGAAAGCGGTGAACCGCTCATCGGTGCGGGCGTACTCGTAGAGGGTACCACCACCGGTACCATCACCGGCCTTGACGGCGACTATGTGATAACAGTCCCTGCAAATGCCGTAAACCTGGTGTTCTCCTTCATCGGACTTGCCGAGCAGGTAATCCCCATCCAGGGACGCACCCAGATCGACGTAGTCCTGAAGTCGGACCAGACCTTCCTTGACGAGGTAGTGGTGGTAGGTTACGCCACCGTCAAAAGGCGCGACCTTCTTGGCTCCGTCTCCTCCGTGGGCAGCGATAAGCTCGCCGAACAGCCCGTCACCTCTGTGAGCCAGGCACTCTCCGGCAAGATGGCCGGCGTGTCCGTGGTCACCACAGAAGGAGACCCTGACGCAGACATCAAGATCCGCGTCCGCGGTGGCGGTTCCATCACCCAGGACAGCAGCCCCCTGTATATTGTGGACGGTTTCCCGGTAGAGTCCATCAACGACATTTCATCGTCCGAGATTGCCTCCATCGACGTTCTCAAGGACGCTTTCTCCACCGCCATCTACGGATCCCGCGGTGCAAACGGCGTTGTGATCGTCACCACCAAGAGCGCCGACAAGGGCCAGAAAGTCTCCGTCAAGCTCAACACCTACTACGGCCTCAAGAAGATGGCCAACCGCAGCGCCATCCAGCCCATGGACGCAGAGAACTACGTGAAGTTCCAGTACGAGCTTGCCTCCATCCGGGACAACGTTTCCAGCAACTACACCCCTTACTTCGGCTCCTTCTCGGACATCGACCTTTACAGCGGTCTGGCCTGCAACGACTGGGTGGATGCCGTATTCGGCCGCACGGGTTCAACCTTCAGTGCCGATGCTTCCATCTCCGGCAGCGGTGAGAACTACAACTGGACCCTGGGTTACGCCCACATGGGTGACCAGGCTATCATGGTAGGCTCATCTTACACCCGCGACAACCTCAATTTCAAGGGTAACTTCAAGACCTCCAAAACCACGTCCATCGACGCCAACGTCCGCTACTCCCGCATCTACGTGCTGGGCGGTGGCGCCAACGGCATCAACGACACAGGTACCACCTCCGGCAACGGCCGTCTCAAGCACGCCGTTTCCTATGCACCCGTCCCCGTGTCCGCCACAAGCACCGATTCGGACCTCGAGCAGGACTATGGGGACAACGCCCCGCCGCTCCAGAGCGTAGCGGACAACGACTCCAAGCGCATCCGCACAACCTGGAACGCCAACGCCGCGTTCAACTGGAAGGTCAGGGAAGACCTCACCCTCAAGATCGAGGGCGGCCTGGAGGACTACCGCCAGGGCGACGACCGCTTCTACGGCCTCACCACTTACTATGTTGCCAACAACTCCACGGTGAAGAATACGCCTTCCAGCCAGCACAAGGAAGCTTTCCGCACCCGTTACCGCAACACCAACACCCTCAACTACGACTTCTCAAAGCGCCTGGCGGACGATGTGTCACTGACCATGCTGCTGGGTGAGGAAATGACCATCACGAAGAGCAACACCATCACAACCATGGTGGACGGATTCCCTACGTTCTACGATTCCCAGATGGCATGGAACTTCATGTCCTCCGGCATCCCTTCCTCCACCAACAACTACTACAGCCCGGACGACAAGCTCCTCTCCTTCTTCGGCCGTGTAAACTACGACTGGAAGCACCGCTTCTCCCTGGGCGCAACGCTCCGTGCCGATGGTTCCTCCAAGTTCGCACGCGGCAACCGCTGGGGCTTCTTCCCTTCAGCCGCCGTATCCTGGACCATCTCCAACGAGCCCTGGATGGAGCAGAACAAGGACTGGCTGGACCAGCTCAAGCTCCGCTACAGCTTTGGTACCGCCGGTAACAACAACATTCCTTCCGGCCAGCTGCTCAAGACATATTCATCATCGACTTCCTCCTGGATTTCCCAGTCCAACAACATTTTCACCGCCGGCAAGGTGATGAACAATCCGGACCTTACCTGGGAAACCACCTATACACATAATATAGGTACAGACTTCAGCTTCTATCAGGGCAAGCTCTCCGGCAGCATCGAGGTTTACCAGAACGACACCAAGGACCTCCTGATTAACTTCCCCATCCCCGGAAGCGGCTATGACAGCCAGTACCAGAATGTGGGCTCCACCCGCAACCGCGGTGCTGAACTCACCCTCAACATGCCCCTTGTCCAGAAGAAGGATTTCTCCCTGAACATCGGCGGAAACATCTCCTACAACAAGAACATGGTCACTGACCTTGGCGGCCTTGAGGCCATCACGGCACAGTCCTACTGGGCTTCCACTGAAATCGGCGACGACTACATCGTCCAGGTTGGCCAGCCCCTTGGCAACATGTACGGCTACCTCAGCGACGGTTTCTACACCACCGACGATTTCACCTGGGACGGTTCCAAGTGGGTGCTCAACGACGGCGTGGTAGACTGCTCTTCCATCATCGGCGGAGCCTACATGCGTCCCGGCGCTCCCAAGTACAAGGACATAGCCCAGAACGTTGAGGTGTATGACGAAGAGGGCAACCTCACCGGCTACACCACCGACGGCAAAGTCACCGTTGCAGACCGCACCGTGATCGGAAATGCCATGCCGGACTTCACCGGAGGCTTCTCCGTGAGCTCCTACTACAAGGGCCTGGACTTCAGCGCCAACTTCAACTACATGATCGGCAACCAGGTTTACAACGCCAACAAGATTGAATTCACCAGTTCCCGCAAGTACTACAACCGCAACCTGGTGAACATGATGGACGTCGACAACCGCTGGACCAACATTGACTGGGCCACCGGCGAGCTCATCACCGACCCCGCCGCCCTTGCCGCCGCCAACGCGGGCAAGACCATGTGGAACCCCGCAATCGGCAATGCAATCTTCAGCGACTGGGCTGTGGAGGACGCATCGTTCCTGCGCCTGCAGACTCTCACCGTAGGTTATACCCTTCCGGAAAAGGTCACCGAAAAGTGCCACATCCGCAAGGCCCGCATATATGTGACGGGTACCAACCTGTTCTGCCTTACCAAGTATTCCGGCTTTGATCCCGAAGTTGACACCCGCCGCAGCACTCCGCTCACTCCGGGCGTCGATTATTCCGCCTATCCCAAGAGCAGGGGCTTCGTGGCCGGCTTAAACCTCACATTCTAAGACGCAGCGCACTATGAAAAAGATATTTGCTTATATCCTTGCCGCAGCGGCGCTGGTCGCAGCTGCCACTTCCTGCGAAAAGTTCCTGGACAGCGAGTCCCCGTCAACATTCGACGCGGCCACCGTCTATTCCAACTACAGCCTCACGGAGAACACCATTTTCTCCATTTCGCAGTCTTTCGGCGAGACCAACTCCTACAGGGGACGTTACCTCAGCTGGATAGGCCTCAACAGCGACATCGAGTGGTACAACACCTTCAAGACCACCGATTCCAAGTACCAGATTGCAGGTTACAGCCTTCTGCCCAACAACGATCAGCTGAACCTGGACAATGGTCCTTTCGCCAAAATGTACGAGGCCGTAGAGCGCGCCAACCTCTGCATCGAGGGCATCCGTGAATACGGAAATCCTTCGGAGAATGCAGACATGGCATACCTCCTGGGCGAGGCTCTCACCCTCCGTGCCCTCATCTATTATGACCTTGTAAGGGCATGGGGCGATGTTCCCGCACGTTTCAGCTCCATTACCGGAGAAACTATCTACGTGGCCAAGTCCAGCCGCGACGTCATCTTCAAGCAGCTGCTTGCAGACCTTGACGAGGCCATTCCTTACCTGCCTTATCCCGGCCAGAGTGCCGCTACTTCCCGTACTGACCGCGTAAACAGGATGTTTGCACAGGGACTGTTCGCCCGCATAGCCCTCATGGCTTCCGGCAAGGCTCTCCGTCCGGACGACGGCCAGGAAGGTACCGGTGACCTTGGCACCATCCGCGAAACCAACGACGACGACCTCAAGAAGGCCGCCCTCTATCCCAGGGCAATCAAGCACCTCCGCGACGCCATCGGCTCCGGAACCGCTTCCCTTGAGGATTTCGAGCAGTACTGGAAGAACCAGAGCAACATGGCCAACCTCACCGCAGGCCCTGACCATGAGACCCTGTTCGTGATTCCGTTCTCTGACGGCCGCGGCCGCTGGAACTACACCTTTGCCGTGCGTACGGAAGGCTCCAGCTACGGCGGCGGTGCAACTGTTACCCGCGGCGGTGACGCTGGTCCCGTTCCCACAATGTGGTTCAACTACGACAAGAAGGATGTCCGCCGTGACATCACCTGCGTCAACTGGCGCTGGAACAAGGACGACGAGCCCGAGCTTCCCGGCATCCAGAGGTGGTACTTCGGCAAATACCGTTTTGACTGGATGACCTCCAACCCCTACACCGGCGGTAACGACGACGGCATCAAGCCCGTTGTCATGCGTTATGCCGATATCCTCCTCATGGCTGCCGAAATCGCCAACGACCTTGGTGAAACCGCAGAGGCCCGCACCTACTTCCTCCCTGTACGCGAACGCGCATTCAAGGGTAACGAGGACGCTGCTGAAGCATATGTGGCAGGCCTTACCACCAAGGACAAGATGTTCGACGCCATCGTGGACGAGCGCGCCTTCGAGTTCTGCGGCGAAATGACCCGCAAGTTCGACCTCATCCGCTGGGGCAAGCTCAAGAGCAAGATGGACCAGGCCATCTCCGACATGAAGGCCCTCCGCAGCCTCACCGGAAAGTATGCCGGCGTCAACGGCATGGAAGGTGACGTTTACTGGCAGCTGGACGGCAACCAGATTAAGATCTGGGGCTTCAACGGTGAAACTTCCAAGCCCTCCGGCGCATGGGAGAAGAAATCCGAGTACTTCACCAAGGTTGTTGATTCCAAGGGTGCCGATACCGGCCTGTACGATGCCCTCGTAGAAGGCATCTACTCCGTGAATCCGGATACCCGCCAGTTCTGGCCCATCTTCAACACTACCATGATCAACTCCCAGGGTCTGATCAAGAACGACTACGGTTATGACAATCTTTAATACTGACCGGACATGAAAAAATTCAGCATATTAAAATCACTGGCAATCCTTGCCCTGGCATTCAGCTGCACCCCTCAGGAGTTCGAGGAGATTTCAACCCTCACCTTGAAGCGCTGCCTGGAGCCGCAGAACCTGTCGTTCAAGATTGATCCCGCAACAGGTGACAACGCCACCTTCAGCTGGGACGTGAACAAGGATGCCGATGCATACAACCTCGTCATCTATACCGATGAGGCCATGACCGCCAAGGCAAAGGACATCGAAGTCCTTGCCGCAGACGTGCCTTACACCATCCGCCTTACCGCAGATACTGAGTACTGGTTCAAGGTCCGCGCCTACAGGCTTGAGGCCCCGGATCCGGAAACCGGAGTAGCACTTGCCAAGGAGGATACCTATTCCAACTGGGCGGTTTACGACGGCTCTGAAAAGACCTACGCCGTAAAGGACAACCTCTTCCTGGAGGTCACCGCCCGCACGGCAAACTCCGTCTCCTTTGCCTGGAGCAAGGAACTGCAGGACTACAAGGAAGTGACCAAGATTACTGCCTCTCCCGTCAAGGGCGGCTCCAAGGTCAACTACGAACTTACATCGGCCGATATCAACGCGGCAACCGCAACGGTATCCGGCCTGGCAGCAGCCACTGAGTACCAGTTTGTCCTCTATTACATGAGCGCATCCCGCGGTGCGGTTGACACCTGGACCCTGGCGGAAGCCGGCTCCAAGACCGTCATCTCCACCGAGGCCGAACTCAAGACCGCTGCCAACGGCGGTGACTATTTCCTCTCCTACAGCGCAGGTGAAGTTGCAATGGGTACCGCAAAGCCCACCACAAGCCTCACCGTCGTGGGTGAACTTGGTCCCGACGGCGAATTGCCCGTGGTAACCGGCGCAATCGACATTTCCGGTATCCTTGCCTCCGGCAGCTCCATCCATTTTGAGAACATCCACTTTGCCGATAATGGAACAAACAGCCACCTTGTCACCTTCTCCGACGATGCCAATCCGGCCACTCTGGGAAATGTCGAGTTCGTGAACTGCGAGATCTCCGGTTACAAGAGCGGACTGTTCTACAACAACAAGAGCGGCGGACTCACAATAGGCACTGTCCTGTTCGATACCTGCCACATCCACGATATCCTTGGCAGCGGCGGTGACGGCTTCGATATCCGCAAGACCACCACCATTACCGCGGTCAAGTTCATCAACAACACCATCGCCGACGGTTTCCGCACCTTCGTGCGCCTGGATGCACAGGAAACAATCAAGATTGCCGATTTCATCTTCGAGAACAACACCATCAAGGGTATCTGCGTGATGAACGACGGCAACAACCAGGGCTTCTTTGCCCCGAAGATTGGAACTGCGCTCACACTCCGCAACAACATCTTCCTCTGGGAAGACGGCGGTGAGACGGCCGACGGCGTGGATGACAAGACCCAGCTGGTCCGTGACAACTCCGCCATCGTCATTCCTACCATTACCGGAGAGAACAACTACAGCTATGCCCAGGGCAAGGACTTCTTCAAGGCCGTACCTGCAGCCAACGCAGGCGTGAAGGTACTCAACGAGGATCCCTGCTACAACTCCAAGGGCAATTTCTTCCAGCTTGCCAACGAAGACCTCATCAAGGCCAAGGCAGGTGCTTCCAGGTGGTGGATCTCCTATGTTGAAAAGACAGAGGACCTCACCCAGAACGTCCTTGCAGGTGCCCACACCTGGAATCTCCAGGATGCAACCCTCTTTGCCGGTGAGATCAAAAACAGCCGCGTCCGCGACGAACTCCTCCTCGTCGGAACAGAGGCCACTCCTCTGAACGCCGACGGCGGAATCAAGTTCCTTGGCGCATCGGCCCTTACCAGGAAGGGCGTTCCCACCGAGGGTTACGCAGCCTTCAAGGTGAACACTCCCGGTTCTGTAGACCTTGAGGTCGCGGACGGCGGAGCATCGTCCCTGGTGGTCGCTCTCCAGGACGATAATGGCTTCAGCGTGATTGGCGGTGCCATGGCAACTTCCAACGCAGGTGTCCAGAAGATAGTCATCCCCGCCGTCTCCGGCGAGGGCATGGTCTACCTCTATTCCACCGGTGCCATCATCCTCAAGAAACTGGCCTGGAGCCTTGACACCGTGGCCGGCAACAAGGTCCTGTCAACTCCCAAGCCCGTTGTGGAACCCGTCACCCTCACCGAGGGCGATGCCACCGCAGTTACGGTTACCTGGGATGCCATCACCAACGCCGCCAGCTATGTTGTGGTATTCAATAAGAAGTCTTATCCTGCCCAGACGGAACTCAGCTTCACAGTTGCAGCAGAAGACATAGCCGCCCTCAAGCCCGGCCTGTACAATTTCAGTGTTCAGGCTATGCCCGGGGCCGATGAGATCTACTACACCAAGTCTGACCAGGGCGTTGCCTCGGTTGCAATCCAGCCCAAGTCTGCCGGCGGTGTGGTTGAGGAGCATGATATCGTATGGGACTTCTCCGCTGCTGACTGGCAGGAGGCTCTTGCCACCCTTGGCGCTGCAGGTGCCGATATCACCGATATCGACCTGACCGTCGAAGGACTCACGTTCCACTCCGGCTCCAAGAGCAAGTACGCTGCCGGTTACATCCAGTTCGGCGGCAAGTCCGGCGACATGGACCGCTACTTCCAGTTCACCGCTCCCGAGCAGGGTACGCTGAAGATCACGGTGTCCAACACCGGCAGCTCCGAAGCGGCCGACCGCACCGTCGAGGTCAAGGTAGGGGACGATGTCCAGTCCCAGGTGGGTGGCGCTCCGTCCACGGCTCCCGTTACGCTCGAATACAGCGTTGCAGCCGGTAACGTAGTTATCACCGCTCCTGTGAACGGCCTCCGCTTCTACAAGATCGAGTACATCTATACCACCATTTCCGGCGGAGCAGCACCTGTCGAGTATGACTGGAACTTCTCCGACGCCGACTGGGTGGAAGCTTTCCAGACCAACTTCACGGCCATCAACAACAACCAGGATGTGACCTTCGCCCTCAACGGCCTCACCGTGGGTGGCGGCGGAACCATCAAGTACAATGTTGTCAACGAGTCTGTGTACTTCATCCAGACTGGCGGCAAGGGTACGGCAACTACCCGCTGCTTCCAGTTCGATGCTCCCGAAGCCGGTACCGTCAAGGTCTGGGCTTCCCAGACTGGTGATTCCGAGGATCTGACAAGAACTGTAGCTGTAGCTGTTGACGGCGTCGAGGTTGACGCCCAGCCCGGCGGCTACAAGAAGAGTGATGGTCCTCACGAGCTTGAATTCGCCATCACCGCCGGCGGACACGTGTCCATCTATCCTCCGGTGAACGGCCTCTGCTTCTATCACATTTACTACACAAACCAGTAGTGTATATCCAGGGGATGCGGGCCTGACCGCCCGCTTCCCTTCCAATTAAATCATTATACTATGGCTTTCATCGACAAAGACTTCATGCTGCAGACAAAGACTGCACGGAAACTGTACCACGAGCATGCAGAGCACATGCCCATCATCGACTATCACTGCCACCTTGTGCCGCAGCAGATTGCGGAGAACATCCGTTTCCGCGACATCACCCAGCTCTGGCTGGTTGACGGCCACTACGGTGACCACTACAAGTGGCGCGCAATGCGTGCGAACGGCGTTTCCGAGGAATATCTCACCGGTGGCACCAAGACCTCCTGGGAGACCTTCCAGAAATGGGCGGAGACCGTTCCTTACACCATGCGCAATCCGCTTTACCACTGGACTCACCTGGAGCTGAGCCGTGTGTTCGGCATCGACAAGCTCCTGAGCCCCGCCACTGCGCGTGATATCTTTGAGGAGTGCAACGCCAAGCTCGCCACGGAGGAATTCCGCGGCCAGGCCCTCATCCGCAAGTTTGGCGTTGAGGTGGTGTGTACCACGGACGATCCTGCCGACGACCTTCGCTGGCACAAGATGATCGCGGAGCATCCCTTCGGCACAAAGGTAATCCCTGCATGGCGCCCGGACAAGGCCATGGCAATCGAAAATCCTGTCGCCTACAAGGCATACCTGAAGCAGCTGGGAGAGGCCGCAGGCATGGAAATCGACTCCTACGCAGACCTTATCGAGGCCCTGCAGAAGAGGCACGATTTCTTTGCTTCCATGGGCTGCAAGCTCAGCGACCACGGCCTTGAGACCTTCTACGCCGCCGACTACAAGCAGCTGGAGATTGAGGCTATTTTCAAGCTTGTGCTGCTTGGAAGGACTCCGTCGGAGTTCGAGCTCAACAAGTTCCGCAGCGCCTTCCTGCACGACATGGCCGTCATGGACGCCAAGGCCGGCTGGGCGCAGCAGTTCCACATCGGCGCAATCCGGAACAACAACTCCAAGATGTTCAAACTTATCGGCCCGGATACCGGGTACGATGCCATACACGACCTTCCCACCGCTGCCGCCGGCCACAAGTTCTTTGACCGCCTGGCTGCGGAGGATGCCCTTACCAAGACCATCCTCTACTGCCTCAATCCCAAGGACAACGAGGTCATGATGACCATGGCGTACACCTTCAACGACGGCACTTTCCCCGGAAAGATGCAGTTTGGCAGCGGCTGGTGGTTCCTGGATCAGGAGGACGGCATGCGCAAGCAGATGAACGCCCTTTCTACTCTGGGCCTCTTCTCCCGCTTCGTGGGCATGCTCACGGACAGCCGTTCCTTCATCTCCTACCCCCGCCACGAGTACTTCCGCCGCATCCTCTGCGACGTCATCGGTGCCGATGTCGAGTCCGGCAAGCTCCCCGCCTCCGAACTTGACCGCATCGGCCAGATGGTAGAAGACATCTCCTACAATAACGCTAAGAATTACTTTAACTTTTAGCGGAAGAAAGTGCATTCCCGAAGTCTGCTGCTTCGCAGCCCTGTACGGGTAAATGCCTTCGGAAATGCACTTTCTTCCTCAGTACTATATGAAGTATATAAAAATCAATTCTGACGATAATGTGGCGGTGGCGCTGCAGGACCTGGCGGCGGGAGAGGTTGTGGAGGGTGTTGCCCTGAAGGTGAACATTCCCCGCGGGCACAAGGTTGTGCTGCAGGACCTCAAGGCAGGGGAGAACGTGATAAAGTATGGTTTTCCCATCGGCCATGTGACAGTTGACGCCCCCGCCGGCACCATGGTTGACCACACCTGCATCAAGACCAACCTTGAAGGCCTCCTGGACTACACGTATGAGCCCGTTTCTTGTCATTCTGAGCTCAGCGAAGAATCTGTCCGTACATTCCGTGGCTACCGCCGCGCCGACGGCCAGGCAGGCGTCCGCAACCAGATCTGGGTTATCCCCACCGTAGGCTGCGTCAACGGCATCTGCCAGGAGATCGTGGAACGCTTTAAGGAAGAGAATCCCGGGCATCCCGGCGTGGACGCCATCGTTGCCTTCCCCCATAACTACGGCTGCTCGCAGCTGGGCGGGGACCACGAGAACACCCGCACCATCCTGGCCGATATGGTCCACCACCCCAACGCCGGCGGCGTGCTGGTAGTGAGCCTCGGCTGCGAAAACAACCAGCTGGACGCCTTCCGTGAGCTTGTCGGCCCGGTGGATGAAAGCCGCGTACGCATGTTCGTCACCCAGAAAGTGGAGGACGAGGTCGAGTACGGCCTCCGGCAGATCCGTGAAATCTACGCCATCGTCAGCAAGGATGTCCGGACCGATGTTCCCGTCTCCGAGCTACGCGTCGGCCTCAAGTGCGGCGGATCGGACGGCCTCAGCGGCATCACCGCCAACCCTCTTCTGGGCGTATTCTCCGACTGGATTGTTGCCCAGGGCGGCACCACTGTGCTTACGGAGGTGCCGGAAATGTTCGGCGCGGAGACCATCCTCATGAACCGCTGCCAGGACAGGGCCACCTTCGACAAGACGGTCCACCTCATCAACGACTTCAAGGAGTACTTCATGAAGCAGGGCATGCCCGTGTACGAGAACCCGTCGCCCGGGAACAAGGCCGGCGGCATTTCCACTCTTGAGGAAAAGAGCCTTGGCTGCACCCAGAAGTGCGGAAAGAGCCTGGTCAGGGGAGTGCTTAAATACGGAGAGAGGCTGTCTGTCAAGGGTTTGAACCTTCTGAGCGCCCCCGGCAACGACCTTGTGGCCTCTACCGCCCTTGCCGCCTCCGGCTGCCAGATGGTCCTTTTCACCACCGGCCGCGGCACCCCCTTCGGCAGTTTTGTGCCCACCATGAAAATATCGACCAACACACCTTTGGCCGATGGCAAACCCCGCTGGATCGACTTCAACGCCGGCGTCCTTGCCCAGGGCGAACCCATGTCCGCCGTCGCCGCCAGATTTACCGATTACGTCCTGGCCGTCGCGTCAGGTGAACCGGTGAACAACGAAAAACACAACTACCGCGAAATCGCAATCTTCAAACAAGGAGTAACGCTATAATAATATATGAAAAAGTACTATCAAACTCCGCTGGCGGAGACAATCAAAGTCAACATTGAACAGGGGTTCATGGTTGACAGTATTTCCGGAGAAGATTCCGGTATTCCTGACCTTCTGGACCCCGGTCTGGGAGATGTTGTATGGGCAATTTAATGAAAGGAGGAAGAGATATGAAAAAGATTGGACTTATTCTTATGACTCTTGTCATGGCTTCATTCCTTTCATGCCAGAAAGAAGTAGAAAAACCGGCCCGGGATACTGCCAGGCGCAGTTTTGAGGTGTCGCTCGAGCAAACCAAGACCACCATCGACGGCATGTCCGTAAAGTGGGCCGCCGGGGACAAGATTGACGTTTATGGCTATACCGGCGGTACTGTCCAGAAAGCCAGCTTCACTCTCTCCTCCGGCGCGGGTGAATCTGTCGCCACCTTCACAATCGACGATGGCCAGACCCTCGACGACAATGATGAATACTATGCTGTATACCCTTCAGGGAAAGCGCTCAAAACAGCAAGCTTGAATGGAAGCCTTGAGATCAATTCCGGTATCAGCGGATGGGATGCCCAGTCCGCCGTTGAGGGCGGTTATGATCCGTCATTCGCAATTATGACAGCTGTGGCGAACGGTGAAGGAAAACTTGTTTTCCGTCACGGTACTGCATATTACCGTATCCGGATACCTGACGATAATATCACAAAGGTGAAGGTGTCTTTCTCAAATAATGTTCTGCAGAAGCGCCCTGTTTACAGTGTTGCTGACGGCTCTATTTCCGGAGCAAACAGTGGCACCAAAGACATTGCTGTTACCGGAACTCTTAATAAAGGATCATATTATTACCTTTGTGCTATTCCTAAACAGGACGGAACGGCTATGGGAACAATAACCGTAACGTACACTCAGAGTTCAGTGGATAAGTCAGTTTCCACTGATACATGGAAGAGTTCAGAACCTCAGATCGGTTACCTGTACGATCTTGGATGTCCTCCTGTCCCGGTTGTAGATCCTTCTGTTTCTGCAAGCAACGTCAGCATCGAGGCAGATGATACATCCGGCTCTATTGCCTACACAGTTAATGATGGGGTCCCGGGTGGAGTCATCTCTGCAGAGATTACTTCTCAGGATCCTGCCAGTTGGCTGACTCTTGGAGCCGATGACGGAACTGCCATTGCCTTCACCTGCGCAGCTAATGCAACTTCTGATCCCAAGACCGCTACCGTCCGCATAACCTACACTTATGACACGGACAAGACCGTCTACAAGGACGTCACCGTTACCCAGAAGGGAGCGGGAGGTGGCCCTACAGTCCATACTTACATCTATTATGTCAACGACAGTAAAGCAGAGGTCCAGACTGCAGACGGCGCTTCCGGTTCTTATTTCACCCTTTCTGGTTCGTCTATCCTTGATTGCTCGGCTTCGGGCTATTTCGCCGTAGACAGTTTCGAGATTCTGGGTAATAACTATAGTCACGCCAAAAAGATTGACGGCAGTAACGGATTCAGCTTTACAACCAGTACAGGTGTAACTGCCAGCATCCGATTCTTTGCTGCCAGACGTCAGTCCGACAAGGCTGGCACTGTCAAACTGCAGACAGGTGGCAGCAACGTTGTTAGTGAGGATATGACACTGGGCACTATCTATGACTCCGGTGATGTTGCCTTGGCGGCCAATACGAATTATGCATTCAATAAATCTGGCGAAATTGGTCTTTTCTACGTCGTTGTAACCGAAACATTGCCGTAGTTATACCCCCCCCCCGTCCTCAAAAAGGCCCTAAATTGAGGACGGGAAGGGTAAAACACCGTAAACCCGCGTCACTTAGACACCAAAACGGCCAATTTGGTGTCCAAAGGGATATAAAAAATGAGATAATGATGAAACTAAAACAGCTAACATTCCTTCTGGCGCTTGTTGCATTGCCGGTGGCGTGCGATAAGCCGGAAGAGGAGGGAAATAACAATCAGAAACCCGTGGAGGTGGTGGGGGAGGTATCCCTCACCACCGAGGCGGAGGTTGTGGTTGGAGCGGATGGTGCCACGTTGAACATAACATTCAGCGCCACAAAGGCGTGGAGCGCAAGCTGCACGGCTGACTGGGTGGCAATAGACCCGTCAAAGGGCGAAGCCGGCACAGTCACGCTCAAAGCCACCGTGGCCCCCAACCAGGGCTACGATGACCGCACTGCAACCGTCACCCTCACCTGCGACAGCGCTTCAAAGGACGTCAAGATAGTCCAGAAACAGAAAAACGCCCTGGTACTAGCTCCGGAGACCATCCAGGTTCCCGCAGATGGCCAGGACCTGGCAATCAAGCTCCAGGCCAACGTGGAGGTAACAGCTACTCCGGACGCTGACTGGATCACAGAGCTTACCACCAAAGCCCTCACGGAGCGCACCTTCAATTTCACGGTTGCCCCCAACACGGACTATGAGCCCCGCACCGGCCATATCGTCTTTTCAAGCGAAGCCGGACGCGAAACCATCACCGTGGAGCAGGCTGCGGCCCAGAAGCCGTCAGACCCTCAGGAACTGACCTGCTGGGATTTCTCCGAGATGGCCTGGCAGTCGGCATTTGCCCAGCTTGGCGAGCCCAAGGCAGAGCTTGCAGACGTCAACCTCACTGTAAACAACCTTACCATTTCCGCGGCGGCAAAGTGCAAATACGGGGAGAACTACTTCCAGATGCCCGGTGCCGGATCCACGGAAAAGAACTACTTCAAGTTTGGCGTTGGGTGTGAAGGCGTGGTCACTGTAACACAGTCCCATACCGGTTCCACCGCACCTGATCCGGAGCGTTACGTCAAGGTTATAAACAACGGCACTGAGGCCACAGTCGTAGGCAGCATGGCGTCCACTACCATCAAGGAATGCCAGTTTGCCGTTACCCAGGGCGAAGTTTACGTCACCCAGACCGGCGGCATGCGAATCTACAGGATAGAGTTCACGGCAGGCGGCACCATCGACCCGGGAACCGATCCCGGCGACGATCCCGTCCCCGGCGAGAACGCGGAACTTGACTGCCCCAACCCTCCCACCGTGGGAACCGTCGACATGACCGCCCTCACCGGCTATGCTGAAAGTGTCACCGGCGGCGCAAACGGCAAGACCCTCCACTTCAACAGCGGAAAGGCCCTGCAGACCTGGCTCCTGGCCCGCACCAAGAGCGAAAAGGCCGGAGACCACAGTGCCGTAACCATCTGGCTCAGCGGCACTTTCAAGCCCGATGACGGCCGCGACTTCTCCGAGGCCCACCCCTGGTTCGACGTCAAGGACGTGAGCAACCTCAGCTTCATCGGCACGGACGGCTTCGTGATGGACAGGATAGGCATTTTCTGCGTGCGCGCAAAGAATATCGTCATCCGGAACATCAACTTCCAGCAGCCCAAGGCCAACAACGGTGCCGATGCCGTCTCCCTCCAGGAATGCGACGGCGTCTGGGTGGACCACTGCACCTTTACATCGCTCAACCAGACCAAGGACTACGAGGACGGCTCCACCGACATCACCCACGGCTCCAAGAACGTCACCGTGAGCTGGTGCCGGTACATCAAGACGCAGAAGAGCTGCCTCGTGGGCCACTCCAACAGCGCCACCGGCGATGCAGCTATCACCGCAACCTTCCACCACAACTGGTTTGACAACTCATCGTCCCGCCATCCCCGCGTGAGGTACGGCCGTGCGCACGTTTACAACAACCTCTTTGACGGCTGCACCACCTACGGCGCAGGTTCCGCCTATGGCGCAAAGGTGCTGGTGGAATACAACTACTTTGACGGCGTGCAGCTGCCCACGGACATCTGTACCTATCCCGCCAAGGAGAGCAACGAGTCCAACCTTCAGGGCTCCGTGGCCGGTTACCTCTGGGCCACCCAGGACATTCTTGTGAACCGTCCCGCCAAGGCCAAGGATCCGTACCCGCTCACCAACATCAAGTACACCAAGTACGGCGGTACGGCCGGCACACCTCTCACATATGCCGATTTCAAGCCGTCTTACAGCTACACCGTAACCGCAGCTGAGGACGTCCCTTCAGTTGTGAAGGCCGGCGCCGGCTACGGCAAGCTTGGCTTCACGGAGGCCCCCGTGGCCGTTGACAACGGCGGCATCACGGAGTTCAACGGGACCGATGACGATCCCGCCACCCCGGACACCGGCGACGAGGACGATCCCGCCGATCCCGGCCAGGACACCGGCGCAGCCCATGTCTACACCATCTGCATGAGCGACTCCCACGCCGTGGTCAAGACCGTTGACGGCGTGGAGGGCGGTTCCTACTTCACCTGTTCGGAGTCCTATGCCGATTTCCGCACGGCATCGGCAAGTTCCTACAACGGACCGTTTACCATTGGAGGAACCACCTACCAGTACGGCTTCAAGATGGACAGCAAGGGTTTCGTGACCTTCACAACGTCCACGGAGTACAATTCCACGCTTCAGTTCTGGTATGCCCGCCGCAAGGAGGCCGACACCACCGCAGCCATGCAGTGGGGCCCCACTGACGGAGAGGCTACCGTCCTGGACGTGACCCCGTTCGACACGTACGCAGACTCCGGAGAAATTGCCCTTGAAAAGGGTGTGAGCTACACAGTTAAGCAAAAAACCAAGGAGCAGGGTCTTATCCTGCTTATTGTCAAGGAAACAGAATAAAGTACTATGGAAAGACTAAACCGAAAGACTGCCCCGCAGGCAAAACAGTACACAGAGAAGGTTATCCAGTTTGGCGAAGGTAACTTCCTCCGCGCATTCATAGAGTGGATTATCTGGAAGACCAACCAGAAGACCGATTTCAACGGCTCCGTGGTGGTGGTCCAGCCCATCGAAAAGGGTATGGTGGAATGGCTCAACGAGCAGGACGGCCTCTATCACCTGAACCTGCAGGGCCTGCAGGACGGCCAGCCCGTGGACAGCGTGGACCTCGTCGACGTCATCTCACGCGGCATCAACCCCTTCACGGACTTCGACGCCTACCTCAAGCTTGCCGAGCAGCCGGAAATCCGCTTCGTGATTTCCAACACCACCGAGGCCGGAATCGCCTTCGACCCCTCCTGCAAGCCTGACGACAAGCCCGCCAGCTCCTATCCCGGAAAGCTTACCCAGCTGCTTTATCACCGCTGGGAGCACTTCAAGGGCGATCCCTCAAAGGGCCTCATCATCTTCCCCTGCGAGCTCATCTTCGAGAACGGCAGGCACCTTCGCGAGTGCATCCGCCAGTATATCGACCTGTGGAACTTAGGGGCCGATTTCAGCGCCTGGTTCGAGGGCGCCTGCGGCGTGTACTCCACCCTTGTGGACCGCATCGTCCCTGGTTACCCGCGCGACACCGCCGCCCAGCTTTGCGAGAGGGCCGGCTATGACGACCACCTCCTTGACAAGGCCGAAATCTTCCACCTCTGGGTAATTGAGGCGCCCAAGGAAATTGCCGATGAATTCCCCGCCGACAAGGCCGGCCTGCACGTTCTCTTCGTCCCCAGCGAGGCCCCTTACCACGAGAGGAAGGTCACCCTCCTGAACGGCCCCCACACCGTCCTGAGCCCCGTGGGCTACCTCTCCGGCCTCAATACCGTGAAGGAATGCTGCGAGGATCCGGAAATCGGCGCGTTCGTGAAGAAGGTCATGTACGATGAACTCCTTCCCACGCTGAACCTTCCCAAGGCGGAGCTGGAGCAGTTTGCCGGCGACGTCATGGAGCGCTTCCGCAACCCCTTCGTGAAGCACTTCGTTACCAGCATCATGCTCAACTCCTTCCCCAAGTTCAAGACCCGTGACCTGCCGGGCCTCAAGACCTACCTCAGCCGCAAGGGCGAACTGCCCAAGGGCCTGGTCCTGGGCCTTGCCGGCATCTGCACCTACTACAAGGGCGGAAAGAGGGGAGAGGACGATATCGTCCCCAACGACGACCCCAAAATCCTGGAGATCCTCCAGAACCTCTGGGCCACCGGCGACGTCCGCAAAGTTGCCTCCGGCGTCCTTGCCGATGACTTCATCTGGGGCGAAGACCTGAACGCCATCCCCGGTCTCACCGACCTCCTTGCCGCAGACCTTGCCATGATCCAGGCCAAAGGTATGAGAGAAGCAGTTAAATCAATATTATAAATAATAAAAGTATGGCATTTTACCGGACATTTACCCGTACAGGGCTGCGAAGCAGCAGGACGGTAAAATGCCATACTTTTATTTATTAATTGTTTATGAGTACACAAAAGAAATTAATGAGCAACTGGCGGTGGTGGATTTGCAGTCTGCTGTTCGTGGCAACCACTGTCAACTATCTTGACCGTCAGGTACTGTCTCTGACCTATGAGGAATTCATCAAGCCTGAATTCCACTGGACCGATGCCAATTACGGCACAATCACCAGCTTCTTCTCCATCTTCTACGCAATCTGCTGCCTGTTTGCAGGCAAGTTCGTGGACTGGATGGGAACCAAGAAGGGTTACCTTGTGGCTATTGGCGTGTGGAGTACAGGCGCGTGCCTGCATGCCGCCTGCGGCTGGGCAACCACACATATCGTAGGATTGGATTCCGTTGCCGCAATGCGTGCAGTTGAGGCCGGTTCCAACATTGCCCTGGCAGTATCTACAACGTCGGTTTACCTGTTCCTGCTGTGCCGCGGCATCCTGGCCCTTGGAGAGGCCGGAAACTTCCCCGCGGCCATCAAGGTCACGGCAGAATACTTCCCCAAGAAGGACAGGGCGTTTGCCACATCAATCTTCAACGCCGGAGCATCTGTGGGTGCCCTTGCCGCCCCGCTGCTGATACCCCCGCTCGCAGTCAAGTTCGGCTGGGAGATGGCCTTCATCATCATCGGCGGCCTTGGCTTCATCTGGATGTTCTTCTGGGCCTTCATGTACGACAAGCCGGAAAACAGCAAGCGTGTCAATGACGCCGAACTGGAGTACATCCACCAGGATGATTCGGTGCCAGAGGGCAACACCTCTCCGGTCGCTGAAAAGAAGGACGATGAGAAATCCATCGGCTTCCTTAAATGCTTTACCTTCAAGCAGACCTGGAGCTTCATAGCCGGTAAGTTCTTCACCGATGGCGTGTGGTGGTTCTTCCTGTTCTGGGC
>Ga0310690_10002089_pt1 | contig 33523 bp, 32 predicted proteins | sample AusTroGonzalo_MG_2_FD_207661 | JGI IMG/M metagenome (GOLD analysis project Ga0310690, IMG submission 207661) | Bovine rumen microbial communities from tropical cattle in Woodstock, Queensland, Australia - Gonzalo_04 (v2) (version 2) | ecosystem: Host-associated > Mammals > Digestive system >...
AAGGCCTACCGTCGGCCAGAGAGCCAAGATGCAACTCAGTTACGTCAAAACATACGATTCCATCGAGTTGTGAGTTCCAACCCTGGGAACGGAAATTATCGGTATGAGGGTCGTAACACGAAACACCCGACGAGGTTGCCATCCATATCAGACCCTGCTTGTCTGACTCCATAGCCATAATCCAGTTGTTGCACAGATAACCACGAATAGAGTCACGCTCTGAGAAATTATGGTTACGCAGACTGCCCGTAGCCGGATCAAAGATGCAGAATCCCCTTGAGAACGTAGAAAGGTAAAGACGGCCCTCGTCGTCACTGGTCATATCATTAAAACGATCACACTCAAACGTCACTTTCTGCTGATAACGCCCCGTCAGAGGGTCGTAGGCATAGAATGCATTGTCGGTGCCCACCCAGTAGCGTTGCTGCTTATCGCGGAACATAAACTCCACGGCATCGGGAGCGGCAGGCTGTGCTACCACATGACCTTTGCGGTTAAATCCGTAGATGCCCACACCCTGTACCGTACACCACACCATACCGTCATCACCTTCGCACACCGATGAAATAGAGGAACCAAGATTTATACCCTGTGATTGGAAGCTCCAGTTGCTGAAGCCTACGGGTTTCAGCGGTACCATCAGCAGTCCCTTTCGCTGACATCCCAGCCACAGATTACCTGTACGATCGGTCATAATACAGTTCACCTTAGTGGTATTGGCATCCACTCCGGCAGCATCAATATCCATATGCTCCAGCCGACGTGAGCCCACCCGTAGCATATAGATACCTTGTCCACGCGTACCTATATATAATGTACCATCAGCAGAAACCGAGGCGCTGGTAAACACGGCCTCCTTCCTTGACGCCTCGTTCAAATCTATATCGGCAATTGTCATCTGTCCGTTATGATATGACATCAATCCGTGCAGACACACCACTAACAGTTCGTCTCCATGCTCAACGATAGTCTGCGGATTGCCCACCGACGACAGGAACGTATGCATTTTCTTACCATCGTGCATCACAATGTTCTCGTCAAAACCGATTTTCCACAATCTACCCCTCGAATCTTCCATCAGGCTGTTGTAGAACATCTCAGGAGCGAAGATACCAGAAGGCTGCAGATATCCCTCACTGTTAATCGTATACATACCATAGCCTGCAGTACCAATCAGTATGGTACCGTCCTTGCGCTCAATGATGCTCGCCACACGAGCACCCATATCACCATATTCGGGTGGGAAGCCATAATGAACAAAGGCATCTGTAGCTTCGTCGTAGCGGTCTAAACCATGATTCGTACCTACCCATACGCGCCCCTCATTGTCGCATAGCAGTGACACGACACCGTTTACCCTCATTGAGTTCGGGTCGTTGTTCTTATGCAGATAGTATGAAAAACGATAACCATCATACCTATTCAGACCATAGTCAGTGGCTATCCACAGCGAACCTTGACGGTCCTGACATATATCAGACACCAGACTGCTTGAGAAGCGGTCGGATGGAATGAACTGTCCTATCTGTGCCCGCGCCGTCAGTGTCAATGACAATGCGGTGAGCAGTAATAATATCGTGCGTTTCATCGTTGTTATGGCAAAAACTAATAAATTATGGCGCAAAGATACAAAAAATAAAAATACGATGCACTTTTTATTAAGTTTCATTAAGTTTTCTTTTTGTCTCTATACGTAAAAATGACCGCTCTAAAGCGCTGAGACAGCTTCACAAATGCTTCGCTTCGCAAAATATCTTAAATAAATTTGGTTTTTCGCTCGATTTGCACTACCTTTGTGGGCGAATTATGAGTATCTTGAAATTAGACAACGAAAGGCGGTTCTCGTTTGAGGTGCTGCCCCCATTGAAGGGGACGGGCACGGAGAAGTTGTTTTCCGACATAGACAAACTGAAGGAATACAACCCCGCCTATATCAACATTACGACCCACCACTCGGAGTTTGTGTATAGGGAACTGCCTAACGGACAGTATGAGCGTCAGCGCATACGTCGCCGTCCAGGCACAGTAGCCATTGCCGCTGCCATCCAACAGAAATACGGTATTCCCGTACAGCCGCATGTAATCTGCAGCGGTGCGACCATCGAGGATATAGAATACGAATTGCTGGATCTGCAGTTCCTGGGAATCAGAGACCTGCTGCTGTTAAGAGGCGATAAGGCGAAGGAGGACAGCCGTTTTATACCGACGCCTGGCGGGCATGCTCACACCACAGAGCTGATGCAGCAGGTCAAGCGGTTTAACGAGGGTTTCTTTGCCGACGGCTCACCCATCAAGAATCCTGGTCAAGCGTTTGACTATGGTGTGGCCTGCTATCCCGAGAAACACGAGGAGGCACCCAACCTAGAGCGCGATATGGAATACCTGAAGCAGAAGCAGGAGTTAGGAGCACAGTATGCGGTGACGCAGTTGTTCTTCGACAACCAGAAATACTTCGAGTTTGTGGACAAGGCTCGTGCAATGGGCATTACCATCCCCATCATCCCTGGTATCAAGCCGCTGGCCAAGCTAACGCAGCTCACCGTAGTGCCGAAAACATTCCACTGCGATATTCCTGAGCCCTTGGCGAAGGAGATTGTGAAGTGCAAGACGGATGATGATGCACGACAACTGGGTATTGAGTGGACCACCGAGCAGTGTAAGGAGCTGTATCAGCACGGTGTAAAGAACATACATTTCTATACTGTCTCTGCAGTAGATTCTGTAGCTGAAGTCGCTAAAAAGTTATTATGACGTTTAGTGAGGTGATTGGACAGAGAGAGGTGCAGGAACGCCTGGTGCAGATGGTCAAGGAAGGTCATCTGCCTCATGCTATCATGCTATGCGGTCCCACTGGAAGCGGTAAGATGGCGCTGGCTGTGGCCTTTGCCTCATACCTTTTAGGCGAGGACAACATCATGGTGAAGAAACTGGAGCATCCAGACCTGCATTTCACCTACCCCACCATCAAGCTGCCGTCGATGAGTACCGACCACAAGCCCGTGAGCGATGACTTTGCCCGCGAGTGGCACGAACTCATCATGGAGGGACCATACTTCACCCTTGACCAATGGCTGAATGCCATCGGCGCCGAGAACCAGCAGGCCATTATCACCGCTGGCGAGAGCGATGAGCTGGTGAGGAAGCTGTCTCTGAAATCGAGTCAGGGCGGCTATAAGGTCAGCATCATCTGGCTACCCGAGCGCATGAACATCGAGTGTGCCAACAAGCTGTTGAAGCTCATTGAGGAGCCACCCTCGCAAACGGTGTTCCTCATGGTGTGCGAAGAGCCCGACAAGCTATTGGAGACCATCCGCAGTCGTGTGCAGCGTATAGACGTAAAAAAGTTGCCGGCAGACGAAATCCGTCAGGCGCTCATAGAGCATAGAGGACTTGGTGAAGACGACGCTGTACGTATCAGCCGACTGGCCAACGGTTCTTGGCTCAAAGCAATGGAAGCCCTACAGGCCGGCACAGAGAACGAGCAGTTTCTCGACCTCTTCATCATGCTGATGCGAATGGCCTACCAGCGCAAGGTGCGTGACCTGCGCAAATGGAGCGAGACCATGTCGAACTTCGGCCGAGAGAAGCAGAAACGCTTCCTGCTGTTCTTTTTGCACATGCTTCGCGAGAACTTCATGTACAACTTCCAGCAACCCGACCTGGTATATATGACCCGCGAGGAAGAGGATTTTGCCAAGAACTTTGCCCGTTTCATCAACGAGGCCAACATACTGCAGCTGTACGATCTGACCAACCGCGCCCTGCGTGACATTGGCCAGAATGCTAATTCGAAGATTGTGTTCTTCGACTTTGCACTGCAAATCATTGTATTGCTCATTCAAAAATAACCTATAAGACTCATATAATAATATAATATGGAAGAGAAACAGAGAACCTACGAGATACGAACAGGCTGCGACCGCGGACTATGCCGCGCTGCCGTAGGCCGTCAGGACCGTCAGTTGAACACATACGACTGGCTGGCCGACGTTCCTGGCAATGCCGAGTCGACCGACCTGGTAGAGGTGCAGTTCAAGCACACCCGCAAGGGCTACTATCACAATGTGAATAACCTGCCGTTGAAAAAAGGCGACGTGGTAGCTGTAGAGGCCAGTCCTGGTCACGACATTGGTGTAGTAACGCTGACCGGTCGTTTGGTAAACCTTCAAATCAAGAAGGCCAACCTGAAGAGTGCCGATGACATCAAGCGCATCTATCGTCTGGCCCGTCAGGTAGATATGGACAAATACCATGAGGCCAAGGCTCGTGAGCACGAAACGATGATTCAGAGTCGCGAGATAGCCAAGAACCTCGGTCTGCAGATGAAAATCGGCGATGTGGAGTATCAGGGCGACGGCCAGAAAGCTATCTTCTATTATATCGCCGACGAGCGTGTGGACTTCCGCCAGCTGATTAAAGACCTGGCTGCCGCCTTCCATGTGCGCATCGAGATGAAACAGATTGGTGCCCGTCAGGAGGCAGGACGCATCGGTGGTACAGGTCCCTGCGGCCGTGAGTTGTGCTGCGCCACCTGGATGAAGAACTTCGTCAGCGTGTCTACAGGTGCTGCCCGCTATCAGGATATCTCCCTAAACCCGCAGAAGCTGGCTGGCATGTGTGCCAAGCTGAAGTGCTGTCTGAACTACGAGGTAGATGATTATATGGAGCACGGCAAGAAGCTGCCCAACCGCGAGGTGGTGCTTCAGACCCTCGATGCCGACTATTACTATTTCAAGGCCGACATTCTGGCCGGACTGGTGACCTACTCTACCGACAAGCGCATCGCCGCTAATCTGGAAGTCATCACCGCCGAGCGTGCCAAGGAGATTATAGAGATGAACAAACACGGCGAGAAGCCTGCCGACCTTCAGCCTGATGAGGAGAAGCAGAAGAAGCAGGAGAACGCCCCTGTGGACCTTCTGGCTGGCGATGATATCCACCGCTTCGATAAAGCCAAGAAGAAAAAGAAGAAAAAGAAGCCACAGAAACCTCAGAATGAGACTGACAGTGAGAAGACACAGAATAAGGAATAACATACTATGGATGATGGCGGCTGCACTGGCATTTATCAGTTGCAGCCGCAATACCATCTATAGTCACTACGTGCCTGTCGATATAGATGGATGGGAACGTGGCGACACCTTGTTTTATCATATCACCACACTTCGCGATAGTGGCATCTACAATGCGCAATTAGGAATACGACTGACATCGACCTACCCCTATCAGGAAGTGTCGCTCATCATGGAGCAACAGCTATTGCCAGCAGGCACGATAACTGCAGATACGTTGATTATCAAGCTGGCAGACGAAGAGGGCAATCTCAACGGCATAGGCCTCAGCATGTATGACTACACACACCCGCTGAACGATATCCAGCTGGGCAGTTCAGACACACTGGAAGTATCTATTCACCATAACATGCGACGCGAGGTGCTTCCTGGCATCTCTAGCATCGGCGTCACATTGGAAAAACAAAACCACTAATTGTGCACCTTATAGCGCCCTGCATCAATACGCAGGAAGATGAACAGCAATAAGGTGAATCCCCATAGCGACGAACCGCCATAGGAGAAGAACGGTAACGGGATGCCAATAACAGGGGCCAGTCCCAATACCATACCCACATTTATGAATACGTGGAACAGGAATACCGACAGCACACAATAGCCATAGATTCGTCCGAAAGCCGTTGGTTGTCGCTCTGACAAATGGATGAGTCGCAATATCAGAGCCAGAAACAAGACGAGCACACCAGCAGCTCCCAAGAAGCCCTCTTCCTCGCCAACAGTACAGAAAATGAAGTCTGTGTCCTGTTCAGGTACATACTTCAGCTTGGTCTGCGTACCATTGAGGAAGCCCTTGCCTGCCAATCCGCCAGAGCCGATGGCAATCTCGCTCTGATGCACATTATATCCCGCACCCTTCAGGTCTTCCTCCAATCCCAACAGCACGTTGATACGAGTGCGCTGGTGCTTCTCCAGCACATGATTGAGGGCATAGTCGGCAGTACTGAAGAAGATGACGGAGCCAGCAGCAAAAGCCGCCACCCACAGGTAATTGCGGAAACGCGTGATCATGAAGCGCCACAACAGGTAGGCCACCATCAGCACACACAAGGCCAGTTGCACCCAGAACAGGTCGAAGGGGATGACGAAGACAGCAAACAACAGGCATATCAGCGTGACAGCCAGAGAGATGGCCAGCCAGTTTTTGGCCTCAAGCCATCGCCTACAGTACAACCCAATCATCACCGATGTGAACACCTGAATAAGGAGCATCACCACAAACGGCCCCACAGAGGTGGTGGTACCAAGCAGCGAGGGCTCGGCATAGCGTATGCCTACAACGAAGAACAGCACCAGTGCCGCCCCTGAGAACAATACGCTGCCCGTCATACCCTCACGATAGAGCATGAGGAAGAATGCCAGATAGACCAAGGCAGAGCCCGTCTCGCGCTGCAACACAATGCACAGCATGGGTATAAAGATGATGGCCAGCGTCAGTAGGAAGTCTTTCACACGGTGGATATCATAGCCATAGGTTCCCATGAACTTTGCCAACGCCAACGCCGTAGCAAACTTCGCAAACTCTGCCGGCTGGAGACGCAACGGCCCTAACACCAACCACGAACGGGAGCCTTTGATGGTATGGGGGTTGAAGATGGTGGCAAACAGTAGTAACACCAACACGGCAAAGATAACATAGGAGAAAGTATCGTAGAGCCGGTCGTCAAGCAACAGCAACACCAATCCCAGGAACAGCGACGTGCCTATCCACACAATCTGCATGCCAGAACGTGCCGACAGCGAGAACAGGTCGGTCTCGCCATAGGTATAGCTGGCACCGCACACGCTGAGCCAGCCAAAGGTGAGCAGAGCCATATAGATTAGAATGGTCCACCAGTCGATGGCGCGAAATATGCTTGGTTGCTTATCTGGTTGCCGAACCATAGTTGATGCGTTTATTCTGAATGTCGGTAGCCCTTGACTCAGAGGCAGTCGACAATTCTCCGTTAATATACTTTTCCATTATCAAGCCGCCAATGGGTACGCCATAGGTAGCGCCCCATCCGCCATTCTCCACATAGACCGCCACAGCAATCTTGGGTTGTTCCATCGGTGCAAAGCCCATAAAGACAGAGTGGTCGTGTCCTCGGTTCTGAGCCGTTCCCGTCTTGCCGCAAGCCATGAAGTCGTACTTGGCCAGCTCGTGACACGTGCCGCCGACAGCAGCAGAACGCATGCCCTGCACCACATAGTCATAGGCCTCGGCATTGGCCATTGTGTAACGACGGTTTGTATAGAGTGTATCAAGCTCTTCGCCTTCAATCTGCTTCACCACATGAGGCGTGATAAACCACCCACGATTGGCAATGGTGGCACCCAGGTTGGCAATCTGCAGCGGCGTAGCATTGACCTCGCCCTGACCAATAGAAATAGAGATGATAGTGAGACCGTTCCACGAGCCTTTGTAGGCTTTGTCGTAGAACTGCGCATTAGGTATCAGTCCACGCTTCTCTCCAGGCAGGTCAACGCCCAGCTGATAGCCAAAGCCCATCGACACCATATAGTCGCGCCAGCGGTTCATGGCATCCTGCACGGTGGGATACTTCTTACGGTCGCCAATCATGTGATAGAGTCCCCAGCAGAAATAGCCGTTACACGAGGTTGAGATAGCCGGTATGAGTGAGAGCGGAGAACCATGTCCATGACAACCTACTCGCAGACCTTTGAATACAAAGCCATGATAGCAGGGATAGGCCGTCTGGTTAGTGATGATACCCTCAGACATGAATGTCAGAGCCTGAGTGGTCTTAAAGGTAGAGCCAGGCGGATACTGTCCCATGATAGAACGGTTGAGCAGCGGTTTCCAAGAGTCCTGGCCCAACAGACGCTGGCTCTTGGAGCGCTGTCGTCCCACCATCATTCGCGGGTCGTAACTTGGCGAACTGGCCATACATAATATCTCGCCCGTTGACGGCTCAATAGCCACCACAGCACCAATCTTGCCTTCCAGCAATCGCTCGGCCAGCGCCTGCAACTCGATGTCGATACCCAAGGTCAGGTTCTTACCTGGCACAGGCATACGGTCGAGCTCTCCATTCTTATAGCTGCCCTGAATACGTCCATGGGCATCGCGCAGCAGAATCTGCACGCCTTTCTCGCCACGCAGGTATTTCTCATAGGAGCGCTCCACACCCAGCTTGCCTATATAGTCGCCAGGCTGATAATAGTTGTCCTGTTCGATGTCGGCAGGCGACACCTCGGCCACATCGCCCAGCACGTGGGCGGCATTGGTATGCTCATACTGGCGGATGCTTCGCTTCTGTACATAGAAGCCGGGGAATCGGTACATCTTCTCCTGAAACACGCTGAAGTCGTGGTCGGATATCTGATTCAGGAACATCTGCTGCGTGAAGCGCGAATAGCCTGGATTCTTGATGCGGTCCTTGATATTCGCCATTCGCTCGTCAAACTCCTGGCGAGTGATGTTCAGCGTCTGACACAGCTCAAGTGTGTCCAGATGGTTCTTGGCCTCGTTCATCACCACCATCACGTCATAGGCCGGCTGGTTATATACCAGCAGCTCACCGTTGCGGTCGTAGATGATGCCACGCGAGGGATATTCAATCTTTTTCAGGAACGCGTTTGAGTCGGCATTCTTCTTGTAGTCATCGCTCATCAGCTGCAGGAAGAACAAGCGCACAATATAGACCACGACGATGAATATCGCCACGCCAGCAATCACAAAGCGCCTGTTTTCAAGTCTGTAATCCTTCACGCCAGCAACTACTTTCTAATGCTTTCAATCGGGAAAATCAGGACAAGGGTCAGCAAAACGCTACCTACCACACACTCCAACCAGTAGAGCCAGTTGAAGAAGCTGTACTGCTCAAGCAGAAAGAACACCAGACAATAAATGAACACCAGGAATACTGCCAGCGACGCAAAGTTTCCAAAGCCCAGCGTCGCCACCGACGACTTGACATTGAAATCAACATCACGCGGCAGGAACAGCTCCAGCAGATAAGGCTGAAGTATGCCGACCAGCGTCAGCGAGGCCGAAGCCACACCAGGTGTATTTGAGAAGGCATCAACGATGACCCCCATGGAAAAGCACCACAAGAGGATGGCCCACTTGGGATAGTTACGTGGGAAGATAATGGCGAAATAGACATACAGCAAGGGTGTGGCGCAACCGAACAGATGGATGCGGTTGAGCACCAGTGCCTGTGCCAGACACAAAATGATGAAAACGGACAACCGTCGAAGGGCATCAATCATCATACGCGTCAGTTTCTATTCCGTTGTAATGCCAGAGAGTCGAGCGCTGCCTCGTGCAGCCTCATGCGCTCTGCAAAATCCTTTTCTGTAATGACACACACATCGCGCAGCCTTGAGAAGTCGGTAGAGAGGTGTATCTTCAGCCGGTACGACAGGCCGTCGGCCGAGTCGTCGATATCCACAATCTTACCTATCAGCACGCCACGAGGGAAGATAGAGGAGTAACCGCTGGTCTCCACCCATTCGCCTGCCTTGAACTTTGCATGACGGGGGATATCGTCAACATAGGCGGTATCTGAGCTGCCGCCCGGCCATGTGACGTAGCCGTAATAGCCTTTCTTACGAATGGCACAGCTGATGCGCGACTGAGTGTTGAGCAGCGGAATCACCACCGAATAATGGTCGCTGGTGAGATAGACCACACCAACGATACCCGTGCCGCAAGCCACACCCATATCGACCTCCACGCCATCCTTGGTCCCTCGGTCGATGGTAATCAGATTGTCGGGCTGGTCTATGGAGTTCGATATCACCTTGGCGGGAATGAAGGAATAGTTGCCCAGATGGTCCATCATCTTCTGGAGAGACTGTACGGAGTCCTCGCGGGCATCGGCCATCGCCTCTTGAAGATACTGCACCTTCTGTTCCAACAGCAGGTTACGACGGGTGAGGGCTTCATTGCGCTCTACCAGCGAGAAGAACTGTGTGAGCCCAGACTCCCATTCATAGACCTTACCCACAACCGAATTGGCCGACGAGACCCACACGCTGCCCTGATAGCTGTTGTATCTAAACAGCATCACACCACTGATCACTTCCAGGAAAAGGAAGATGAACCAGTGGTAGTACTTGGTGAGAAACGCCAGCAGGTTGTGCATCCTATCTCATCAGGAACGAGAAACGATCCACATTCTTCAGTGCGATGCCGGCACCCTTTGCCACAGAGTGCAAGGGATCCTCGGGCACATGGAACGGAATGTTGATCTTATCCTCCAGTCGCTTGTCGAGACCACGCAGCAAGGCACCGCCACCGCTGAGGTAGATGCCGTTCTTCACGATGTCGGCATAGAGCTCAGGGGGTGTGTTCTCCAGTGCAGAGAGCACCGCATTCTCAATCTTGGCGATGGTCTTGTCCAGACAGTGGGCAATCTCCTGATAGCATACGGGCACCTCCATTGGCAGTGCCGTGATACGGTTAGGACCATGAACCACATAATCCTCAGGGCCCTCGTCGCCCAGGTCGGTCAGAGCCGAGCCTACAGCAATCTTGATACGCTCAGCCATACGCTCCGACACCTTCACGTTGTGCTGACGCGACATATACTCCTGGATATCGGCTGTGAGGTCGTCACCAGCCGTACGGATGGAGTTGTTCGAAACGATGCCACCCAGTGAGATGACGGCAATCTCAGTAGAACCGCCACCGATATCGACAATCATGTTGCCCTCGGGTGCCTCTACATCGACGCCAATACCAATGGCAGCAGCCATCGGCTCGAAAATCAGATAGACATCACGTCCATCGGCATGCTCGGCAGAGTCGCGCACAGCGCGCAGCTCCACTTCGGTAGAGCCGCTGGGCACGCCAATCACCATGCGCAGCGAGGGCGAGAAGAAGTGACGTCCGGTGTGAACCATCTTTATCAGTCCGCGCATCATCTGCTCACAGGCAGAGAAGTCGGCAATCACACCATCGCGCAGGGGGCGTATGGTGCGAATATTGTCGTGTGTCTTTTCATACATCATCTTGGCCTTCTGGCCCACGGCAATCATCTTGTCCGTGCGACGGTCGAGTGCGACAACCGAAGGCTCATCGACCACGATCTTGTCATCGCTGATGATAATCGTATTTGCTGTGCCAAGGTCCATGGCCAGCTCTTGTCTAAAACTAAAAAATCCCATTCTTCTTACTTTGTAAACCAACTGTGAATAGCCGTGTCATAATGGCTGCTGACACCAAAGGCACGGGCAGCAAACATCTTGCGGTCCTCAATATCGGTCTGAGCGCCTTTCTTGTTCAGGATATCAAGCAGCACGCTGTACTCGGCCTTCGAAGGTACAATCACCACGTCCTTGAAGTTCTTGGCTCCGGCACGAATCAGAGAGATGCCGCCGATGTCAATCTTCTCGATGATGTCAGCCTCAGAGGCGCCGCTGGCCACGGTCTGCTCAAAGGGATAGAGGTCAACAATGACCAGGTCTATTTCGGGAATCTCATACTGAGCCATCTGAGCACGGTCGCCTTCATTATCACGACGTCCCAGGATACCTCCGAACACTTTGGGGTGCAGCGTCTTGACGCGTCCGCCCAGGATTGAGGGATAGGTAGTTACGTCCTCAACCTTCTGGCACTCATAGCCTTGCTCTTCAATGAACTTCTGCGTACCGCCTGTTGACAGGAAGCGTACGCCCTCTTCGTTCAGTTTCTTCAACAACTCGTCCAACCCGTCTTTGTGGAACACAGAAATCAATGCAGTCTTAATCTTTTTAACTTCAGCCATACCTAATTTATATAACGTTATATGTTTGAAGCTGCAAAGTTACAAAATAATTCATAAATCCCGATTTATAATCGGTATTTTTTTTGTGTAAATCAAAAAAAGTTGTCGCAGGTCAACACCTACTGCAAATAATTCTTAAAACCTTTTGCTATTCCCCCTTTTTATAGTACCTTTGCAGAATTATTTACGATTTTGCCTTTTTAGGCTCATTTTTCAAATGAGAAAAAGAAGAAACTTGAACAAGCGCAGACACCGTCTGCAGATGGTAACGCTCTGCATCAGCACCACGATGGTACTGGTATTGCTGGGGTTGGTGGTATTGCTGGCATTCACTGCCCACAACCTGCAGAAGAACCTGCGTGAGAATGTGGAGATCAGCGTCATACTGAACGACACCGTATCGGTGGAAAGCGGCAAGGCCCTGGGTGATATTATCAAGTCCAAAGCCTATGCGCGCGAGGTGATGTACATCAGCAGCGCCGATGCCTTGGAGACAGCCAAGACCGAGATGGGCATCGACCCTACGGAGTTTGCGGGCTTCAACCCGTTCTCGCCTGAGCTGACGGTGAAGCTAGAGGCTGCATACGCCAATACCGACTCGCTGAAACAGATTGTCAAGGCGCTGCGCCAGAACAAGAGGGTGGTCGATGTGGCTTATACCAAAGACGAGATAGAAGGCATGAACCGTATTCTCGACACCACCAACATAGCGCTGCTCGTCCTGTCGGCATTGCTTATCTTCATCTGCTACACGCTGATTAGCAACTCCGTACAGCTGAGCATCTACTCAAGGCGCTTTGTCATCCACACCATGAAGCTGGTGGGTGCCTCGTGGGGATTCATCCGCCGTCCATTCCTCAAGCAGGCCATCATCATCGGACTTATCTCGGCCATTCTGACCTGCATCATCCTGGGTGGCATCATCTATGCGCTGCTGCCCTACATGCCTCGTATCGAGACCATCATGACTTGGCGCGAGCTGGCCATTACGGCGGGCTGCGTGTTTGTCTTCGGCTTCGTCATCATGGTGCTGTGCACGCTGCTGTCAGTCAACAAGTTCCTGCGTATGACGGCTGGAGAACTGTATAAGATTTGAGAATTGAGAATTGAGAATTTAAAAAAAGATAAATGGACAAAAGAAACTTTGCGTTCGGAAGAACAAACTTTATCCTGCTGGCCGTAGGTATGGCCATTGTCATCATCGGCTTCATCCTGATGGCAGGCAGCGGTTCCAGTGAGCAGGCCTACAACCCTGAGATTTTCAGCGCCCGACGCATCAAGGTAGCCCCGTTGGTGTGTCTTTTCGGCTTTGTATCAATGATTTACGCCGTTGTGCACAAAAGCAAGGATAAGGAGGAGGAGATAAATGACGCTGCTTGAAACCATCATCATTGCGATTGTTGAGGGTCTGACTGAGTTCCTGCCGGTATCATCGACGGGCCACATGATTATCACTCAGAACCTGCTGGGCATTCCCCAGGGCGACCCCTTTGTGCATGCCTTCACGTTCATCATCCAGTTTGGTGCCATCCTTTCGGTGGTGTGTCTGTATTGGCAGCATTTCTTCAAGTTCGACAATACGCCTGCGCCTGAAGGCAGCAGCACTATTCAGAAGCTGAAGCACAAGTATTACTTCTACTGGCTGCTCATCGTGGGTGTCCTGCCTGCTGTGATTATCGGTCTGGCCGCCAAGAAGTCGGGACTGCTCGACTGGCTGCTCGACAGCGTGCTGGTGGTAGCCATCATGCTGGTAGTGGGTGGTGTGTTCATGCTGTTCTGCGACAAGCTGTTCAACAAGGGCAGCGATGCCAACAAGCTCAACGAGAAGCGGGCCTTCAACATCGGTCTGTACCAGTGCATCTCGGTCATTCCGGGTGTGTCGCGCTCTATGGCCACCATCGTGGGTGGTATGACGCAGGGACTGACGCGCCAGCGCGCTGCTGAGTTCTCGTTCTTCCTGGCTGTGCCCACTATGGCTGGAGCCACGCTGCTCGACCTGCTCGACCTGCTGAAGGAGGATGCCTCGTGGGCTACTGCCCACAACATCACCATGCTCATTGTGGGCTGTGTGGTGGCGTTCATCGTGGCGCTGCTGGCCATGAAGTGGTTTGTGGCCTTCCTCACCAAATACGGTTTCAAGGCCTTTGGTATCTACCGCATCATCGTTGGCGGCATCATCCTCGTGCTGCTGCTGACGGGTCACTCACTTGCAATGGTTGATTAAATGAACTTTCAAGAAGGAGAATTCATATACATCAACAAGCCCTACCGCATGTCGTCGTTCGGCGCATTGGCTTATGTGCGCACCCGACTGTCGAAGGCGCTGAACGTCAAGCGGCTGAAGACGGGCCACGCCGGCACGCTCGACCCGCTGGCCACTGGGGTGCTCATCCTCTGTACAGGTAAGGCCACCAAGCGCATCGAGTCGCTGCAGTATGCCTCGAAGGAATATACGGCCACGCTGCAACTGGGAGCCACCACAGCCAGCTACGACCGCGAGCATACGGTGGATATGACCTACCCCACTCGCCACATCACTCGCGAGATGATAGAAGACGTACTCACCCATTTCGTTGGCGAGATACAACAGGTGCCGCCAGCCTATTCGGCCTGCAACATCGACGGCCACAGGGCTTACAAGATGGCACGCAAGGGCGAGACGGTAGAGCTGAAGCCCAAGACGCTGCGCATCGACGAGATAGAGCTGACCGACTTCGACCCTGTAACGATGCAGATGAGCATCCGCGTGGTTTGCGGCAAAGGCACCTACATACGCGCTTTGGCTCGCGACATTGGCGAGGCGCTCCACAGCGGAGCCTTCCTCACGGCCCTCTGTCGCACCCGTCTGGGCGATGTACGCATAGAAGACTGCCTGACGCTGGACGAGTTCCCCGCCTGGCTCGAGAAACAAGAAATACAAGTCCCATAGGCCTTTAGGCCCCATAAGACAAAAGAAATATATGAAACTATCGCAATTCAAATTCAAACTCCCCGACGAGCAGGTAGCTCTCTACCCGCCACACCGCGCCTTTGAAAACGAGGACGGAACGATTGACCGTGTTTACAACCGCGACCAATGCAAGTTGATGGTGGTTCACCGCAAGAGCCAGAAAATAGACATCTTCAAGAAAGATGACGAGGGCAAAGACACGGAGGAATACATGACCTTCCGCAATCTGCTGGACTATTTCAACGAGGGCGACACCTTTATCTTCAACGACACGAAGGTTTTCCCCGCACGCCTCTATGGCACCAAGGAGAAGACCGACGCCAAGATTGAGGTATTCCTGCTGCGCGAATTGAACGAGGAGCTGCGTCTGTGGGACGTGCTGGTAGAGCCTGCCCGCAAGATCCGCATCGGCAACAAGCTGTTCTTCGACGGCGACGGGCCTATGGTGGCCGAGGTTATCGACAACACTACCTCGCGTGGACGCACCCTGCGCTTCCTCTACGACTGTCCGCACGATGAGTTCAAGCAGGAGCTCTTCTCGCTCGGCTCGGCACCCCTGCCCCGCTACATCGTTGACCGCCGCAAGGCCGAAGCTGACGACATGGAGCAGTTCCAGACCATCTTCGCCAAGAACGAAGGTGCCGTCACAGCACCCTCTACAGGCCTGCACTTCAGTCGCGAGCTGATGAAGATGATGGAGATTCGCGGCTTCCAGTTTGCCTATATCACCGTGCATTGCAGCCTCGGCTCCTTCGACCCTATCGAGGTGGAAGACCTGACCAAGCACAAGATGAACTCCGAGCAGATGATCATCTCCAACGAGGCCTGCGAGATAGTCAACAATGCCAAGGCCGCTGGCCACAACATCTGCGCCGTAGGCATCAGCACCATCCGCGCCACAGAGAGCTCGGTAGGTACCGACGGCATGCTGAAGGAGTTTGACGGATGGACCAACAAGTTCATCTTCCCGCCCTACGACTTCGGACTGGCCAACACCATGATAACCAACTTCTATCACCCTGAGTCCACAATGATGATGGCCACAGCCGCCTTTGCCGGCTACGACATCACCGTCGAGGCCTACAAGCTGGCGCTGAAGCACAAGTTCATGTTTGGATGCTACGGCGACGCCATGCTGATTCTTGATGATTGATTTTGAGAATTGAGAATTGAGAATTAAGGTTTTACATCAGACTTATCTCGGACTTGGTTCCAACTTAGGAAACAAAGAGGAGAACATACAGAGGGCCATCGCCCTGATCAACGAGCAGATTGGCACTGTGGTGCGCCAGTCTGCTCTCTTCTATTCAGAGCCCTGGGGCTACGAGTCCGACAATCAGTTTGTCAATGCCGCCATACTCGTCACCACCACACTCACACCCCTACAGCTGCTCAAAGCCACACAGCGCATAGAGCACCTTCTAGGAAAGACGGAAGAACATGCCACCGAACGCAATTCTCAATCCTCAATCCTCAATCCACAATCCACAATCTACCACGACCGCCCCATCGACATCGACATCCTCACCTACGACGACCTCCACATCGACCTGCCACAACTGAAAATCCCCCATCCGCTGATGCAGATGAGGGACTTTGTAATGACTCCTCTTCGTGAAATAGGGTTTACTTACGCAGACCCAGAGCCTTCACGATAGCACGATAACGATTGATATCGTTAACATAGAGATACTTCAGCAACTTGCGGCGACGACCTACCATCTTGGTCAGTGAACGGGCAGTAGCATAGTCCTTGTGGTTCTGCTTCAGGTGCTCCGTCAGGTGCTTGATACGATAGGTGAACAGTGCAATCTGGCTCTCGCAGCTGCCAGTGTCGGTAGCGCTCTTGCCATACTCGGTGAAGATCTCCTGCTTCTTTGCTTGATCGAGATACATTTGTAAAAGTTTGATTAATAAGTTGTTGCCATAACATTCTTCCCACGTCTTGTCGCCTTAATCACAACGGCTAACGTCGTCGAATGCATCGGATTTTCCGAAAAGCGGGTGCAAAGGTACAGCTAAAAATCGAGAATTAAGAATTGAGAATTGAGAATTATAATGATTCTTAACATTTTTTATGTATTCAGTCTCAAAAACCTCAAAACTCAAACCTCAAATCTCAAATAAAAACACTACTTTTGCACCCGATATGTCAACAATCATCTATCCATCGCCCATTTTCGGGCCCGTACACAGTCGCCGACTAGGCATCTCGCTCGGCATCAACCTGCTACCGGCCGACGGCAAGGTTTGCTCGTTCAACTGCATCTACTGCGAATGCGGATTCAACGAGGACCATCGACCCAAACAGCCCATGCCCACACGCGAACAGGTAGCCCAGAAGCTCGAGGAAAAGCTGCAGCAGATGCACGCTGAAGGACAGCTGCCCGACGTGCTCACCTTCGCTGGCAACGGCGAACCCACGTGCCATCCCCACTTTGCCGAGATTATCGACGACACCATCCGTCTGCGCAACCAGTACTGCCCGCAGGCCAAGGTCTCCGTGCTCAGCAACTCCACCATGATTCACCGTCCGCAGGTGCACGATGCCCTGCTGCGCGTGGACAACAACATCCTGAAGCTCGACACCATCGACCCCCTATATATAAATAAGGTGGACCAGCCCGTGGGCACCTACGACGTCAAAACCGTCATCGAACGCATGAAAGCCTTCAACGGCCACCTCATCATACAAACCATGTTTATGCGCGGAGAGTGGAAAGGCATTTCTGTCGATAACACCAGCGAGGAATTTATTGTCCCCTGGCTCGAAGCCGTCCGTGCCATCAACCCCCAGCAGGTCATGGTCTATACCATCGACCGCGAAACGCCCGCCCACGGCCTCCTCAAGGCCACTCCCGCTCAGCTCGATGCCATCGCCGACCGCGTCAAAGCCCTCGGCATCCCCTGCTCCGCCAGCTACTAAACCCAGAAACAAATACACATTAATCAATAACAATTTTAATCTAAAACGACAATGAATCATTGCTTCTTGTCAGATGAAATAATATGAGAAAAATCTTAAAACTATCAGTCGCTTTCATAGCGGTGCTGTTTTCGTCAAGCGCTTTCTGCCAGCGGCATATTTCCGATTTTGAGAACCAGCGGGCATTCCCCGACTTAAAGAAACAATGGACGGACTATAAGACTAATGAGGCAGACAAAAACTTCCTGTCACTCTATGGTAGGCTGTATCGGGAGACTGTGAGCCTCGAGGAGATGAAACAGGCCTTCTATAAGAATAAGAACGCCAAGGCAAAAGACAAGGAGATTCATTATGATGATTTCGTCGTGATAAAGCCGGAGCTCCATCCTGAAGACATCTACGTAAGAGTGTATCCCACGCTGAAGGACCATCCAGAGAAACAGGTCAGCGAAGGCGAGAGAATCATGCTGAGCAACCCAAAATGGTATATGGGATTCGTCGTATCGCCAAGGGCATACTTCGACGTCTATAATAATGGTAAGCGAACCATCTCTGCACCTTATGCCTACTATTCGGATTTCTTTGCCTATGCAACTTATAATCCTGTTCTACAGCTCGACGGGCCTTATAACTGGAGTTGGAAAACCAGTTGGGGAGCCAGGATGATTGGTCAGCTGCATGCTATGCGTACGGCTGAGCATTGGGGATTGAAAGACGAAAAACAATTCTCCGTTTTACTCTATATCAAAAAGGACGAATATAAAGTGCAAGACTACCAAGGAATCCATACACACGTCCGTCGCGAATACTATTCCCTGGAACTTCTTGAGCCAGAAGTCCCTGACGCAGAGACCAAGAAACTGTTTGAGAACCTGAAGGAATTCGTTGAAAAAATCCCATTTGGTGCCTTCGCGCCTTATTTCACCACGGATTTACGTCAGATGACAGGTCGCTATTATAAGGTAACTGTCAACAGATGTGGCTGGTTGACAACAGATTATCTTTGATATCAAGTACACAGTAGGGGCGGTTCTGCTGTGTACGGCAGCATCTTGGGAAGATTTGCTCTAATCGTCGCTCTTTACAATCTGGGTAAAGTCCGACCAGTTTTCTGCACAACGGCAAAGAAACTCACATTTTTTTAGGTCAGGCGCATCAAAAGCCGGTTCTTTCATTCACGGAAATAGGGTTTTTGCATCAAAGAAATAGGCTCCATACCCCCATAAAGATAGGCTCTTTACCCCTAAAGAGCCGCTTTCTTTCATTCAAAGAAGGCATTCCTTTCACCCTTGGAAGGCATCTGCATGAGGGTTGACGGAGAACGGAGCAACGAGGCACGGAGAACGGCTCTTCGAGGCACGGAGAACGGAGCAACGAGGGTCGGAGAACGGGTCTTCGTGGCTGGGAGCTATCACTACAAATGAAGGGGCAAAAGAGGGGTGCGTTGCGTGTGTTGCGTGCGTTGCGTAAGCACTATCCATGTATATAGAGAGAAGGTAGTGGATAGTATTTTGAATATTATGATAAATAGAATACTTGTTTCTACTATTATACACCTTACGCAACGTAGCCTACAACTGGACCATCCTTGGTACCTATGGTGCCTTCAACCGCTGCTTCAACGGAGACAATGTGGAGAACGGTCTTGGCGGACGTGTGCTGATGTCAGAGATGCCCGACACGCGTTTCTCGAAGATTCCCAAGTACCAACCAATGACACCAGAACAGGAGGATGCGGTGCTGAAAGCTGCCGGGCTGTTGCAGTCAAAAACAGGATTCGTTGACACTCCTTTGCTGCGCAAGCACATTGACAAGTGGCTCGAAGAGAAACGAATGGAGGCGCTGAAGAATGCCGATGAGGCCATGGATGAGCTGCGCAAGCGTTCGGCCGTCATCGCCTTCCGTTGTGCCGTCGTGTTCCATCTGCTCAGTGGCTGTGAACGTGAGTCGAAGGCTTGTATCGACTTCATGCTGGTGATGGCCGACTACGTGCTCGAAAACCAAATGCATCTGCTCTGTCAGAAGATGCAGAACCAGCAGGCCAAGAACGAGCCAGCGGTCGTCAAGACACTTCAGAACAGGACTGTCTATGACAAGCTGCCTCAGATATTCACGCTCAAAGACGTGAAGAATGCCAAAGGATTGGGACTCGAGGAATCGTCGTATCGCAGCATCATCTGCAAGTGGAAGGCCTGTGGGTTCATAAAAGAAATGCCAGACAACGACTCGTCAATAGAAAAGAAAACCCACTATTGTAAGCTCACAGCATAAAGCGTTGCCTACGTTGCCTACGTTGCGTAAGGTGTATCATAATTGAAATCAAGAAGGGGAGCCCAACCACAGGCTCCCTTTCATTTAACATTATTTTTCCGTAAATGTTTGGAAGTAAAAGGAATTTTTCTTATTTTTGCGCTGAACTAATAACTCAAAGATTAACTTTAAAACATAAAACTATGGAAGTGGAGAAAATTATGCAGTCGTTGGAGCAGAAGCATCCTGGCGAACTGGAGTATTTGCAGGCCGTGCGCGAAGTGCTGGAGTCGATAAAGGACGTGTATAACCAGCACCCGGAGTTTGAGAAGGCCAAGATCATAGAGCGTATCGTGGAGCCCGAGCGCATCACGACTTTCCGTGTACCCTGGGTCGATGACAAGGGCGAGGTGCAGGTAAACATCGGCTACCGCGTGCAGTTCAACAGCGCCATAGGCCCCTACAAGGGCGGTTTGCGCTTCCACCCGTCTGTGAACCTGAGCATCCTGAAGTTCCTGGGCTTTGAGCAGACTTTCAAGAACGCGCTGACCACGCTGCCCATGGGTGGCGGCAAGGGCGGTGCCGACTTCTCTATCCGCGGCAAGAGCGACAACGAGGTGATGCGTTTCTGTCAGGCCTTTATGTGCGAGCTGTACAAGGTCATCGGGCCCGACATGGACGTGCCTGCCGGTGATATCGGCGTGGGTGCCCGCGAGATAGGCTATCTCTTCGGCTACTACAAGAAGCTGACCAGCCAGTTCCATGGTGCCACCCTCACGGGCAAGGGCATGGAATGGGGCGGAAGCATACTGCGCCCGGAGGCTACGGGCTATGGTGCCCTGTATTTCGTGCATCACATGCTGGAGACGCACGGCCTCGACATCAAGGGCAAGACGGTGGCCCTCTCAGGCTTCGGCAATGTGGCCTGGGGTGCAGCCAAGAAGGCTACCGAGCTGGGGGCAAAAGTCATCACCATCAGCGGTCCCGACGGCTATATCTACGACCCTGCGGGCTTGGATGCCGAGAAGATTGAGTTCCTGCTGGAGCTGCGTGCCAGCGGCAACGATATCTGCGAACCTTATGCTGAGGAGTTCGACGGCGCACAGTTCTTCGAGGGTAAGAAGCCGTGGGAGCAGAAGGCCGATATCTATCTGCCCTGCGCCACTCAGAACGAGCTGAACGGCAACGATGCCGACATGATTCTGGCTCAGAAGCCGCTGTGCGTGGCCGAGGTGTCGAACATGGGTTGCACGGCCGAGGCTGTCAACAAGTTCATTGCTGCAGGTCAGCTGTTTGCACCTGGCAAGGCGGTGAATGCGGGCGGTGTGGCCACCAGCGGTCTGGAGATGACGCAGAACTCGATGCGCATCTCGTGGACGGGCGAAGAAGTGGACCAGAAGCTGCACCACATCATGCAGGGCATCCACGAGCAATGTGTAAAATACGGCAAGGAGCCCAGCGGCTATATCAACTATGTGAAAGGTGCCAATGTGGCTGGCTTCATGAAGGTTGCCAAGGCCATGTTAGCACAGGGCATTGTTTAGAGTTCGGCGAAGCCAAGGTCTTATATATGCCATGTAAGAACAATGGCATTGTTTAGATATAAAAAATGCGATGAAATGGCATAAAATGAGCATTAAACCCATTATATTGACATTTGCATTGACTATCAGTCTTTCCGCTTTGGGACAAGTCCAAAGCGGAAAGGCTTCGTACTATACCAAGAAATGGACGGGCCGCAAGACGTCGAACGGCGACCGGCTGCATCACGACAGCCTGACCTGCGCCCACCGCACCTACCCTTTCGGCACCCTATTACAAGTAACAAACCCAGCCAATGGCCGGGTTGTTGTAGTGAAGGTGAACGACCGCGGGCCTTATGTCCGAGGGCGTATCATCGATTTGTCGTGGGGAGCAGCCAGAGACTTAGGCATTCTGTCGCAAGGCATCGCCACCGTCGAGGTGGAGCCTCTGGTGCACTTCCAGATTCCCATGAAGAAGGACTACGACCTCGTGATTCCCATGATCAGCGACATAGTGGAAAACGAGGCGTTCCCCTGGAAACCTATTACCGGGCATTCTTGGCGGTAGGCACGCTGAACTCACGCGTCTGTGACTTCACCTCGCGTCCTGCCTGCACCACACCTATACGCACCAGTATCTCACCGTCTTTCAGTCGTTTGTCGGCCAATATCGAGGCCGTATAACGTATGCCCTGACGCGGACCGATGCTCTCGACACGCAGGTTGGGCGAGATATTAACGTGCTTGTTGCCCGTAGCATCCTCCACAAACGGCTGTATGTCGTAGATAGGACGGTCGGAGGTGTTCATAATCTCGAACATCACCGTACACTCCTCGCCACGTGTTAGCACGCCGTCGTGCTGCATCTCAGTAATCATGGCATTGCGAATCTCGAGGGGAGCCTCAGCGGGCTCAATCATGATGCGGTCGTCGCCGCGGCCCTCTGGGTCGAAACCGCTGTCGTCAGACTGGTAGCGGTCGTTCTCGCGAGCACGCATCCTCTCCTCGTATTTCTTCTCCTGGGCATTGTCGATGGCAGCACCGATGGCCGCTCCTGCCACCACGCCTCCCACCGTTCCTATGAGCGCGCCTGTGTGGTGTCCGCGCCAGCCGCCAGAGATACCTCCGATGGCCGAGCCTATAACATGTCCGAACTGTCCGCCCACGTAAGCACCGCCAGCAGCATTACTGGTACAAGCACTCACCACGAGCAGCAAACCAAGCATCCCAATTAAACTTTTCTTCATAGCTTCACGATTGACGTTTCTTTCTGAGAATCTGTAAGACTACTCCTGCCACCACGAGCAGCAACAGGATGACGAGTGATATATAGGCGAGCGTCTCAGTGGTGTTGACCGACTTCGGGAAGAAGCTGAGCACCACCTGGTGCTTGCCACCGCTGATATGGATGGCACGCAGCACATAGTTTACACGACCCACTTCTACCTCCTGACCATCGACGGTGGCCGTCCAGCCAGGATAGTAAATCTCTGAGAACACCAGCACGCCGCCCTTGCTGCTATTCACAGTATAGGTCAGCTGGTTAGGCTCGTAAGCCGTCAGCTCCACATGCGAGAGCGAGTCCTGGGCCACCGTCTCGCCCAGCACCTGCTGGAACTTCTTGTCGGCCACAGCCTCACGGCGCAGGTTCATCTGTCCCAGCGCGTCGAGCTCCTGATTAGCATTATCCACATACCTCACCTGGTCCACCAGCCACGCATTGCCGTAGGCATAGGGGTTCTGTACCTCGAGGTTCTGCGATGCCAGCAGGAAATACTTCGCGTTGAGCATGTTGAGCACCGACCAGATGCTGTCGCCATTCACCTGCGTGAGGTCGCCGTAGAAGTTCTGGATAGACTGGCGCACATCGTCGGTCTGACGACTGATATAGCGCTCTATGAGCTCCTGATAGCGGCGCAGCTTGGCGGGATGATAGCCACCGATGCTCTTATGATAGTATGAAGTCTCGTTCTCATTGAACAGGTTGCCGGCCAGGTTCAGCACACGATAGTAGAGTGTGGGGTCGTCCTTGATACGGCGGTCGGCCTCGGTCATCGGGCGAATCTGCTGCAGCTCCACCTTCTTCACAAACTGGTTGTTGTCGTTGGGGTTCAGGTAGCGGCGGTTCACCGACCACAGGTCCACCAGGCAGAGTGCCAGCAGGCCGAAGGCCATCATCCACGTCTTCAGCTTCTTGGCCTGATAGAGCAGTAATATCAGCGTGCCGATGACAATGATGATAAACGAGCGCCAGCAGTCGGCTGTAAACAGGGCCTGACGGGCTTTGCTCAGCGCCAGCAGCAGCGCGTCGGCATCAGCCGGCGGGGGCAGAATCTGACGGAACAGCGTGCTCTCGGCATTGGTATAGAAATCGAAGAACACTGTCGGCATCAAGGCAAACAGCAAGGCCACACCGCCTGTCAGCGCAAAGGCAATGAGGATGGCAAGTTGAGGTTTGAGTTTTGAGGTCTGGGGGTTGTCACGACGCTCCACCAGTTCCTTGATGGCCATCATAGCCATGAGGGGAATGGTGAACTCGGCAATGACCAGGATGCTCTCCACAGCCCTGAACTTGGCGTACATCGGCACATAGTCGATGAAGAAGTCGGTCAGACCCATGAAATTCTTACCCCACGCCAACATGATACTGAGGATGGTGGCTGCCAGCAGACCCCACGTCAGCGGCTTGCGATAGCATACCAGCAGGCAGAGCACAAAGAGCATCAGCACGAAGGCACCCACATAGACGGGACCCATGGTGCCGTTGGCGCCTTCCTCCATATTGTCGTTCCAATACTGCGTGAAGTAAAGGCCGTTCTGCCGCAGGTAGTCGAACACCTGATGGGCGGGCATCACCTGACCCTCGCCCACACTCACGCTCATATTCTTAATAGCCTCACGGGCATTCTCGTCGTCAAAGAGGATGCGCATCGAGGTGCCACCCTTTACGTTGGGAACCAGCAGCGACCACGTCTCGCCTATGCCGTAGCTATAGTCGGTGATGTACGAGCGCTCCAGTCCGCCGTCGGTCTGGTTGGCCGCATCTTTCTTCACCAGCTCGCTCTTGCCGCGCATGGTCTCCTTCGAGTATTCCCACGTGTGGTAGAGGTTCGAGATGTTGACCATCACACCCATCAGTCCGCCAAGGATACAGATGCCCGTAGCCTTCAGGAAACGCATATACTCCTTCTTGAGGATGGCCTCAACAAGGAAGGCGATAATCATCAGCAGGATGACAAACAGATAGTAATACGTCATCTGCACGTGGTTGGCGTGCACCTCAAGGGCCGCAAAGAGGGCCGTCACAATAAGTGCCCACAGGTATTTGCCCCTATAGGCCAGCACAATGCCGCCAATGAGCGGAGGCAGATAGGCCAGCGCCATCACCTTCCACAGGTGACCGGCAGCAATGATAATCAGGAAATAGGTGCTGAAAGCCCAGAGCACAGAGCCCAGCGCTGCCAGATGCTGACGGAAGTCGAAGGCACGCAGCAGGATATAGAAACCCAGCAGATAGACAAACAGATACCACACATTGTCGGGCAGCCACAGGTGATAGGCTTTCTCGATGGCCGACAGCGTGGTGGCGCTATCATACGAAGGGGCTATCTGATAGGTAGGCATGCCCGAGAACAGCGAGTTGGTCCAGCGGGTGCGCTCACCGGTGCGCTGACTATACTGCGAGGCTTCCTCGCCCATACCCACACCTGCCGAGATGTCGCCTTGGTTCAACACACGGTTCTGCACGTCGGCGGGATAGAAGTAGGCAAAGGCCAGAATCGCAAAGAACGCTACTGCCAGTACGTCAGGCAGCCATTGTTTCAGTATTTTCATAACGTATTGTTTCTTATCTGGGTGCAAATATACAAAATTATTTTCAAACTATGGATTCTCACAGCTTACTTTCGCCTTCGATGTACTGCTGCATAAGAAGATGGTCGCCGTCCCAGACCACATAGGAGAACTGGGATATCCAGTCGCCAAGAATAATGACTCGCGCCTTCTTGGTAAGCTGCAGGTCAACCTCGATATGACGGTGTCCGTAGATGAAGACATCGACATTAGAGTGATACTGGATGTATTTCTTGGTATAGAGTATCAGATGCTCGCGCTCCTCTCCCATAAAGGCAGGAGCACCTTCTGCCTCATGTGTCAGTCGTGAGTGCTTGGCCCAGGTGAGCCCGAACCACATTCCCCAACGGGGATGAAGGGCAGAGAAAAGATGTTGGCAAAGGCGGTTATGGAAGATTGAACGGATGACCTTGAACGACTTGTTGGGGTCGCCAAGACCATCGCCGTGAGCCAGATAGAACACCTTACCGTAGAGCTCGATGGTCTGAGGCTGCTTATGCAGCACAACACCACACTCACGCTCCAGATAGTCATAGGCCCAGATGTCGTGGTTGCCTGTGAAATAGTGCACCTCGACGCCCATGTCAGTCAACTCGGATATCTTGCCGAGAAAACGGGTGTAGCCCTTGGGCACCACATAGCGGTATTCGTACCAGAAGTCGAACATGTCGCCCAGCAGATAGACGGCTGCCGCCTTGTCTTTGATACTGTCGAGGAACCGCACCAGTCGCCGCTCCTGCATGCGCTTGTGGTCAATGGCCCACGAGCCAAGGTGCGCATCTGACAAGAAATAGATATTCTTCATTGGTTTTCTTTCGTAAAATCGTCATGTCGAAATATCGCGATAACGTTATATCGATACTTCGAATTAATCAAAGCCCAGCTCCACACGGGCCTCCTCACTCATCATGGACTGGTCCCAGGCGGGCTCGAACACCAGGTTGACGTTGGCGGTGCGGACACCCTCGACGCTCTCAACCTTGGTGCGCACATCCTCGAGGATGAAGTCGGCAGCAGGACAGTTGGGAGCCGTAAACGTCATGTCAAGCTCTACGGTACAGCCGTCTGCAGTCTCATCGTCAAGCACCTCAATCCTGTAGATCATGCCCAGGTCGTAGATGTTGACAGGGATTTCAGGATCGTAGACCGTCTTGATGACGTCTACAATCCTTCCCTCTATAATGTTACGTTCTTCCTGTGTCATAGCAGGTTCATCGTATCGGTGGCAATCATCAGCTCCTCGTCGGTAGGAATCACCACCACCTTGACCTTCGAGTCGTCGGCCGAGATGACAGCCTCCTCGCCACGTACCTTGTTCTTCTCAGGATCGAGCTTCACGCCAAAGGCCTCAAGATCCTTGCAGACGCCCTCGCGCATGCCAACCTGATTCTCGCCAACGCCAGCGGTGAAGACGATGACATCGACACCACCCATAGCAAAGGCATACGAGCCGATATACTTCTTGATGACGTAGTTGTACATCTCCATAGCCAGGATGGCACGAGGATTACCTGCCTTCTGGGCAGCCTCAATCTCACGCATATCGGAAGAGATGCCCGAGATACCCAGCACACCGCTCTTCTTGTTGAGCAGGTCGCTCATCTGGTCGGCATCCAGTCCCAGCTTCTTCTCGATGAAGGTCACAGCACCACCGTCGATATCGCCGGCACGAGTACCCATCATCAAGCCCTCAAGGGGAGTCAGACCCATAGAGGTGTCCACGCACTTGCCATTCTTCACGGCAGCGATAGAACCACCATTACCGATGTGACAGGTGATGACCTTCACATCCTCAGGCTTCACACCCAGGAACTCACAGGCACGGGCGCTGACATAGCGGTGAGAGGTACCGTGGAATCCATAGCGGCGGATGCCGTATTTCTCGTACAGCTCATAGGGGATAGCGTACATAAAGGCATGCTGAGGCATGGTCTGATGGAAGGCGGTATCGAACACACCTACCTGGGGCAGACCTGGCATCAGTTCCTTCACGGCATTCACACCCTTCAGGTTGGCGGGGTTGTGCAGGGGAGCCAGGTCAGAACACTCCTCAAAGGCCTTCAGCACCTCGTCGGTCAGGACGACGCTCTTGTTGAACTTCTCGCCGCCGTGCACCATACGGTGACCTACGGCATCAATCTCGTCGAGACTCTTGATGACACCAATCTCGGGGTCGGTCAGCAGTGAGAAGATGAACTTCACACCCTCGGTATGCTCAGGGATATCGTGCATAATCTGCTTCTTCTCGCCATTAGCGAGCTTCACCTTTACAAAGGCACCCTCCAAGCCCACACGCTCGGCACCGCCACTGGTCATCACACTCTTGTCGTCCATGTTGTACAAAGCGTACTTGATAGAGGACGAACCACAATTTAATACTAATATTTTCATAATCCAGACCCCCTCCCAGCCTCCCCCTGTATGGGGAGGAGTAGTTACCTTATAGGGAGTTCTAGGGGCATTTTTCTATTGTGATAAATTCTTTGATGATAAAACTATATACTCCCCTCCATATAGGGAGGGGCAAGGGGGAGGGTCTATTTCTTCGCGTCCATAGCCTGACAAGCGGTGATGGCGACGAGATAGTAGATATCCTCGACAGAGCAGCCGCGAGAAAGGTCGTTCACAGGACGGGCGATACCCTGAAGGATAGGACCGATGGCAGTAGCACCAGCCAGACGCTGCACCAGCTTATAGGCGATGTTACCGACTTCGAGACAAGGCATCACGAGCACGTTAGCCTTACCGGCAATGTCTGAACCGGGAGCCTTCTTTGAACCTACTGAGGGAACAAGGGCGGCATCGGCCTGCAGCTCACCGTCAATCTTCAGGCTGGGGTCGAGCTCCTTAGCCAGCTTCGTGGCCTCAACCACCTTATCCACTACCTCGTGAGAAGCAGAACCCTTGGTCGAGAAGCTCAGCATAGCCACGCGGGGGTCAGCAAAGCCGGCCACACTCTTGGCGGTCTGGGCGGTGCACACAGCAATCTGACTCAGCTGGTTGGCATCGGGCATCGGCGTTACGGCCACATCACCAAAGACGAGCACGCCATTCTCACCATACTCGGGCTTATCGGTAATCATCAGCATGGCACCGCTCACGCAGGTGATGCCGGGAGCACACTTGATAATCTGCAAAGCAGGACGCAGGGTCTCACCAGTGGTTGACAACGCACCAGAGATCTGGCCGTCGGCACCCTCGGTCTTGATAATCATACAACCCAGATAGAGGGGGTCCTTCACCAGCTCGCGGGCTTTCTCAATGGTCATACCCTTCTTCTCGCGCAGCTTCTGCAGCAACTGGGCCATCTCCTCGCTCTTCTCGTAGTTCAGCGGGTCAATCAGCGTGGCCTTGTCAATGTTTTTCAGTCCCTTCTCGGCAGCCAAAGCATGTACCTTCTCAGGGTTACCAATCAGAATAAGGTCTGCAATGTCGTCAGCCAGCACACGGTCGGCGGCTGTCAGGGTGCGCTCCTCTTCAGCTTCGGGGAGCACGATGCGCTGCTTGTTACTCTTGGCACGCGCAATAATCTGTTCAATTAATCCCATAGTTTTGTAATATGTTTATATTTGTTTTAATGATTGCTTAGAAAGCCATTCCGTGAGGGTGGACTCCAGCTCCTCACCTGTCTGGCGCAGATTGAACACTCCGCCCGACGAGGTGCTGATATAGCCTGTCTCCTCAGACACGATGACGCACAGCGCATCACTCTCCTGAGACATGCCCAGGGCGGCACGATGACGCAGACCCAGCTCTTTGGGAATGTCGAGGTCGTGGCTCACAGGCAGAATACAGCCTGCCGCCTTGATGCGATAGTTACTGATCACCATCGCTCCGTCGTGAAGTGGTGAGTTCTTGAAGAAGATGTTCTCGATGAGCCGCTGGTTCACAGAGGCATCGATGATATCACCCGAAGCCACGATATCGTTCAAAGGCACGTTACCCTCAATCACAATGAGGGCTCCCACCTTGTTCTTCGACATCGACATGACGGCCATCACCAACGGCATGATGCTTTTCTTCACCTTTGCGCTGTCGCGGTCTTCAATCCGCTTGGGCGAAAAAAGGCGCATCAGCGTGCGGAAACGACGATGGGCTCCAAGGTTATAGAGGAACTTTCGGATGTCTTCCTGGAAGATGACCACGATGACAATAACACCTACCGACACCAGCTTGTCGAGGATGGTACCCAACAGCCGCATCTCCAGAATCTGCGACACGAAGAGCCACACCACAACGAAGATCATGATGCCCACGAAGACGTTCAGCGAACGCGACTCACGCATCAGCCGATAGATGTAATAGAGCATCACTGCCACCAGCAGGATGTCGACAAAGTCCTTAATTCCGAATTCTATCATACATCTTCACTATTTCTACTGCTTCCTTCACATCGTGCACACGAAGGATGCTCGCACCCTTCATCAGCGCTATCGTGTTGAGGAACGTGGTTCCGTTGAGTGCCTCGGCGGGCGAGGTCTCCAGCAGTTTGTAAATCATCGACTTTCGCGAGATACCCACCAGGATAGGCAACTCCAGCACCTGCAGCTTCTCCATATCGGCCATCAGACGGTAGTTCTCGTCCAGCGTCTTGCCAAAGCCGAAGCCCGGGTCGAGGATGATATCCTTCTGTCCGAAGTCGCGCAGCATCTGCACCTTACGGGCAAAAGCCATCAGCGTGTCGTGAAGGTCTTTCTGCACCGACATTAATATATAAGGTACGCGAAGACGAGACACCATGCGGAGCATAGCCTCATCGGCGCCCTCGCTCACATCGTTGATGATGTCGGCACCATATTCCTCCACAGCCATGCGGGCTACATCAGGACGGAAGGTATCTACCGACAGCGCCACATCGGGCTGAACACGACGCACCACCGCCAGCGCCATACGCAGACGGTCCATCTCTTCCTGCTCCGACACCTCGGCAGCACCCGGTCTGGTGGAGTAAGCACCCACATCAATGAAGGTGGCTCCCTGACTGACTATCTCGTCAGCTCTCAGGGCTATCTCCTGCTCCGTCTGCTTCCTGCTGTCGGCAAAGAATGAGTCGGGCGTCGCATTGAGGATTCCCATCACTCGCGGCGTCTTCAAGTCCAGCAATTGACCCTTAATATTCAACGTATAATCCATAATCGTCGGCAAAGTTACAAAATAATTAAGAATTTATGAATTAAGAATTAAGATTTTTCACTATCTTTGCAGCAAAATTCACGAAGTTTATGGAAATTAAGGAACTCTACAAACTATACCAGCAGCATCCGTGCATCACCACCGACAGCCGCGACTGCCCTAAAGGCAGCATCTTCCTGGCCCTGAAAGGCGAGTCGTTCAACGGTAATAAGTTCGCCCTTTCGGCACTCGAAAAGGGCTGCGCCTATGCCATCGTTGATGAGGATATAGACACCAGCTCGGTAGAAAAATCTCAAATCTCAAATCTCAAATCTCAACTGATAAGAGTAGATGACTGTCTGCAGACCTTCAAGGACCTGGCCCGCGAGCATCGCCGACAGTTCGACATTCCCGTCATCGGCATCACGGGCACTAACGGCAAGACCACCACGAAGGAGCTTATCGCCGCTGTGCTCTCGCAGAAATATAATGTGCTCTATACCCAGGGCAACTTCAACAACGACGTCGGCGTGCCCAAGACGCTGTTCCGCCTGACGAAGGAACACGAGATTGCCGTCATCGAGATGGGAGCCTCGCATCCTGGCGACATCAAGACACTGGCAGAGACAGCCGAGCCTACCTGCGGTCTCATCACCAACGTGGGGCGTGCCCACCTGCAGGGCTTCGGCTCGTTCGAGGGTGTCATCAAGACCAAGTGCGAACTCTATGACTTCCTGCGTTCCCGCAAGGACAGCCTCATCTTTATCAATGCCGACAACGAGATACTGGTTGACCAGATTGACGATGACGAGGAGATATGGCTCACCCCCTACTCCACCGAGGTCGATAACCAATACACCTGCATCAGCGGTGAAATCATCTCATGCGACCCCTTCCTGAAGTTCCGCTGGCGCGAACCGCTGATGACCCTCGAGGAAGAGGGACGCAGCACCAAGTGGCATAAGGTGCAGACCAAGCTCATCGGTGCCTATAACATCGACAACCTGCTGGCGGCTATCTCAGTGGGCATCAACTTCGGCGTGGATCGCAAGAAGATATGTGCCGCCCTGGAGGAATACACTCCGTCGAACAACCGCAGTCAGATGACGGTGACGGAAAAGAACCATCTCATCGTCGATGCCTACAACGCCAACCCCACCTCCATGCAGGCGGCCTTAGAGAACTTCAGCCTGATAAATGCCGAGAAGAAGATGGCCATCCTCGGACAGATGGGCGAGCTGGGTGCTGATAGCGAGGCAGAGCATCAAAAGATGATTAGCTATCTGGAGCAGGCGGGCTATGAGGAGGTGTGGCTTGTGGGCGACAACTTCAAGGACATCGTCTGTCCTTTCCGCAAGTTCCATGATGTAGAAGAGGTAAAGGCAGCCATTCAGGAGCATTGCCCCGAAGGCTTCTATATACTCATTAAGGGCAGCAACAGCAACAAACTGTTCCAACTGCCCGAGCTGCTGTAAACAGTTATCTCAGCAACTGACGCTGTAATCGTCTGCCTTGCTTCTCCAGCTGGCGGACGATTTTTTGTGGTTGCCAGTGAGGGAAGACGTTCTTCAGCGTGTACTTCGCCGCCTGCTGCTCGGTCAAGATGGTCTCTACGACATGCGTCTCGTCGTTGAGCGTAAACGTCACCACATTGGTCTTCGGCGTGATGTCGCGACCCTCGGCATCCATTGTGCCATACTCATAGAAGTCGTTCTGGATAGTACGCATTCCCTTGGGCTCAAAGCGCGAGGACTGTAGCATCTCAGGGGTCTCCAGCTTCGTGTAGAGCCACACACAACGGGGATTCTCACGCCAGCCTCGGGCATAGAGGAACTCGGAGTCATCATTGCGGATGGTGCAATGGCTGAACACATAGCCCCATGTGGTCTTCGACGTGCGTGGTGCAGCAATGATATCGCGACCGCCACCCTCGGCCCTGCGTTTCTCCGTCACCAACAGGCAATGGTTGAAAAACACATCGCCCGCCCCACAGATAAAGTCGATGGTGCCGTGAATCTCGGCTTCCTCAAAGTAAGAGCGTCCTCGTTCGTTATTATTATAATAGGTGTCCTGATACGACAGCATCCTCACGCGCTTCATCATGGTCCTGTCACCTTTGTCCTGCCAGCACACCGCCCTGCCTGCCGCACCTGAATGGTAATAGTCCAGCGCGTTCTTCAGCGTCAGGTCCTGCACATAGGTATCATGACCAAAGTTCAGCAGCGTAGCCGTCTGACTGATGCCCTCGTTCTCTATATCTGGGGCATTCACAATGATGGTGCCCTCTATGCTCTCGCCCACCAGCGCTATCTGATGGCCCGTGATGGCCGTCAGCGTGCGTTTGCCAAGGTCGTAAATGCCGTTAGGCACCAGGATAAACAGGCGCTTCGACATAGAGTCGGCATTCTGCACGTTGGCCTGCTCTATAGCTCGCAGCAGACTCTCGGCATTGCCAGCCTCCACCACTATCTGAGCCTCCGCAGAAGCGGCAAAGATAGTCATAAAACACAGAAGGATTTGTTTCAGATGCCTCATCACGGTTTGTTTATTGATGTTGCAAAGTTACGACAAAAAAGCGAGACACCACAACTTTTCCCTAAAAAATTTGCTCAATCCATAAAAAAGCACTACCTTTGCACACGGTTTGCGAAAAACCGCCTATAACAGCGGTCTCAAACACATTATCGGGATGTAGCGCAGTTGGTAGCGCACTACGTTCGGGACGTAGGGGTCGGGCGTTCGAGTCGCCTCATCCCGACAAGTACAAAGTTGGACAGCGAAGAAAGTGGTTGATTTTCAGCCACTTTCTTGTTTTTAAGCACAATTGTTATTGGATTTTTGGCGGTTTTTTGGCGGTTTAAATATTTTTATGATATGAGAGCAAAAAAGTGAGAGGTACAGGTTATGCGCCTCTCACATTTATTAGCTATCGATGCGTTATTCAATCCACTCAAAATGTTGATAGTCCTTGCGGTTGGTCCAGTCGCCGCCCCATTCGAAGCCGGCCTCGGTGAAGAGTTTGAAGCAGAGGTCATCGTGGGTGATCTTGTAGGGGAAGTCCCATGTGCGGTCGCAGTAGGGTTCTCCTGTGGCGGGCTCGATGAGCAGCGTGCCGTCGGCGA
>Ga0310690_10002090_pt1 | contig 33519 bp, 23 predicted proteins | sample AusTroGonzalo_MG_2_FD_207661 | JGI IMG/M metagenome (GOLD analysis project Ga0310690, IMG submission 207661) | Bovine rumen microbial communities from tropical cattle in Woodstock, Queensland, Australia - Gonzalo_04 (v2) (version 2) | ecosystem: Host-associated > Mammals > Digestive system >...
TCACTCTGGGCGACGGCGACGAGAACAAGGGTGAAGTCTCCGACTCCTCCTACATCGGCACCGGCATCATCGGCTGACGCACGCCAAACTACCCCAAACTACCACTATCTTCCTGTACTACATGTTGGAGCCTCCCCACCCACGGGGAGGCTTTTTTTACTGTGCCCGCCTTTTCTTTTCCAATCTTTTCCAATCTGCTGGAGCTTAAAAAAACAAATCCATCGCGCGCAGCAGCGATACCTTAGAAAATTCGAGTAATTCGCCCAACCAACAAAAAATTAACGAATAATTAACGGCAATTAACATAAAAAACAACCTGCGCAGCTTCGCGTAATTCGCGTAATTCGCCGTTTATAAACCAATCTATCGCGCGCAGCCAGCGATACCTTAGAAAGATTCGTGTAATTCGTGCTATTCGTGTTCTAGAGAAAAACCGCGCAACGCCCTCATAGGAACATTGGAACATTATGTGTTTCTATTCCCCCCTTTTTTTCTTCAATAAGGAATTTGTTTGTTTTTTATGGCGTTTGTCCTGCGCCTGTTTGGCGCATAGGTGATGTTAAGCGGAGCTTAACGGGTTTTTTGTCGGAGCGGAGTCGGAGCGGATATGGAGCGGAGTCGGAGCGACTCCGAGGAAGTCATGCAAAGAAACGCTCGTCGAAGCCGAGAAGGTAGACACGGCCGGTGGCACGGGTGAAGGCGGTGTAGAGCCAGCGCAGATAGTCACGGCCGAGCGGCTGGTCAGGCGGCAGGAAGCCCTGGTCGATAATCACCGTGTCCCACTGCCCGCCCTGTGTCTTATGGCAGGTGAGGGAGTATGAGAACTTGACCTGCAAAGCGTTATAGTATGGATTTTGGCGTAGCTCGCGCAGCCTGTCGGCTTTGTGCGGAAGGTCGGCATAGTCTTCCATGACAGCGCTGTAGAGGCGCTCCTGCTCCTCGGCGGTGAGCGAGGGCGACTCGCTGTAAAGCGTCGAGAGCAGCAGCTTGCAGTCATGCTCCTGCTCGTCGGGATAGTCCACGAAGCGCAGCGTGGCATCGGCGAAGCGGAAGCCATAGAGTTCCTGCACGTTGCGCACGCTAAGCACTTCAACAATGTCGCCGTTGGCGATGAAGCCTATGCTGCTGTCGCTGTCGAGCCAGAAATAGTTGTTTTTCACCACCATGAGATAGTCGCCGGCATTGACCTCCTGCTCACGGAAGAGGACGCTGTTACGCACGCCCTGGTTGAAGAGGTTGGCGCGCTTGTTGCTGCGCGTGACAATGACAACCTCCTCCTGTCGGTGGTCGCCATACTCGCGATAGAGGGTATCCATCAGGTCGGTGCCGGCGAGGTTGACGACATCGTCGGCCTCCGTGAAAAGGGGCAGCCGCACCTCGTCAGAGCCCGACATTACGGCAATCTGCTCGCGGATGGACGTGGCGTTGGCAAGGATGCCGGAGAGGCTTTGCTGGCGCACCACCTCGGTGAGCTCATGCGGCGTCACGCTGAGGGCGAAAGCCGAGGAGAGATAGCGCTCGTCGAGGGCGGGGCTTTCGCTCTGGCCGACCGGCGGCAGCTGTGCGGTGTCGCCTATAAGCATCAGGCGGCAATGGTTGCCGTCGTAGACATAGTCCACCAAGTCCTCCAGCAGACTGTGGCTGTGGCCGACAGGCTCGACGCCGATCATCGACGCCTCGTCGACGATGAACAGTGTGTGGCTGTGCTTGTTGACGGCGCGGACGGTGCGCACGGCCCCCGAAGCATCGGTGGCCGTCATGTAGATTTTCTTGTGGATGGTGAACGCCTGGCGTCCGGAATAGCCCGAAAGGACCTTGGCGGCACGACCGGTAGGCGCCAGGAGGACACAGCTGACGCCAAGTTGCGGCAGCGTCTGAATGAGAGCCGAGACAAGGGAAGTCTTGCCGGTGCCGGCATAGCCGCGCAGGAGCATTGCCGAACGCGGGTCGGGGTCGTAGAGGAAGCGCGACATAAGGGCACAAGCAACCCACTGCCCGTCGGTAGGATTGTGCGGGAAGCGGGATAGTATGAGCTTTGAAACTGACTGCTCTACGTCGCGGAGAGCCACAGCGTTATTCAGCGACAGGAGTTGCCGCGGGGGCCTCGCTCTGCTGTACGGGGCTGTAGTCAGAAGTATTGGTAACCTCTGTCTTCATGGGGTCGGCAGCACCGCTTCGCGACATGGAGATGGAGATTGTGGCGGCCAGGCAGAGGGCTACCAGGATACCGGCGAGCCACCAAGTGGCTTTCTCTATGAAGTCGGCCGACTGGCGGGCACCGAGTACCTGCGTGGGAGCCGAGAAGTTGGCAGCAAGACCGCCGCCTTTGGAATTCTGTACCAACACGACGAGTGCGAGAAGCACGCAGACGATGAGAATGAGGATTACGATAAACGTGTACATTTTACTTCTTTTAGATATATGTTTATTTACCTTTTATTAACGTTTCCAAATGGGAAATTCGGGCTGCAAAATTACTACTTTTTTCGGGATTGTGGGCCAATAAATTTTTATAAATGGCCAGAGCCTGCTCATAATAGCCTTGGTCTTCAAGGATAACGGCAAGAGTTTCAGTACCTAACGTCTCGTCCGGCTGTATGCTTTTTTTGTCGTCGTGCACCTCGGGCGACGGGGCTTCCTGAGCCTTTTGCACATCCTCGGCGGGACCTGCATTGAGGAAATTGGAGAGGATGACACTCTTGGGGGCAGTCTTGAAAGAGACCTCCTGGAATGTGTTTATCTCGTTGAAGATGTCTGACGAAGGGGCTTCATTGGCGCTGGTCGCACGTTTAAGCAAAGCGTCAAGCACCGAACTGTCGCACATAGCCAGCATGGCGGCACGGCGCTGTTCGGGGGTGTCGAAACCATGTGCATGGTCGGCCAGCAGCGCAAGCACATTGATGACAGAGGAATGCGGGTAACGGTCCTGTATGGCGCGCAGCCAGCCACGGTCCTGCGAAGTGAACTTGGCAGGGTTGCCTAACATCTCTATAAATTGCTTCTTGTCCATAACAATACTAATTTAACACTTTTTCACTCTCAAAATCGGAAATGCAAATGTACAAATTATTTTTTAAACAGCAAAACACGAATTTATTTTACCGTCATTACGCACTATTTTTCAATACATTACAGCAAAAAAAGTTTTTATGCAAAACATTTTTTGTTCACAATTCAAAAAATATTCGTACTTTTGCAAACTCAAATTGAAGGGGGAAGACCCCCTAAAATGGCATAAAAAGAAACAAAAAATATTGATGATATGAAGAGAACATTCCAACCCTCGCTGAGAAAAAGAGCCAACAAGCACGGTTTCCGCAAGAGAATGTCTACCGCCAACGGTAGAAAAGTGTTGGCCGCACGCCGCCGCAAAGGCAGAAAAAGACTGACCGTCTCCGACGAGAGATAAGCGGTGAGCCACGCCCACAGGGCGCGAAAAGAGGCATTAGCCAAAGTATTAAAAGGAGTATCGCGCAGATACTCCTTTTATGTTATATACAAAAGAAAACAACTATGGGAAGAAGGAACAAAGAGTTGCCGCTGCTGGAGCGCGTGACAATAGCCGATGCCGGCGCCGAAGGCATGGCTGTGGCCAAAGTTGACGGGCTGGTGGTGTTCGTGCCGTTCGTGGTGCCTGGCGACGTGGTCGACATACAGCTGTACAAGAAAAAGAAAAGCTATGCCGAAGGGCGTGCGGTGAAGTTCCACAGCCTGTCGGACAAACGCGTTGAGCCGGTGTGCCCGCACTTCGGCATCTGCGGCGGCTGCAAATGGCAGACCATGAACTACGCTGCACAGCTGGAAGCCAAACAGCGTCAGGTGCGCGACAACCTCGAACGGCTGGGCAATGTGGACTGCTCGGGCATGAGGCCCATCTGTGGTTCTGGAAACATCTACCACTACCGCAACAAGCTGGAGTTCACTTTCTCGACACGCGCCTGGCACACCAACCCCACCGAGCGCCAGGAAGGCGAATGGGGCGCCCTGGGCTTCCACATACCGCAACTGTTCGACAAGGTTCTGCCCATAGAGCAGTGCGCACTGCAGGCCGACCCGAGCAACGCCATACGCACAGCAGTTCGCGACTACGCCATGGAGTACGGCCTGGAATGCTACGACATACGCAACCATACAGGCTATCTGCGCAACCTGATAATCCGCAACACGTCGCTGGGGCACTGGATGGTAATAGTAGTCATAGCCGATAGCGACACCTCTCGCCTACTCCCGATGCTTGACATGCTGCGCGAACGGTTCCCGCAGATAACGTCGCTGCAATATATCGTGAACACCAAGTTCAACGACTCCTACGGTGACCTTGAGGTTATCACCTATGCCGGTGACAGCCACATCGAGGAGGAGATGGCCGGATGGAATGGTAGCAAACCGCTGCATTATATCATCAACCCCAAGTCATTCTACCAGACCAATTCTGCTCAGGCGCAACGGCTCTACAGTTTCGTAGCCGAGATGGCGGAATTGAAGCCAACGGACACACTCTACGACCTATACACCGGCACCGGCACCATAGCGCTGTTCCTTGCCTCACAGGTAAAGAAAGTCGTGGGAATTGAATATGTGGAGGAAGCCATTGCCGATGCTCGCCTCAACGCCGCACGCAACGGCTTTGACAACACCGTATTCTACGCCGGCGATATGGCCAAGGTGCTCACAGCCGACTTCATTGCCGCCAACGGCAGGCCCGACGTTGTGGTGACAGACCCGCCACGTGCCGGCATGCACGAGAAGGTGGTGGAGCAGTTGCTCGAAGCGGCTCCGCGCAAGATTGTATATGTCAGCTGCAACCCTGCCACACAGGCGCGAGACCTGCAGATGCTCGCCTCCCGCTACGAAGTACGGCGCATACAACCCGTCGACATGTTCCCCCACACACAGCATGTCGAGAACGTGGCCGAACTGGTGCGCAAGTGTTAAAAAACAAAAAAAGTTTACCATTATAAAAAAAAGTGTTATCTTTGCATGTTGTTCGTATATAGGGGCAACACGCTTGCGTTAGCTCCAATACCCTATACGACAACGCAATAAGTAAAGATAATAATAATAATAAATACAAACTAACAAATGAAAAAAGTATTATTCAGTCTGTTTTTGGCCCTTACATGCCTGCCCGCATTCGCCCAGATTGATGCTGCCGCACGAATCATTAAGCCAATAGACCTGGTACGATGCACCCCTTACACATGGAACATCACCGGTGAGACCTATGATCACGACACCGTAATCATGGTTACCGACTATCATCCCGACACCGTCTATGTGCTGAATCTCGTTGTTGACTCCAACAACATAGTGAGAGTAAGCGACAGTGTATCGGCCAACTGCGTCTATGTATGGCACGACAGCCTTGTGTGGAAGACCGAAGGTACGCACACCGCCACCATCACCAACCCGGATGGCTGCGACAGTGTGTTCACCATCAAGCTGACGCTTCTCAGCGACCACGACAGCGCTGTGATTGGCAAAAAGACTGTCTGTGGAAAATACATGAGCCCGTGGGGCACCCTGTTCACACAAGACACTATCATTGATACCGCATACGTCGACAGCGTTTTCGTTGACGAGACCTTAGTACGTACTTGCGACCGCCGCGACAGTTTGAGACTTAAAGTGAACCCGGTTTATTATGATCTGGCTCCTGCCACAGCAGATGGACTTTGCAGCTACGATTGGACCTATGGCAACAACAAACACCTGCTTATCACCGACACACTCGTGCACAGAGATACATTGGAAACTAAGGGTGCAAAGTGCGACAGTGTCGTTAGCATCAAGGTAAACCTGACATTCCACATCGACACCACCTACGAGAAAGTGGTCTGCGACAAATGGACTGCCCCTTGGGACTCCGTCTACACTGCAACAGCTATCGTTGTGCATCATGACACCAACGCCCAGAAATGCGTCTACACAGACACTGTAAACCTTACTGTCAACCATAGCTTCAAAGACACCACATGGGCTCACGACAACCCCTTGGTGACTACCATTGGCTGCTATATAGAATGGGGCGACACCATTATCCGCGCTGTTACCGTTGATACTGTTCTTGCCACACTCAAGGACATGAACACCTGCGACAGTATCGCCGGCATTTCCGTCACCGGCCTCACTAATATCGAGAACGTTGACACCGCCGTCACCCCCTGTGCCAAACCATACAACTGGAAACCACTCACCAGAGTGCACACTCTCGCCAAAGACACCATCTGCTATGACACTCTTATCGCCGACGGCTGCACCACCTACTACAGCCTTGATCTCCACTTCGGCGACAGCATCGTAAACGTTGTGCGTCCGGCACGCTGCATCTATGATTCTGTGTATTATGGTCCGAGTAGCAACCGTATCCGCTACTCCTTCCGCATCAACGATGAGGGCGATACCATTGTCAAGAGGACAACAGGCTCTGGCTCTAGTATAATCGTTACCGATGCTGACATGGACAATGTCTACGAATACAATGCAACCACACAGTGCTCAACCTACTATAGGCTTACACTTAACATCTTCCCCATCTCCGACCGTAGCTCCTACGACACCGCCGTGGCTTGCAATAAATACATATTCATTAAATACAACAACACTGAGCTTACCCACAGCTGCGACACCACATTTGCAGGCGCTGACAGTTACATGGTACCCGGTCCTGCAACCTACCCCAACAATCTTGCACATAAGCCCAGCAACTGCTTCAAGCAGGAATACAACCTCCACCTCACCATCAACAATAGCGATACCAACTACGATAACATAACCGCATGCGACCGTTACACCTGGCGCAACGACACCACCTACACCACCAATATTAACATCTCGCGCAGAACCAATGAAACCAACGCTTACGGCTGCAGAACCTATAATACGCTGAACCTCACCATCAACAAGACTCCCGAGTCACACATCTCCGGCGAATGGATGCTCCAGCCCAACGGCAGCACAACCCTTACCGCCACCAGCAGCGTGAGTGGTCTCGTCTACACTTGGTACAAGAATGGTGTCATGCAGGATGGTCACCCGGAGACCTTTAACGTCAACGACCCCGGCACCCACGAGAACATTGATATCATGATGACCGCCTCCAACGGCAACGGTTGCCCCGACAGCAACTACATCACCGTGACCTTCACCAATATCGGCATTGAGGATGCCGAGGGTGTTGATGTGAACATTTATCCCAACCCCGCCAGCCGCATTGTCAACCTGCGCACCGCCGAGGCCATCGGTAGCGTGAGCGTCTACAACGCCATCGGCCAACAGGTGATGCGTCGCGAGGGCAACGGCAACACCATGCAGCTCGACCTCTATGGTCTTGCCAACGGTCATTATACCATGCGCATAGTAACCACTGACGGCCGCGTGGCAACCCGCAAATTCATTGTCAATAAATAAATGACCTTCTACGGAAACACTACAAGCGTTCGGCACCGCCGTGCCGGACGCTTTTTTTTATTCCTTGCGGCACTCATCGCTACGGGATGCAGCCAACAGCCCGTCCGCTTTTTTGGTGAGGCTCAGGGGACATATTACAGCGTCCAGTATTATGACCGTCATGGCCGTGACCTACAGCCACAAGTGGACTCCCTGCTCCATGCCTTCGACCTCTCTGCTTCGCTGTGGGTCGACAGTTCGCTGCTGCGACGTCTAAACGAAGGCACTACCGACACCATAGACGACATAGTCACCGCCCTGCTGGAGCACTCGCTCGCCATAAAGGAATACACCGGCGGAGCCTTCGACCCTCGCATAGGACGCATAGTGCAAGCCTGGGGCTTTAGCTTCCGCCAACAACAGGAGCCAGACAGTGCCGAGCTGGCAGCCATGCTCGCCGCCGCCCGCGGCAACGTGGCAATAGAGGACGGGCACCTTGTCAAGGAATGCCCAGCCACCGAACTCGACTTCAACGCCATTGCGCAAGGCTATGCTGTAGACCTCCTCGCCGACATGCTGGAGCACTACGGCATCACCAACTATCTTATCGACGTTGGTGGAGAAGTGATAGCCCGCGGCTCTAAGCCCAACGGCAGCCCATGGTGTGTAGGTATAGAGCGTCCCGCCGCCGACAGTGTCAGCTCTCCCGTTGTAGAGACCGCCATAGCTCTGCGCAACGCAGCCGTTGTTACCTCCGGCAGCTATCGCAAATACTATGAGCGCAACGGTATACGCTACTCACACACCATAGACCCCGCCACAGGACGCCCCGTACAGCATTCGCTCCTCAGCGTCTCTGTCGTCGACAGTCTCTGCTGGCGCGCCGACGCAATGGCCACAGCCTATATGGTCATGGGGCTCGACCGTGCCCGCCAGTTCATCGCCGACCACCCAGGAGAACCCGGAACGGCAGAAGTGTTCTTCATCTACGATTCCTGCGGCACGCTGTGCAACTATGCCACACCATCCTTTGAACAAATAATAAAACAATAGTCTTATGAAGTCAATGACCGGATACGCCAAAGTGCAGAGCACCGTCGGCGACAAGAAACTAAACATTGAGATCAAGACCCTCAACAGCAAGCAGCTCGACCTTATCGTCAAACTGCCTGCAGCCTACCGAAGCCGAGAGCTCGAGATTCGCACCCTGCTGGCGCCGCTGGAGCGCGGCAAAGTGGAGTTTACCATGAGCGAGGAGAGCAACAACGCCTCAGCTGCAAGCTTCAACCGCGAGCTCCTTACAGCACGTTTCAACGCCCTCTGCGAGACGGCAGGTCCTATCGCCACAACACCAGAGTGCCACATGATGCTTTTCAATACCGTGGCCTCCATGCCCGACATCTGGAACAGTGCCGACGACAAAGAACTAAGCGAGGCCGAGTGGGCCACACTGGAGGCCGACATACGACGCGCCGTAGAACTCACCGACCAGTTCCGTACCCACGAAGGCGCCGTGCTTGAGCGCGACTTCTACCTGCACGTGGACCTTATCGAGAAGCTCCTCGGCCAGATACCGCCTTACGAGGCGGAGCGCATCGAGACCGCCAAGGAGCGCATACGCCATTACATGGCCGAAGCCGCTGTCAAAGACGTGGACCAGAACCGCTTTGAGCAGGAGCTCATCTACTATCTCGAAAAGCTCGACATCACTGAGGAGAAGGTACGCCTGCAGAAGCACATAGACTACTTCCGCCAGACCATGGCCGACGAACCCTCCTGCGGCAAGAAGCTGGGCTTTGTAGCACAGGAGATGGGGCGCGAGATCAACACCACCGGCAGCAAGGCCAACCACGTGGAGATACAGCGCATCGTGGTAGCCATGAAGGACGAATTGGAGAAGATAAAGGAGCAGCTGGGCAACGTGTTGTAACTGAAAGAAACCACAAACAAAAAAAGAACTCCCCGCTCGGGGAGTTCTTTTTGTTTTATCGTGTCGCTAAGACTTAGCGGACGATGAGCTTCTCAACCTTGCTGAAGCTGTCGTTGGTGACGCGCACGAAGTAGGCGCCGGCAGCGACGTTGCTCAGGTCGATGGTGTTGCTGTTCTCAGCATTGAGGACGCGGTTGTAGACAACACGGCCGCTCATGTCGATGATGCTGCAGTTGACCATACCGGTGACACCAGTCATGTTCAGGGTCACATTGTGGCTGGCGGGGTTGGGGCTCATGCCAAGGCTGACGTTGACAGCCTCACCCTCGATACCGAGGACCCAGGGATAAGCATGACCAATAACGCTGATGTCGTGATCTCTGGTGATGTTGCCGAAGGTGACATAGTAGTAGGGACGATACAACAGAAGCTCGCCGGAAGCATTTCTCAGTGCCTCAGGACCTGCGGCGGTGATGGAGTAGTCGTCACCATCGAAAGCTTCATCGTCGTCAACATCAATGGCAACGCCATCGATAATGATAGTGTCGATGATACCGGGGTGAGCCCAGGAGCTGTCGCCAGCGCCCCAGACGAGAACGGTGACAGCACCTCCCTCATAACCGATAGCAGAAGCGCCGCAGATACCCTCACCGTTGGAGTTGTAGATACCAGCGATATTGGTGTCCGGGCAGATGGCATTGATTGCATGGGTGGGAACCTCTTCGTACTCACCGACGATGAGGCGAATCATGGGCCAGTAGGGGTGATAGGTGCCAGTATAGAGAGCCTGGTTCGGACGGATAGGATCAACGACGCGGACATCCCAGTAGTAGGGCTGGAACTGTCTGGCATAGGGCTCCAATCCTTCAGTCTTGGAGAAGTAGTATACAGAGTCGCGCTGGCCATCGGCGGTTTTACCACCGATGTAGGCGGCCTGCTGCATGGCGGCGGCGAAGTTACCGTCCTGAGCCATACGGTAGCCAACGTGCAGAGCAGTGTTGGGCTCGAGTTCGGGCTGACCGGGGACGCGGATGTTGACAGCATGGTAATTGTTCATACCGCTGCGGTAGGGTATGTAACCCATACCGGTATTGTTAATGTTGCTGTTGGCATCGCTCATCTGAACCTCATAGGGCTCATAGGGAGAGATACCGGTGCTATCCGGGCTCATGGTCGTGGTATAGGTGTACTGGTTGCCATCGGTGGAATCGAAGTACATAAGCCTTTGAATCAGAGGAATAATCTGAGAACCACGGAGAGCGGTGTCGGAAACAGCGGTCTGGGGAACGATTTCAATACCCTTGATGACCCAAGGTTTGCCGTTCTCGTCGACGGGAATACTGTCGGGAGTGGTGAAGCGGACAGTCACAGTGTAGTCGGCCTGGTCGTAGCTACCAACTTCGTTGATGTAGACCTCGTCCTCATCAACAATGTAACCATAGGTGAAGGCAGAACTCGAAGCAATGACGCCGTTATCGTGAGCCCAGCGGAAACCCTTAACGGGAAGGCCATCTACGCCGCCGATTTCACTAACAACATTGTAACCGATGGTGTCGAACTCAAGGGTGTCCATGTCAGCACCGGCAGTGACGGTGACAGTGACCATGTTGAGGTCAGGCTCATCGGTGGGAAGACCTTTCCTAGTGTAACTTTCGGGGATTTCTTCACCATTTACAAAATAGTTGTGCCAAGCGGTGGCATAGCCGAACCAACCCGGGCTCCAGATGCTGTCATAGAAACCGCGCTCGTTGAGGGTGAGCAGGTTGACATTGGTGGCAAGGGGCAGCAACACAGAATCGCTGTTCTTGCTGGCGAGCTCGGTGACTTCGCCACCTTCGGAGATATGGAAAGCAGTGGCTTTAGCGTTGTCGATAGCAGCGTTACCTTCATTGAAAATATAGCCGTACCATGCCAGGGGGACATTAAAGCCAGCAGGGAGGGTGCCGTAGCCACCGTCGAGGTAGCGCTGTTCGGCATGGCTCCAACCATTGGTAGCGATGCGGACGATAGCGACATCGTCGAAAGCCCAAAGGTAACCATAGGAGTTACTGCGGATACCGCTGGTACCGTCGGTGGGAGGATTGTAGAGGCGGAAACGAATCTCAAGCTGCTCCTGCTGACCGAACTCGACAGGCATGACATAAGCTTTGTAGCCATCGGCCCAGGCGTTGATGTCGGCATCGATACCGTCAATGTTGATTTCGCGTGCGTACCACTCGCTGCCAACCTTGAAGTCGATGTAGGTGCGGTCGTAGAACTTACGATAGTTCTGGTTGAAACGAATCTCGTACATGTTGCCAACCTCAGGGTTCTCGATAGCGGGGAACTTCACATAGGCGTTGTGACGCTTCAAGGGGTTGACGGTGGTTGCGACGGGGTAAATCATCATGTAGTTGTGCTCCATGCGGTCAAGAATGGTGCGGATAAGACCGTTGATGGTCCAACCACGGCTGCTGGTGTAGTCAGCCTCGTGAGTTCTGATGGTGTTGGAGTCCACAATGAGCTGGAAATAGTTGGAGAAGGCATCAAGGTTATGCTTCACAAGGTCAACTTTAACCCAACGGTAGTTGCTGTCAGGATTCATCATCCTCACGTATTGGGTGCCGGTAATCTTACCGTTCTCTCCATAGACCATACCTTCGACATTGTCGAAGTTCCAGAAGCCATTTTCGAGAGTGTCGCCTACCTCTGTGCCAAAACTCTTGGTAGCGGGAGCCTTGGTGAAGATGGAGGCCTTGTAGTCAACGCTGGGAGTCTTAACAACCTCCAACGAATAACCCTTGTTGAGCCCCTTGTCAGTTTTGCAGGAACTCACGTTAGTCTGGGCGAACGCCACGGTGGCGAACAGGGCCAGACCAAGAACCATTAATGTTTTTTTCATTGTTGTTTGAATTTAGGTGATTAAAATTTTCTATCTTCATTTTTTAGTCCAAACGTCACGCACACAATGCGTTGCAGCGACGCTTGGGTGATTTTTCACTATCCAATTCAAATGCAAATATAGGTATTTTTTTTCACACCGCAACCATTTTAGGTTTTTTTTTGAATTTAGTCCCTCTGCCTCCCCTCCGACCTCTCTCCGACTCCCCTCCGACAAAAACCGTTAAACAACCATAGAACAGTCGGAGCGACTACGGAGAGGGTACGGAGCGATGGCGTACCTTTTCGATACAATAAAAAGGCAAAAGCGGCGTTATTGGGATGTTATGAAATGGTATAAATATATAGTATACATAGCAGTTGGCGCGTTGCTGTGCGGGTGCACGGGCAGCCGCAAGGCGGGGACGGATGGCGACAGCCGCTACCGGCGGGCGCCGCTGCGCGAGGTGAGCGAGAAAGCCCTGCGGACTGACGCGGCACTGATCGACGCCGTGGCGCTGCAGGAGAGCGGCCGCATGGACGAGGCGCTGGAAGCCTACGCGACGCTGGCGTCCAAGGAGCCTAAGTGCGGAGCAGCATGGTACGGCATGAGCCGCCTGCTGCTGCGACGCGGATGGACAGACAGCGCACAGGTGTGCGCCGACCGTGCCGTGGCCACTGCCGACACCAATCGCTGGTACCTGCTGCTGCAGGCCGAGGTGCGCAAACGCCGCGGCGACGCCAAGGGGCAGATAGCCACATGGGAGCGCCTAGTGCAGCTGCAGCCAGAAAGGCTGGAATACTACTACGAGCTGAGCAACGCCCACATCGACGCCGGCGACATCGAGGGCGCCGTGGCGGCACTGAACCGTGTGGAGAAACGCATCGGCGTCACCGAGGAGATATCGCTGCAGAAACAGCGTCTATGGAACGCCGCTGGCAAGACCGACAAGGCCGAGAAAGAGATAGAGGCCCTGGCCGAGGCCATGCCGCAGGAGAAACGCTTTCAGGCCATACTAGCCGAGATGAACATGAACCACAAGCGCTACACGAAAGCCAAGCAGTACTACGACCGCGTGCTCGCCGCTGACCCGGAGGACGAGTACATACACATACAGCTGGCGGAATACTACAAGGCCGTAGGCAAGCCCGCCGAGGCCGACCGCGAGCTGGCGGCGGCGTTCGACAATCCGAAGCTCGACTGCCGCACCAAAGTGCAGCTGCTGACGTCGTTCTACAGTGCCGAGGAGTTCTACGGCGCACGAAGTTCGACAACTTTCGGCCTGCTAGACAAGGTGATGGCCACCTGCAGCGACACGGCGGAGTACGCGCTGCTCTACGGCGACGTGCTGATGCGCCAACGCAAGTACGCCGAGGCGGCACGGTGGCTGGAGCTGAGCCTGAAGAAGGACTCGAGCCGCTACGAGGTGTGGGAGGGCCTGCTGATATGCCTGACTGAGGTGCCGGAGCGCGAGGACGACATGACGGCTCTGGCGGCAAGGGCTGCACGACTGTTCCCGATGCACACGCTTCCGCTCTACCTGCAGGCCCTCTACGAGGTGAAGCACGAACGCTACGCCGAGGCTCTGCCGCATCTACAGAAGGCCGAGAAGTGGGGCTTCTCCAAGGGATACCTCGAGGCTGAGAGCTACGGCCTGATGGCCGAGGCATACTACCGCACGGGGCAGTACGACAAGGCATGGCGATGCTTCGAACGCTGCCTGGAGCTGCGGCCCGACGACTGGGGGACGCTGAACAACTACGCCTATTATCTATCGGAACAAGGCAAGGACCTCGAAAAAGCTCTGACCATGAGCCAACGCACCATAGAGGCTGAGCCCGACAATGCCAACAGTCTGGACACTTACGCGTGGCTGCTGCACCTGCTGGGACGCGACGCCGAAGGGCTACCCTACATGCGCAAAGCCGTGAAGCTCGACCCAAAGAGCGAGACACTTCAGCAGCACCTCAGGGAGATGGAGAAATGAAACGGTATTTGTACATATTGGTCATAGCGCTACTGGCAGTGGGATGCCGGAGCACACGGCAGGCGACGACGACGGCACCGGCGACTGTTGCGGCGACTGTGGCGCCGCAACGCCAGATGTCGGTGATTACATTCACAGCCATCGTCAACGGCTTCAGCGCTTCAGGCCAGATGCGCATAGCCGAAGACAGTGTGCTGTGGGTTAGCGTCAACAAGCTGGTGGAGCTGGGGCGTGCCATGGCCACACCCGACTCCTTGTGGCTCACCACCACATTTGGCGACCACAGCTTCGCGGGCTCCTACGACGACCTGCAACGGCTGACAAACCGCTACATCACCTTCGACGACATGCAAGCCATGGCTCTGGCCGACGATGCCGGCGAGCAGATAAGCCAGTTGGCGGCAAGCCTCGGATTCAACGCCACGGTGTATGTCACAGGGCGCAGGAAGGTGAACAAGCTTGCCTTTCCCTTCAAGAAACGATAAACCATCACGATATGAAACGCACAGCCATAATCACCCTACTGCTAGCGCTGCTGCCCTTGGCCGCTGTGGCGCAGAAGATCGACACGGCGGCGGCCATAGTGGACCGCTATCTGGAGTTGCTGGGTGCCGACCGGTTGCCGCAGGACAGCATGCTCACGCTGGTGACCACTATCACCTCGCCGGGCTCACAGGACACCTTTATCATGAAGCGCTGGTACATGGCGCCACACATGATGCGCGTGGAGGTATGGCACGGCAAAAAACTGCAGACAGGTCTCTGCACCAACGGCAAGAATCGCTTCCGCGTGTACCGCCCCAAATTGGGCTATTGGGAAGAGAAATACGACTATGCCTTTTACGAGGATATGGACAACTACGACTTCCGTGGGCCCCTGTACAACTGGCGTGCTAAAGGATTGACGCTACGCTACAAGGGTATCACCCTCGCCAAGGGCGACCACGAGTTGCAGACAGTGATTGTGGAGGGGCCTAGGATATTCACGCGGCACTATATGTTCGAGCCGACGGGCCTGCTGTCAGTAATCATAGAGACCGACGAGTTGGACACCACAGAATACAAATACAACGGCGAGCCGCACACGCAGTGGAAGATAGAGCACGAGTACATGCAGGTGGGGCCGAACAGCATTCTGCCCAAGGAAGAGAGTTTCCTGCGCGACGGCGTGCTCACGATAATGCGCACAGAGGCCAAGCTTGAGCGCAAGCAGACGCTGTTGTTCAACAAAGACTGACGAGGGATGAGCATCTTCGACAACGACGACGAATTCTATATGCGGCAGGCGCTGCGCGAAGCCCGAGCCGCCGAAGCCGAAGGCGAGGTGCCCATAGGTGCCGTGGTTGTGATAGGCGACAGCGTGATAGCCCGCGCCCACAACCAGACCGAGCGGCTAGGTGATGCCACGGCGCACGCCGAGATGCTTGCCTTCACGGCGGCAGCGGAACACCTTGGCGGCAAATACCTGCAGGAATGCACACTATACGTCACCGTTGAGCCATGCCCCATGTGCGCCGGAGCCGCGGGCTGGACACAGGTGGGGCGCATCGTCTACGGCGCCGCCGACCCCAAACGGGGCTACTCGTTGCTGACAGGCCCAGTGCTGCACCCAAAGACCGAAGTGACCGCTGGTGTGCTGGCCGACGAGTGCGGGGAATTGGTGAAGGAATTTTTCAGAAAGAAACGGTAATTATCTCGGCCTTCTCCTCCATGGGGAGGTTGCCGTCAATCCACCGTATGGGAACGCCGTTGCGCTCCATGCGGCGGAACCATGTCATCTGGCGCTTGGCGAAACGCCGTATGTCGGTGAAAAGGTCGCGGAACATCTCCTCCTGCGAGCACTGGCCGAGGAGGAAGCGCGTGACATGGCGGTACTCAAGACCAAAGCGCATGAGGCGTTCCGGCGCCACGCCGTCGTCAAGCAGTCGCTGCACTTCGGCGGTCATGCCGTCGGCCAGTCTCTGCTTAAGGCGAGTTTCGATGCGGTCAATTATGACCTGTCGTGGGAAGCTAATGCCGAAGATGCGGTGCTCCATTGGCGGCAGCTGCATGTAAGCATCGGGGTGGTGCTGAGCGAATTCCTGTATCTCAAGTGCACGAACGAGGCGCTCGCGCGTCTCGGTGTCGGTGTGGTTGTGCAGGCTGATATACGAAGCAAGGCGTTCGGTGAGCTCCTCGTCGGAGAAGGGCTCGAGGGTGGCACGGTAGGCTGGGTCGACGGGGGCGTCGGGCAGGTGGTAGCCACGTATGACAGCGTCGAGGTAGAGACCCGTGCCTCCGCAGAGAATGGGCTGGCGGTCACGCGAGACAATGTCGTTGAAGGCGGCCTTGAAGTCACCCATGAAACGGTAGGCATTGTACTCCTCGTGCGGCGAGCAGATGTCGATAAGGTGGTAAGGAATATGGGTGCCATGGATGTCGTAGTCGGCGAGGTCCTTGCCGGTACCGAGGTCCATGCCACGGAACACTTGACGCGAGTCGGCACTGATGACTTCTCCCCCACTGCGATAGGCAACCTCGGCAGCGAGGGCAGTCTTGCCGGTGGCGGTGGGACCCAGTATGGTAATGAGCAGGTTACTCATCAAAGAAGATGAGCTTGGAGCGCTGCTTGTCGAACTCGTATTCGCCAAACTGACGCAGGCCGGTGCGGTTGATGATGAACTTGTAGTCCACGTTCTTCACCACGACGACCTCCACGTTCTGGCGACGCTGTTCGCCTATCTGCATCTCCTTGAAGATGACAATCTCCTTGTCGATAATGTTGCCCTCGGCGTCGAAGGAGAGGTCGCGGCGCGGGAAATCATCCTTGCTGATGCGGCCTTGGTAGATAAGGTTCATGGCTTCCTCCCAGGAGATAGCCACAGGCTCAATGAAGCGCTCGTCGATGAGCATTGGTATCTGCGAGCCGTTGACGATGCTGGGTATCTCGCCGCGTGTGGAGTTGACCATGGTGACGTTGACGACGCTCTCGTCATGCACTATGGTGGGCTTCACCTCATCAAGGTCGTCATCCACGGGGCGGTTCACAAGATCAATGACCTTGCCGTCCTCGGTCTGCTGAGCTACAGGAGTGGCTGCGGCAATATTCTCCACGAGGCGGCGCGACACATAGTCGGTGCGCAGCACAAGAAACTCAAGGCGGCGGTTGAGGGAATGTGCGGCTTGCTGGCGCTCGGGGTCGAGGGTGGCTATGTAGTCGCACTCCATGACACTACCGGCAGAGAAGGTATATTTCTTGCCGTTGTAAGTGACCACCACATCCTCGTCGAGAGTGCGCGGCACTCGGTCGGCATAGCCCTTGGCGACAAGGCGGTCGCGCTCAATGCCGCGGCTCACGAGGTAGTCAACCACAGTCTGTGCACGGCGCTGGCTGAGGGTGTCGTTGGTAAGGCCGATATAGGGCTGGCAGTCGGTATGCGAGCGTATCTCAACAACAATGTTGGGGTTGTTCTCCATGACAATATAGAGGTCCATGAGGGAGTCCATGAATTCGCCCTTCAGCTCGGTCTTGGCCAGGTCAAAGCGTATCTCGGGCAGGATGACAGGCCGCATAGGCACCGGCTCCATACGGAAGTCGTGCACCAGCGTTTTGTCAGTGGTGTAACCCTTTGTGCTCTCCGAGCCCTCTATGCTAAAGTAGTCTTTCTTGGAGAGGTACATCTTGTAGACCACATCGCGACGCACCAGCGTGCTGTCGAACTTGTAGTGGCCCTTCTTGTCGGTGCGGGTCTCAAACTCGCTACCGTCGGAGCCCACCGCCTTGATACGCACTCCCTCGAGGAGCTGCATAGACTTCTCGCTGCGCACAGTGCCCTCTATGGCATAGTTGAGGCCGGGCAGCACAAAGTAGAAGATGTTGTTGTTGATGGGAGGCGTCTGTTGCTTGGCCTGGTTGGCAAGCTTGCGGTTGTGCGGGTCAGCGAAGGGACGGTTGGACGAGAAGTAACCGCGTTCCACAATAGTAGAGGGAGTGACATCCTCCGGATAGAAGACTATGGACATCTCGTCATAAGACGAGTTGATGGGTATGCCGAGGTTCTCCGGCTGACTCCACTTGCCATTGCGCTGCATATTGCTCTTAAAGAGGTCGTAGCCGCCGACGCCTGGATGGCCATCGGAGGAGAAGTAAAGCATAGAGTCGTTGCGCAGGATGGGGAAAACCTCGCGGCCACGCGTATTGATGATGGAGGTGAGGTTCACCGGACGCCCGAAGTCGTCGGCCGTACTCTTGCGGGTAGCTTTCCACAGGTCGTAATCACCAAAGCCGCCCGGCATGTCGCTGGAGAAGTACAGCGTCAGGCCGTCGCTACTGATGGCGGGATAGAGGTAGTTGTATATCGTGTCGCCGAGGATAAGTGGTATGGGGTCGCTCCATTCGCCAGGGGCAGTCTCTTTCGGCTGAGGCTCTTCTGCCTCCTGCTCCTCTGCATCCTCCTGTCCTTTCTTGCCCTTCTTACTCTTCTTCTTACTCTTGGCTAGGGAACTCTTCTTGCCTTTGCCTTTCTTGTCGATGGTGGCGGGGGCGCGCGACGACATATAGATGCGGCAACCCTGCGTCTCGTTGTCATAGATATCGCAACGCGAGAAATATATCGTGTTGCCATCGGGCGAGAAGACCGCCTCACCCTCATTGACATCGGTATTTATCTTGCCACTCACATCCCAAAGCTCCGGATTGGAGTTCCAGCTGCCGTTGCGGTCCTGGAAGACAAAGTAGAGGTCGGAGTAAGCTTGGTTTGTCCAAGGGTCGCTGTCAAAGGAATAATCGCTGAAACGTGAAGAAGTGAACACCAGCTTGGTGGTGTCATTGCCGATGAAGCGCGGCGCCCAGTCGTTGTAGTCGGTGCACCAGTCGCTCATCTTTGTTATCTCGTGGCGCGTACGGTCGTTGGAGAGCTGGTTGGCGTATATCAGCGACTGTTTGCGTTTGGCGGCATAGCTGTCGTTGGGCTCCATCTCCAAGTACTTCTGGTAGAAGTCATCAGCCTCGTCGAACTTCTCCTCAAAGCGGCACATCTCGGCCAGGTTGAAGTACAACTTGCGCTCGCTGTTCTGGTAACCATCGTTGGCCAGACGCTTGTAGATGCGCTCGGCGCGGGGGTAGTCGTACATCAGACGGTAGCATTCGGCCAGCTGGAAGTACACACGGTTCTTCTCGGCCTTGTTGTCCTTGATCTTCTCGTAGGCCTTCTCGTACTCCTTAGCGGCATCGTAGAAACGGTACTGGTCAAACAGGTCGTCAGCCTTCTTGGCGATACTCTTCTGGGCATACGCGCCGGAGGCCACAAACAATGCTGAAATGAGCAACAAAAGACCTTTTTTGAGCATTTTCATATATATATCTCTATTTATTCTTACAGTGTATCAATATTATAATCAACTCATTGTACGGCTTTTCACCACCGCCACAATGCGTCTGTTCAACGTGCTAAATTACTACTTTTTTTGATACTGGCAAAAAAAAGTTTTCACCGCAGCCTCTTCTTGACCTCCTCTACGGTAAGCGTATAGCTGGCGTCGGACTTCATCTGGGGCAGGTCGAACATGATGTCGGTCATGATACCCTCCATGATGCCGCGCAGTCCGCGGGCACCAAGCTTGTACTCCACCGCACGGTCCACCACCATGTCCAGCGCCGCAGGCTCAATGTCCAGCGACACACCGTCCATCTTGAAGAGCTCCACATACTGCTTCATCAGAGCGTTCTTGGGCTCGGTGAGTATGCGGCGCAGAGCCTCGCGGTCAAGGGGCTCCAGATAAGTAAGCACCGGGAAGCGACCCACGAGTTCCGGTATCAGGCCGAACTTCTTGAGGTCCATAGGCTGCACATACTGCAGCATGTTGTCACGGTCCAGCTCCTGACGCTTCTCGTCGCCCTTGAAGCCTATGACGTTGCTGTTGAGGCGTGCCGCTATGGCGCGCTCTATGCCGTCGAAAGCACCGCCACAGATGAACAGTATGTTGCGTGTGTTTATCTTGACGAGTTTCTGCTCAGGGTGCTTGCGGCCACCTTCGGGCGGCACATTGACGTCGGCACCCTCGAGGAGTTTTAGCAGCGCCTGCTGCACACCCTCGCCGCTCACATCGCGCGTGATGCTGGTATTCTCGCTCTTGCGGGCTATCTTGTCAATCTCATCAATAAACACTATGCCGCGCTCACAGGCCTCCACATCGTAGTCGGCGGCCTGCAGCAGGCGCACCAGCACGTTCTCCACGTCGTCGCCCACATATCCCGCCTCGGTCAGCGTGGTAGCGTCGGCAATGCAGAAAGGCACCTTCAGCAGACGCGCTATGGTGCGCGCCAACAGCGTCTTGCCGGTACCCGTCTCACCCACCATCACTATGTTGCTCTTCTCTATCTCCACCTCGTTCTTGTCGCCGTTGAGTGCATTGTAGCGCAGACGTTTGTAATGGTTGTATACGGCCACAGCCAGCACCTTCTTGGCGGCATCCTGCCCGATGACATACTGGTCCAAGAAGGCCTTTATCTCCGTGGGGGTCGGTATCGGCGCCTGCGGGTCGTAGCCCTTGCGGGGAGATTCCTTGACTTGCTCCTTGAATATCTTCAGTGCCTGCTCGGTGCAGTCCTGGCATATCAAGCCATGGAGGCCGCTCAGCAGCACACCAGCCTGTGAGGCCGGACGTCCGCAGAACGAACAGAACTCTTCGTTAGTCGGTTTCTTTGACATTTACAACAGTTGGTTTTTAGACGCATCTTGGCGTATGAATATGAACAGCAGTATAGTGAAGGCTATCAACGACGAACCTCCGTAGCTGAAGAAGGGCAATGGGATGCCTATCACGGGCACCAGCCCAAGCACCATGCCCACGTTGACAAACAGGTGTATGAACAGTATGCTGGCCACCGAGTAGCCGTAGAACCTAGCGAAACGGCTGCGCTGCCGTTCGGCCATATTCACCAGCCGGACCAGCAGCCACACGTATGCCAACACAAGTATGCTGCTTCCAAGCCAGCCCCACTCCTCGCCCACCGTGCAGAAGATGAAGTCGGTGTGCTGTTCCGGCACAAAGTCGGCCTTGGTGACGGTGCCCCTCAGGAAGCCCTTGCCGAAGAAGCCGCCGCTGCCGATGGCTATCTTCGACTGGTGCACGTTGTAGCCTGCCCCTTGCAGATCCTCGCTCTTGCCCAGCAGCACGTTGATGCGCTCGCTCTGGTGAGCCTCCAGCACATGGTTGAAGACAAAGTCAACAGAGAATATGAAGGCCGCGCAACATACCAGCACCACCACCGTGCGCCACCAATCGCGCGACGACCGTTTGTTAAGCCACACGAACAGGTAGCCCGCCGCCAGCACCACCAGGATGCCTATGAGTATGTATTTGTTCACAAGCAGCGCCAGCACAAAGAGCGCTATGGCCGCCAGTCCTATGATGAGCACGGCGCCGGAGAGACCTTCGCGGTAGAGCGGCAGCACAAAGGCCAGAAACACAAGCGCCGAGCCGGTGTCGTGCTGCAGGAACACCAGCGCCATGGGCACCAGCACGATGAATGCAGCCGCAACCTTGGTGCGCATCTCCGACCACTTGACGTCGATGGCGCTCATATACTTGGCCAGCGCCAACGCCGTGGCGAACTTAGCGAACTCCGATGGCTGCAGCCTGAAGAAGCCCAGGTCTATCCACGACTTGCCGCCGTGCGAGGTGACGGCAATGAAGAGCGTCACCACCAGCAACGCCAGCACGACGCCATAGATGATATACGCCGTATTGGAGAAGACGCGCGGCTCGGTGAACATCACCACCACGGCTATCAGCGACGCACCGACAATCCAGAGCAGCTGCTTGCCGTGGAAGGTGGTCATGTCGAACACTCCGGCATGCTCCCCATTGTAGGTGGCGGCGTAGATGTTGAGCCACCCAAAAACCACCAGGAAGCCCCATATCGCCACCGTCCACCAGTCTATTTTCAGTCGTTCTTGGTACATTCTTACTTCTTTTTCTTCTTCACACGTCTCGTCAACGGTAGTTTCTGGCAGGGCTCCACCTCACGGTACATCTTCTCCACATCCTTGCGCTTCACCTCACCGTTGAGGTACTTCTCCACCAGCAGGCCCGCTATTGGGGCTGCCCATGTGCCACCGCCGCCCTGTGCGTTCTCCACATACACGGCCATAGCTATCTTGGGGTCGTTCTTCGGCGCGAAGCATATAAAGACCGAATGGTCGTTGCCGTAGTTCTCAGCGGTGCCGGTCTTACCGCACACGTCGAGGCCGTCGACACGCGCCCTGCGCGCCGTGCCACCGGCCACATGAACAACGTCATACATGCCGTCGGCCGCTATGTCGAAGTACTCGCGCTTGACACCCGTCTCGTGGTGCACCGTGTACTCCTCGTTGCGCAGCGAGTCGGGACCGTAGAAGCGCACCATGTGCGGCGTGATGTACCAGCCGTGGTTGGCCACTATGGCCGCCAGGTTGGCCATCTGTATCGGCACCACGGTGACCTCGCCCTGACCGATACTGTTGGAGTATATCGTCGAGAAGGCCCACCGCTCCTTGCCGTACCAGCGGTTGTAGTAGGCCGTGTCCGGTATGTTGCCTTTCTGCACACCGCTCATCGGCAGGTCTATCGGCAGCTTCTGTCCGAACCCGAAGCGCAGCATGTACTCGCGCCACACGGTCAGGCCGTACTGCGAGTCTTTGTAGATGTTCTTGTACTTGCCCTGCTGTATCACACGGCGGTAGACCTGGTAGAAATACGGGTTGCAGCTCATCTTGATGGCCTCGCGCACACAGGTCGCCGACGGATGGTTGTGACAGCCCACGAGGCTCTTGTCGCAGGCGAAGCCGCTCCCCGGCGTGATGACGCCGAGGTCGAGGGCCACCATGCTCTGCGCCACCTTGAAGATAGAGCCCGGCGGGTACTGTCCCATAAGGGCGCGGTTGAGCATCGGCTTGGCGATGTCGGCGTTGAGCTTCTTGTAGTTTTCGCCACGTATGCGGCCCACCAGCAGGTTGGGGTCGTAGCACGGCGCGCTGACCATAGCCAGCACCTCGCCGGTACTCGGCTCCAGGGCCACCACGCAGCCGCGCTTGTTGGCCATCAGCTCCTCGGCATACTGCTGCAGGTCAGCGTCGATGGTGGTGTGCAGGTTCCATCCCTCCACGGGCAGCGTGTCGTACATGCCGCCTGCGTATGGACCTATCTCGCGGTTATGCACGTCCACATGCATCAGTCGCTGGCCCTTGACGCCGCGCAGCACCTCCTCATAACTCTTCTCCAGGCCACTTTTGCCAATGTAGTCACCCCGCTTGTAGTACGGGTCGCGGTCCAGGTCGCCTTGGTCCACCTCACCCACATAGCCCAGCACCTGCGCCGCAATCGGGCGGTCATAGATGCGTAGCGTGCGCTGCGAGATATAGAAGCCCTTGAAGCGGAACATCTTGTTCTCAAACTTGGCGTACTCGGCCTTCGAAATCTGCTTCATAAATATCGAAGCCGAATAAGGCGAGTACTTGCGCGCCTTCTGCATGCGCTGCTCGAAATCCTCGAGGTCAATGCCGAGACAACGGCAGAAATAGGCGGTGTCGAGGTCTTTCACCATGCGCGGTATGACCATCAGGTCGTACACGGCCTCGTTGTGCACCAGCAGTTCGCCGTGGCGGTCGTAGATGAAGCCACGCGCCGGATACTGCGTCACGTTGCGCAGCGACTGGCGCTTGGCAAGGTCGCGGTACTTCGGGTCGAACAGCTGCAGCATGGCCAGACGCCCTATGAACAGGGCGCCTACAATGATGAAGATGAGCCTCACCACACGTTTGCGATCCGAATACTTGTCCGACATAATCTATCACCTAACGCCACCGCCACAGTTTTATTGTGCCGCCTCAATATTTTTATTTATTTACACGAGCATTCCATCGGCGTTTCCTCCCCATAGTATCGTCCTTCTCTCGTCCCTTCTCCAACCGTTCTACCATTGTTCACCTATTGTTTAACTGTTTAAAATTGTAGACCAACAGTAAAACAATGGTAGACTTATCGGAGAGGATACGAGGGAAGAACGAGGGAAGAACGTGATGCTTATAACTTATCAACGGGTCAACCGTAGGCACGGTCAAAGCATTAGGCGCGGAGGTTGATTTTTTGTTGAAAACTTGCGGCTCGCAATTCGCTTTTTCTGTCTAATTTAGCAAAAGATTTTTGAGCCCCAAGATATGGGGTATCCAACAGTGAATGTATAACTTATAACAATTATTGAGCCATGCAGGGCGACTTGTTTTCGGGAATTGAACCCGTTGAGAAAAAGAAAGAGGAGAAGACGATGAAGACCTACACTCCGGAGGAGATTATGCGCTCCTCGGTGGAGTATTTCCACGGCGACGAACTGGCCGCCAACGTGTGGATGAACAAGTACGCTTTGCGCAACGACGACGGCGTCTACGAGCTCAACCCCGACATGATGCACCGCCGTCTGGCCCGCGAGTACAACCGCATCGAGCGCAAGTACCCCAACCCGCTGAGCGAGGAGGAGATATACCAATTACTTAAGGATTTCAAATATATAGTGCCGCAGGGCAGCCCGATGAGCGGCATCGGCAACAACTTCCAGGTGGTGAGCCTCAGCAACTGCTTCGTCATCGGCAACAGCGGCAACAGCGACAGCTACGGCGGCATCATGAAGATTGACCAGGAGCAAGTGCAGCTGATGAAGCGCCGCGGCGGCGTGGGCCACGACCTGAGCCACATACGCCCCGGCGGCAGCCCCGTGAAGAACGCGGCCCTCACCTCCACCGGCATCGTGCCGTTCATGGAGCGCTACAGCAACACCACCCGCGAGGTGGCGCAGGGCGGCCGTCGCGGCGCCTTGATGCTCAGCATCAGCATCAAGCACCCCGACTCGGAGAATTTCATCGACGCCAAGATGGAACAGGGCAAGGTGACCGGCGCCAACGTGAGTGTGAAGATCACCGATGAGTTCATGCGCTGCGCCATGGAGGGCAAGCCTTTCGTGCAGCAGTACCCCATTGACTCGCCCAACCCCATATACACCAAGACCATCGACGCCCGCGCCCTGTGGAACAAGATTATAGCCAACGCATGGAGCTCGGCAGAGCCCGGCGTGCTATTCTGGGACACCATACTGCGCGAGAGCGTGCCCGACTGCTACGCCGACTTCGGCTACCGCACCGTGAGCACCAACCCCTGCGGCGAGATACCTCTCTGCCCCTACGACAGCTGCCGCCTGCAGGCCATCAACCTCTACTCCTACGTTGAGAAGCCATTTACCAAGGAGGCCTACTTCAACTTCGACCTCTTCAAAGAGCATGTGCGTAAAGGCCAGCGCCTGATGGACGACCTCATCGACCTGGAGCTGGAGAAGGTGGAGCAGATACTGAAGAAGATTGAGGCCGACCCCGAAAGCGAGGAAATCAAGAGCGTGGAGCACAACCTGTGGCTCAACATCAAGATGAAGTGCCTCGAGGGACGCCGCTCGGGCTTCGGCATCACCGCCGAAGGCGACATGCTGGCAGCTCTGGGCCTGCAGTATGGCTCCGACGAGGCTACGGACTTTGCCGTCAAGGTGCAGCAGGCACTCTGCTGCGCGGCCTACGGCTCGAGCGTGGAGATGGCCAAGGAACGCGGCTCGTTCCCCATCTACGACGCCAAACGCGAGGAGAACAACCCCCTCATCAAGCGCATACGCGAGGCCGACCCGAAGCTCTACGAGGAGATGACCAAGCATGGCCGCCGCAACATCGCCCTGCTCACCATAGCCCCCACGGGCACCGTGAGCATCTGCACGCAGACCACCAGCGGTATCGAGCCCGTGTTCCTCGTCAGCTACAAGCGCCGCAAGAAGATCAACCGCCCCGACTCGGGCGAGCAGGTCAATCAGGCGTCGGGCACCCACAACATCATCAAGGACGAGAACGGCGACTACTTCGAGGAGTACAATGTGTTCCATCCCAAGTTCCTCGACTGGGCCCGCATCAACGGACACGATGTGGAGGAGGTGATGCAGATGGACGATGCCACATTGCAGAAGCTCATTGAGCAGAGCCCCTACTACCACGCTACCAGTGCGGACATCGACTGGGTGGCCAAAGTGAAAATGCAGGGAGCCATACAGAAGTGGGTGGACCACAGCATCAGCGTCACCGTCAACATCCCGAAGGAGACCACCAAGGAGGTTGTGAGCAAGATATACGAGACGGCATGGGAGAGCGGCTGCAAGGGCTGCACCATCTACCGCGACGGCTCGCGCACCGGCGTGCTGGTGAGCAACAACGAGAACAAGAAGGAGAACCCCTGCTTTGGCGAGAGCAAAGCTCCCAAGCGTCCCAAGAAACTGGAGGCCGAGGTGGTGCGCTTCAAGAACGAGAAGGAGGACTGGATTGCTGTGGTCGGCATGTACGAAGGCCGCCCCTACGAGATATTCACCGGTCGCGCCGAGAACTTCCTGCTGCCCAAGAACGTTGAGAAAGGCTGGGTTATCCGCGTAAAGGAGAAAGGACAGGAGCACGCACGCTATGACTTCCAGTTCACCGACCCCGACGGCTACCACATAACCATCGAGGGCCTCTCGCGCATGTTCCGCAAGGAGTACTGGAACTACGCCAAACTCATCTCCGGCATCCTGCGCCACGGTATGCCCATACCCAACGTGGTGGAGCTCATCGGCAAGCTGACTTTCGACACCGACTCTATCACCACTTGGTCCAACGGCGTGGCACGCGCCTTGAAACGCTACATCAAGGACGGCACCGAGACCGGCGAGGTGTGCCCCGACTGCGGCAGCAAACTGGTCTACACCGGCGGATGCAAGAGCTGCCCCCAGTGTGGATGGAGCAAATGTTCATAAACAAGCAAATCTTTTTCTTAGCAAGCACATATCACCCAGAAGGGGAGTCGCACCAGGCTCCCCTTTTGATTAAAGAGACAAGAAATGAGTGAACTACTGGGACAACTGAATGAACCGCAGCGCGAGGCGGCGCAATGCACGGAAGGACCGGTGATGATTATCGCCGGCGCCGGAAGCGGCAAGACGCGCACGCTGACCTACCGCATAGCACACCTAATTGAGAAGGGGGTGGACCCATACCGCATACTGGCTCTGACCTTCACCAACAAGGCTGCCGGAGAGATGAAGGATCGTATCATTAAATTGGTAGGTTCTGAGGCTCGCAACATCTGGATGGGCACCTTCCACTCGGTCTTCGCACGCGTGCTGCGCGCCGACGGCGACAAGCTGGGCTACACCAACAGTTTCACCATCTACGATACCGACGACCAGAAGGCGGCCATCAAGCAGATTGTGAAGCAGCTGAACCTCGACCCCAAGGCCTACAAGCCCAGCTACGTGCTGGGGCGCATCTCCATGGCCAAGAGCAACCTCATAGGGCCGAAGGACTACATGGAGAACCCCGAGATATACCAGACCGACCAGGACGCCAAACGGCCGGCCGTGGGCACCATATACCAGATGTACGACCAGCGCCTGCACAACGCCAACGCCATGGACTTCGACGACCTGCTGTTCAACATGAACATACTGCTGCGCGACTTCCCCGACGTGCTGCTGAAGTACCAGCAACGGTTCAACTATATCATGGTGGACGAGTATCAGGACACCAACTACGCACAGTACCTCATCGTCAAGAAGCTGGCAGCGCGCCACCAAAACATCTGCGTGGTGGGCGACGACGCACAGAGCATCTACGCCTTCCGCGGAGCCAACATACAGAACATCTTCAACTTCAAGCGCGACTATCCGCAGATGAAGCTCTTCAAACTGGAGCAGAACTACCGCTCGACGAAGAACATCGTCAACGCCGCCAACAGTATCATCGGGCACAACCGCGACCAGATACAGAAGGAGCTGTGGAGCGACAACGCCGAGGGCAACCGCATACGCCTGATACGCTGCGCCGACGAGCGCGACGAAGGCAACCGCGTGGCCGACGCCATACAGGACACACGCATAGGACAGGATGCCGAATACCGCGACTTCGCCATACTCTACCGCCAGAACTCGCTGTCGCGCGCCGTGGAGGACTCGCTGCGCCGCAGCAACATACCGTACCGCATCTACCAGGGCATCTCGTTCTACGGCCGCAAGGAGGTCAAGGATGCGCTGTGCTATATGCGTCTGGCGGTGAACCCCCACGACGACGAGAGCCTCGTGCGCATCATCAACTTCCCCGCCCGCGGCATCGGCCAGACGACGATGGACAAGATACGCGTGGCGGCATCGGACAACGACATCAGCATCTGGACGGTACTGGAGAACATACAGGACTTCGGGCTGGGGCTCTCGAGCGGCCTGATACAGAAGATACAGGAGTTCGTCTTCATGATTAAGCGCTTCGAGGCGCAGGTGCCCACGGTGGATGCCTTCACGCTGGCCAAGCAGATTATCCTCGCCAGCGGCATCATCAAGGCACTGCGCGAAGCCGACGAGCCCGACATGGCGGAGCGCATCGACAACATCGACGAGCTGCTCAACGGCGTACAGGAGTTCTGCGAAGCCGAAGAGGATCTAACCGAAAAAGCCGAATCAACAGAGAGTCAGGATAATTCGGATGGTTCGGTTAAAAAATTCCGTCGGTTGGACGAGTTCCTGCAGCAGGTGCTGCTCTACACCAGCGAGGACAAAGACAAGGACAAAGATGCTGACAAGGTATCGCTGATGACCATCCACGCCGCCAAAGGCCTGGAGTTCCCATACGTCTTCGTGGTGGGCATGGAGGAGCAGTTGTTCCCGTCGTTCCTGGCCTCGTCGCGGGCCGAGATGGAGGAGGAGCGCAGGCTCTTCTACGTGGCGGTGACGCGCGCTGAGAAGCAGGTGACGCTCTCCTACGCCCAGACACGCTTCAACAACGGTCAGCGTACAGGCGGCGAGGTGAGCCGCTTCGTGGAAGAGATAGACCCGCAGTATATAGAGTCGGCGCGCCGTCAGCAGCCCACGATGCCGAGTGGCCTGTGGAACATCGGCAAGCCGCAGCCGACGGTAAAGAAGAAGCCGCAGCCGACATTCGTGCAGCGCGGCCCCGCAGTGCCCAACAACCCGGCGCAGATAGGCGCCATCATGCCCGGCATGAAGGTGCAACACGAGAAGTTCGGCATCGGCAAGGTACTGGCCATAGAGGGCACCGCCGATTCGCGCAAGGCCACGGTGTTCTTCGAGGGCGGCGTGGGCAACAAGCAGCTTATGCTCAAGTTCGCAAAACTGACGATAATAGAAGACTGATAACATGAAAAAAACTCTGTACATACTGTTCGCCTTGCTCCTGCCCATAGTAGCACAGGGACAGGTGACATTCTCGCACCCGGGAGGATTCTATAGTGAGACATTCACCCTCAGCATGACGGCGGCAAATCCCACATACACCATACACTACACCCTCAACGGCAGCGTGCCCACGGCCGACGACCCACAGTACAATGCACCGCTGCCGATGAACGCCAACATGTATTCCCGCTCCAATATCTACCAGATAATGTCGAGCCCTGCCCGTATATGGCATGCGCCCGACAGTGTGGAGCACGCCATAGTGGTGCGAGCAGCGACGTTCGACAGCCAAGGACAGCGCTGCTCCGCGGTGACGACGGCGACATACATCATCGACGCCCTGATGGGGAGACATATCAGCCTGCCGGTGGTGTCGCTGTGCGTCGACTCGGCGGCACTGTTCGACTATGACACCGGTATATATGTCCCAGGGGTACACTACAACAGTCTTTACTGGGACCAAACAGGCAACTACTGTCAGCATGGCCGCGAATGGGAGCGGTGGGCCGACTTCGCCTTCTACAGCCATGACGGCACGAGCATTGAGCAGAACTGCGGCCTGAGGACACGCGGCGCCAGCCAACGCATCAAGCGACAGAAAGCATTCTCGCTGTACAGCCGGTCGGAGTATGGTAAATCGAAGTTCTCCTACCCATTCTTCGAGGAACGGAGTCAGACAAAATATAAACGGTTGGCATTGCGGGCATGGGATGCCACCTACGGATGGGACGACACAGGCGTGAACGACTGGCTGTGCCAGAAGATTGCCGAGCCGCTGGAGTGCGACAACCTGGCCACAAGACCCGTGGTGCTGTTCATCAACGGCGAATACTGGGGCATATACTTCCTCTCGGAGAAAGCCGACGACCACTACATCGAGGAACACCACGGCATCGACCACGACGACGTGGACATGCTGTCGTGGTACAACGGCACCGTGGAGAGCGGCAGTGCAGACAGATGGCTGCCGCTGTGGGATTGGCTCACCGACGCAGACCTCACCATAGACGAGAACTACCGGTATCTGGCAGAGAAGATTGATATTGATGCCATCATTGACTATATCATCATCGAGGTGTTTGTAAGCAACGTCGACTGGCCAGCCAACAACATACGTTTCTGGTCATCGGCGGAAACAAAATGGCGGTGGATATTCTACGACGCCGACGCGGCACTCGCCCTCTACCGCCCCAACTCCGAGATACTCGGATTTCTCACCTGCGACGACAGCACGATGTCTTACCCATCATCGCCAATGGCCACGCTGCTGTTTCGCAAGCTGCTCAGCAACGCGGAGTTCCGCAGCAAAGCCATCGAGCGCTTCCGCCAGCTGGCAGGCACGGCATTCGCCTATGAGCGCACAAGCGGCCTGTTGCAAGACATCATAGAGCAGGTTGAGTCCGAAGTCCCCCTCCAGCAGGCACGCTTCGACAACGGTATCACCCCTCAGGAATGGCGCACCAAATTAGACTATATCTTCAACTATTTGGAGCAGAAAGCGGCGTCTATGCCGGCAGACTTTGCCGACCACGTCGGGATTAACACCACGGAACAGCCCCGCACTGGGATATTCCCCAATCCGTCGAAAGGCCAGGCGACACTCTATATGGGCACTGCGACGGGCAACAAAACAATAATCATATACGACATATACGGCCACATCGTAGGCACGATAAACGGCAACGGCCGGAACAGCATAGCTCTACCTACACTGCCACGTGGAGTGTATCTCATACAGATTGGTAATACAGGTCTGCCGCTGCGCTGGATAGTACTATAAAAGAGACAAACTATGAGGCTAGTAATACAACGAGTAAAGGAAGCCTCCGTCAGGATTGACGGCACATTGAAGTCAAGCATAGGCCAGGGTATGATGATTCTCGTGGGCATCTGCGACGAGGATACCGACGAGGATATCGACTTCCTCTGTAAGAAAGTGGTTCAGATGCGCATCTTCAACGACGAGAACGGTGTCATGAACCTGCCTATCACCGATGTCGCCGACAGCGACATCCTCGTAGTGAGTCAGTTCACCCTCATGGCCTCCACCAAGAAAGGCAACCGCCCCAGCTACATCCACGCCTCACGGCCAGAATTCGCCGTGCCGATGTACGAGAAGTTCGTCACCAAGCTGCAGGAACTCTTCGGTAAAGAAATCCAGACCGGCACCTTCGGCGCCAACATGCAGGTCGCCCTCATCAACGACGGCCCCGTAACAATAATTATGGACTCCCACCAGCGGGAGAAATTCTAGCGTGTGGCACTTATCCAGCGGTTCTTACCGCGGAAGTCGGTGTGTACCTCCGACGTGAAGCCGTAGTCTTTTAGCAATGTGCTGGTCTCATCAGCCAGTGCTTCGTTTATCTCCACCACGAGCAGGCCGTCTTCTGCTAGATGCTCTTTGGCAATAGCAGCAATGGCCTTATAGAACCGCAGCGGGTCGTCATCGGGTACAAAAAGAGCCAACTCTGGGTCATAGTCGAGGACGTTGCGCTGCATTTGCGCCCGCTCACTATCACGAACGTATGGCGGATTGCTTACGATAAGCCCATACTTCACTGTGGCCGTCGATTCGGTCGACGGCATCGCAAACACATCAGCTTGCCGGAAGCGCACCTCCACGCCGTTGATTTTGGCATTCTGACGCGCCATCTCCAGCGCTGCGTCAGACACATCCACCCCTACCACTTCAGCCGCAGGAAAGGCCTTTTTCAGCGCAATGGCAATACATCCACTGCCGGTACATAAATCCAGTAAGGTGAAAGGTGAAAGGTGGAAGGTGAAATTATTGATTATCCAATTTACTATCTCCTCCGTCTCGGGCCTCGGTATCAGCACATCGGGGCTCACCCCTATCCTGCAGCCACAGAAGTCAGTGTAGCCAATGATATGCTGTATGGGACGCTGCTTATGTAAATCCTCTAATGCCCAATGGAACCGCAGCAGATCACTCTGGTCTATTGTCTGCTCCTTGGAGGTCAGCAGCCGCACCTTGTCCCAGCCGAGGAAGGCCTCGAAGAGCATCTCCACAAACACCCCCACCTCGCCAGCACCATAAATACCATCCAGCTCCTCATGGAAGAGCCCTACGATATCTCTTACCCTATTGGAACGGAAGCGAAGATTACGAGTATTCATTGGATTTATGGATTACGCCTCAGGCAGGAGATTATTTCCTGCCGAAGTCCGCCGGTATCTCCCCCCAGCTGTCGGTGTCCCACTTGCGTATCTCGGTGGTATAACTGTTGGTGCGCAGCCAGTTCTCGGCACGGTGGATATAGTCCCACAACTCAGCGGTCGAGGCATCCTCGGGCAGCTTGCTCTTGCACTGTTTCTGTCGCACCCAGCCGATGGCGTTGACCGAGTCGGAATAGATAATCTGGTTGAGGTGGTGTTTCTTTAGATATGAAAGCCCATGCACTATGGCCAGGAACTCACCTATGTTGTTGGTGCCCTTCTCAGCGCGGTAGTGGAAAACGCGCGTCCGCGTGGGTATGTAGATGCCCTGATACTCCATCACGCCGGGGTTGCCGCTACAGGCAGCGTCTACAGCCAGTGCGTCGAGCACCGGCACATTCTCCGTGCCGGGCTTTATGGCGGTCATACCGTTCTCGTCAATGACAAGCGCCGACTGCTGACTGCTGGTCGCTGACTGCTGACCGCTCTTAACCACCACGCTGCTATACGGCAGCCTGCTCGCCGCCTCAGCCTCAGCCATGGTGTCGAAGCTCTTGTACTGCGCCCCCACGACGCCGTGCACCTGCTCCTTACACTCGTCCCAGTCGGTGTAGATGCCGGGCTTCTTACCCTGCCATACAACGTAGTATTTCTGTTTCTTCGCCATAGATTTCCGTGTGCAAAAATACTACTTTTTTCCCGAATGGCAAAAAAGAAAAAGCAATCCTTGCGGATTGCCCTTTCTTTGTGTATGTACCGTTAGGCTTAGGCGCCAAGCTCGAGGCGCTTGAAGCCGGTGCACTTCAGATCCTTGTCGGCCTTGGCGATGAAGTCTTTGACCTTCACCTTGGCTTCCATGATGTACTCCTGCTCCATGAGGGTGTTCTCCTGGAAGTACTTGTTCAGACGGCCGTTGGCAA
>Ga0310690_10002091_pt1 | contig 33511 bp, 28 predicted proteins | sample AusTroGonzalo_MG_2_FD_207661 | JGI IMG/M metagenome (GOLD analysis project Ga0310690, IMG submission 207661) | Bovine rumen microbial communities from tropical cattle in Woodstock, Queensland, Australia - Gonzalo_04 (v2) (version 2) | ecosystem: Host-associated > Mammals > Digestive system >...
CAAGGTCTTTCGTTAAGAGCACAGGACCTTGATACTCACTGACTTTGTCAAGTAGAGCCTCATCGGCAATCAGCAGCTTCGCATCGGCATCCTGCATCATGAAGTTCAGGCGTTCCGAGGGGTAGCTGGGATCCAGCGGCTGATAGGCACAGCCGGCCTTCAGAACACCTAACGATGCCAGCACCATCCACTCGCTGCGGCCAATGAGGATCGAGACGACGGGTTCTTTCGAAATGCCGACTTTCTCTTGGACTGCGGCAGCGATGGCATTGGTTCTTTCGTCCACTTCCTGATAGGTGAGGCGCACATCGTGATAGACAACAGCCAGATTGTCGGGTGTCTCTGCCACCTGACGGCGGAACAGCGATACGATGGTCTGTGTGTCATCGTAATCCACCGCTGTCTGGTTAAAGGAATCCAGCAAGCTAACGCCGGCATTGTCCATGAGCGATATGCTGCGCAGCGGCTTGTCAGCATTGGCTGCAAACGCGCTCACGGCATTGCTCACGCTCTGTGCCAGACTCTGCATCATAGCCTCGCTATACTGTCCATTGTCGTATTCAATTGCCACGACAGGATCCCCTCCCTCATCGGTAATGTAGAAGGCGATCTTGAACTTGGGCACATTCAGCTCCATCGTCTCGTCAGCCGTCACCTTCTTTCCGCCTACACGGTAATCGCTCAGCACACCCACCTGGTAGGCAAACATGATGTCGGCTTTGAGGCCAAAATCGGCTGCGATACGTGCAAAGGGATAGTTTTCGTGGGCCAGGGTCTGCTCAAAGGTATCGGCACTCTCATGCAGGAACTCCTGTACACTCTGGGAACCGATCTTGGAGGATAGCGCAAGGGTGTTCACGAACATACCCATCGTATTGGCTACCTTCAGGTTGCTACGACCGTTGGAGATGGTGGTGATGCACACCTGGTCATTGCCAGAGAAACGGGCAAGACTATAGAAAACTGCACTCAGCATAACTGCCGAAGGCTTCACACCCTGCTGCTTGGCCAACTGCTCTGCATCGTTCCACGCGATTGGAGCCCATACACGGCCGTTCTCGCCCTGCGGACGCGGATTGGTGAGATCGGGAGCCAGCTCAGTCACTTCCTCCACCTCGCCCAAACGCTGCTTGAAGAACTCGGCGGCTTCGGCAAAGGCCTCACCCTTCTCGGCGGCCTTCTGCTCAGTAACGAACTGGTTATAGCTGCACATTTCCGGCTCAATCTCCTGACCATTCATGAGGTCGCAAATCTCATGGATGAACAGGTCGTAGGAATAGCCGTCGCACACCAGGTGATGAATATCGCAATAGAGATAGAGCGCCTTCTCAGTATGAATAGTAGCCAAGCGGAAGAGACGGTCTTTGCCCAGATTGAAGGGACGCACGAATCCGTGTCGGAAGGCCAGGGCCTCTTCTTCACTCATGGTGAAGTCCTCCACTTCCACCGGTATCTCCCGGTCGCCCATCACCTGCACTACCCCACTCTCGTTGGTCGTAAACTGAACGAAGAGTGCCGGGTGATTCTCCACAGCCCGAACCACTGCCTTCCGCAGGGCCTCGGCATCGGTGTCAACAGGGAATGTGAGGCACACAGGGGTGTTGTACAGCGTTGAGGTGGGGTTCTTCATGCAGTCGAAATAGACACCCGCCTGAGAGTACGCAAGCGGCGCAGAAGTAGTCAGACCTGTCGTATCAGTAGTACTAACTGTGGTCCCTCCAGAGAGCATTGCGGCAAGAATCTCGTTTTCCACCGTCTGGATGTTGGCTCCCTTGGTGAGGAGCTGGGCGTCGAGCTGTACACCGAAGCGCTTGTATATCTGCGTAGCCACCTTGATGGCCAGGATGGAGGTGAGCCCCACGTAGCGGAGATCCGTGGTGATACCGAAAGCATCGGTATTCAACACGCCAGCCACGATTTCCTTCAGCTGTTCCTCAAGGATATTAAGTGGTGCAGCAGTTTCCGTCTCCGTTTCTTCGGCAGCACCGAAGACAGGATCTGGCAATGCCCTGCGGTTCACCTTCTGGTTCTGGTTCAGGGGGATGGCATCGATTTGCATCGTGGCTGCCGGCACCATGTAGGGCGGCTTCTGATCCATGATGAAGCTATTCATGGCCTTGACGTCAATCTGTTCGTCAGCCACGATGTAGGCGGCAATGAATTTTCCGCCGGTGGGATAGTCGAAGGCCTGCACCGTAGCATCCTTGATACCAGGATACTGGCGAATGACGGCTTCCACCTCCTTCAGCTCGATGCGGAAACCACGGATCTTCACTTGACCGTCCTTGCGGCCCACGAATTCGATGTCGCCGTTTTCACGGTAGCGCACAATGTCGCCAGTACGATAGACGCGCTTTCCGTTCCACTCCACGAAGGCTGCTGCCGTTCTCTCGGGCTGGTTCAGGTAACCCTGTCCCACCTGCGGGCCGGCAATTATCAGCTCACCGGAAGCTCCCCAAGGCAACTGCTTTCCGAAACGGTTCACGATAAAGAGTTCTACAGCATCGTTCGGCTTGCCGATGGGGATATTGGGCTCGTTCTTATCCACATAATGGCTGCATACATAGCAGGAGGTTTCCGTCGGCCCATAGGCATTGAGCAGGGCGTAGGACGGCGGATTCAGACTCATCAGCTTCTCACCACCCGTTCCTAACCACTTCAGTCCCGGAATGTCGGGATAGTTGAGAGCCATCTGCGTGGCCATCTGCGTGGTCATGAAGCAGTGGGTAATACCCTCCTTGGCCAGGTATTCGCTTAACGCCTCTAGATTGAACCGGATGTCATCTTGTATAATATATATGGTGGCACCAGCCCACACGCAGGCCCACAAGTCGCACTGGTAGGCGTCGAAACCGTAACCGGCATAGGTGGCAAAACGCGAGCGGGCTTTCAGGCCAATATGCTTGACGTGGAAATTGGTGAAGATACGGAAATTCTCTTCACTCAGTATTACACCCTTAGGTGTACCGGTGGTGCCGCTGGTGTAAAGCAGCACCAAGGCATCGTTGCCGTCATAGGCCGATGCATCCTGCTTCATGAACTCCAGTCGTTCCTCGGGATAGCTACTGTCCAGCGGCAGCTGTGTGAGACCAGCCTTGGCAATGGCTATGGGTGCCAGTACCATCTTCTCGTCGCGGGGCACGGAGAATCCTACGACACGTTCGCCGCAGCGAACGGTATATGATGGGTCAATGCTGTCGGTAAGTCTGTCCACCTCAGCGAAAGTGAGCCGTTTGTTGCCGGCTACGCAGAATATGTCATTCGGACGCTCGGCCACGTGCTGCTTGAAACGCTCCACAAAAGTAGGAATCGAGGGCTGGGAGGTGAGGTCAGGATTCAGACCATTCAGCCACTCGATCTGCTCCGATGTGGCATACTCCAGGTCTCTCACTTGACTGGCTGTGAGCATGGAGCGGAGAATGGCGCTGTAGCAGGCTGCCAGCTCTGTCATGAATGCGTCGGAATAGTCGGCGCTGCTATAACCCAGTTTCAGCGAATAGGCGTTCTCCTCTTCAAACAGCTCAGCCACCAGCTTCCATCCTGGTATCTGCTTTCTGAGGTCGTGGTAGGTTGCCACGCAATCCCCGAAATGCAACACCTTACTGGTGTCCAGCACAGAGCCATGATATACAAACATCACCTGGTTATTCAGTCCACAGTCTTTCACGACATCCTGATAGGTGTAGTATGACATTTGATTAATGGTCTCCATCTGCTCTGCCAAGGTAGCGAACAGCTCTTCTAAGGATTCCTCACCACTTGACTGGAGGAACACGGGCAGCGTGCGCACCATCATCGTCACCGTAGAATGCGTGCGCCGGTCACCACGACCGAAGTAGAGCGTGCTGTACGACGCTTTATCCTCGGCGCTGTAGGCTGCCAGCAACAACGCCCACGCGGTCTGCATCAAGGTTCCCTCCTTGACATTGAAACGGGTCATGACCCTCTGGACTTCCTCCTTCGACACGCTCAGCGGATAATGCTTGAGACACATCTTGGCAGGAGCGTTCCCGAGCGTCGTCTGCGGAATCGGCAGGGAGTCGGTCTCCACGGCCTCGCAGAAGGTTTTTCCAAACCACTCCCGTGCCTCGGCCATCTTGGCTTCGTCGGCACGCTGGGCTTCTTCTTCCTGGGCGATGGTGCCGCTGTCAATGACTTCGCCGAAAGGCTGCTTCCCATTGAAGCAACGCTCAATCTCGCGCACTATCAGCACGACCGAGAAGCCGTCGGCTATTACATGGTGGAAATCGAGATAAAGCCATGCCTCTCCCTCTGCCGTCTGGTAGAGTTCGCAACGATATAGTTTCTCTGCATGGATGTCCATCGTCCTCCCAAAATCGGGTTTTACCTCCTCCAAGGAGCCGACAGTTAGCAACGGCACGGCCTCCTCCATCGGAGGGAAGGCTCCGCATTCCATTGCGGGCACGCCTTCATCATTCAATATAATGTGTGAGGCAATATTGGGATGGGCGCAAAGGGTCTCATAGACAGCTCTGCGCACCTGTTCTACATTGACGCCCTTGGGGATGTCAAATAGCACAGGATTCTGATAATTCGTCAATTCGTCATTGTTTGCGACGCAGGAATAATAGATGCCCAATTGGGACTGGAGCAAAGAATAGGTTTTCATATTATTAGTATCTGTTAGTTTTTTACCATTTAGTAGTGAACAGGCTGGGCGATATCACCAGCGAGAACCATCCCCAGCGGGCCCGCTTGCTACTGTCGCCCTGCTTCAGACGGTCCATCGTCTCTGTACCGTGCATCTGAGAGTAACCGGCAGCGAGCCTAATGTCCTTCGAGAAACGGTAGCTGGCCTCAAAGTCGATGCTGTGACCCAGCGTACGGTCGAGGTCAGTCAGGTCGGTAGCAACGGCCAGATAGTGGTAGGCAATCTTACAGTTCAGCCTCTTTGCGGGACTACCGAACACACCGACAAAGGCATTCTGCAAACCGGGCGTGAAACCGAGGGAATAGGCGCTCTCGTAAAAGTAGTCCATAATGCCGTAGAACTTCGCACGCGATCCATACAAGGGCGTGAAGCCCTTATGCACCTCATGTCTTACCATCACAAGCGGGCCGCCGAAGGCGACGGGTACATAGTCGTCACCGCTCAGGTAGTCATAGCCCATTTCGAAACCGTATCTGTCAGTAGGCCTGATAGTAGCCTTCGCACTGGCCATCCATGCTTTGATGGGGGTATGTGCCATCATGACATCGTCCACCAGTTCGCCCCCTTGCCGATAGTATGAACCTTCGATGGTCAGATGCTTGGGGTGAAAGTTGATGTAGCCACCATACATCTGCTGATACTCAGTCGACGGCTGGTTGTTCTTCTCGTTGGGAGTACCCGACTGTAGACCGAGGTTCATGAAGAGTAGCGAAGCTCCCAACGGGAAGTTGGGCACGTCATAGTGATACCACACGGTCTGCATGGTCTTGTAGTACTGTGCCCCGCCGACATAATAGGAACTGGAATATACATTCTCTCCATTCTGGTTATAGGCCAGTATGACATGTGCCTGATGACCGTGACCCTCGTAGCCAGCCCGAACCACGTCGTGCGACTTGGCGGCTGTGGCAAAGTCGTTGGTACCAATGATACGCTCGTCGTCGTAAGACAGAGCCACACGGCCCACCTGTGCAAAGAGCCCGTTGTTGGCAGTCATCTTCACCCAGCCTTCATAGAGATTGAGGCTCTGGTTACCCTTCATGCCCCATATCGCATTGTTCTGTATGACGGCATGAGCCTGCAACCCCTTACGCTCAAAGTCCACCACAAGACGGGTACGTCCGAAGAGGAACTGCGAACGGTCTTCATTAAATCTGTCCACGTCTTTCGGCAGACCTCCAGCACACATTTCGCCGTGGGTCATCAGGTTCATGCCCACGCTCAATTGATTGACCTTCGAAGAGTCCGTTTGCGCCCAACAGCCCATAGATGCCAGCAGAAGCAGCATCATATAACACTTTCTCATAGGCAGGAAGGTATTATTCGAACTCGAAGATGTTGATGAATCCGGTCAGTCTAAAGACGTTCTTGATGTCGTCGTTCACATGGCGCATCACCACCTTACTGCCACTGGCCTTGGCGCCCTTCAGGATGCTAAGCAGGATGCGCAGGCCACTGGAAGCGATGTACTCCAGCTCCTTGCAGTCTATGATCACATCCTTGCCGTTACTGGTATAGAGTGGCTTCAGCACTGCCTCTGCCTCTGTAGCAGCCGCAGTATCCATTTCGCCTACTAACGTGGCAACGTATTTGCCGTCAATCTCTTCAATTCTTGTGTTCATAACCGTTTATTGTTTTAAGTTCTTGATGAGTGTCAGTATATTCTTGCCGTTCTCGCGCTCATAGTTGATGCTGTCCATCAGTTCACGCACCAGCAGGATGCCTAAACCACCAATCTGACGATCCTCGACCGAGAGCGTGGTGTCGGCTTTCTCCTTTGCCGTGGGGTCGAAGGCTACACCGGAGTCAATGATCTGGAAGCGAAGGACCTGGCCGTTGGACATGAACTTCACCGTGATGTCGCCTTCTGTGCCTGCGGGATAGGCATAGTCAATGACGTTGACCACAGCCTCCTCAACGGCTAAGCGCAACTGACGTGCCAGCGACTTCTCGATTCCGAGCTTCTCGGTCACCGACTTGATGAAGCTGCTTAGGCGGGTTACCTCCTGGACGTTGTTCTTCAGTAACAGGGTTTCCTCCATGGTGCTTTTAAACTGCTTGGGCATATAGCGGATGGCCAACATGGTCAGGTCGTCGCTCTGCTTGGCATTGCCCACAAACCGGTGAACTTCCTGGGTGAGTGTCTCCAGGATCTCCCGGGGCATCAGCTGGTCAACGGCACACTTCGTGAGCACCTTTTCCGTGTAATTAATACCAAACAGCTGATTGCGTGCCCTTTTGGCCTCCGTCAGGCCGTCGGTATAGAGGAAGATGGTGCTGCCAGGCTCCACTTTGGTTTCCTGCACCTCATATTTCACATCATCGAACACGCCTACGGGCAGATGGGCAATGACATCCAACATCGTGCAATGGCCATTATGCAGAATCATGGGCGCATCGTGACCAGCATTGCAGAATCTCAAATGACCAGTAGGCAGGTCGAGCACACCCATGAACAGGGTCACGAACATGTTGGCATCGTTGCCCCTGCAGGAGTTCTCGTTGATGGACTGTATCACGCGGGCAGGGTTGTTCTCATGGGCCGAGAAGGCACGGAACAAAGAGTGGATCACGCCCATCAGCATGGCCGAGGGAGCACCCTTGCCACTCACGTCGCCGATGCAGAAGAACAGCTTCTCGTCGCGGATGAAATAGTCGAAGAGGTCGCCACCTACCTCACGAGCAGGCACCAGCGAGCCATAGATGTTGACGTCATCCTGATTCAGAGACTGTCGCGGCAGCATGGTCTGCTGGATCAGGCTGGCCACATGCAGCTCACCGCCGATACGGTCTTTCTCGGCATTCGCCTTCCGCAGGCGTTCCAGGTTGCTCTTACTACGCCATACAATGAACCCCGTGAACAGCAGTACGGCCAATGCCAACAGCAGTAAGGTGAAACGCATCATGCGCAGCTTGCCGAACACGTCGCTATCGTTCAGGATGCTGATGAGGATCCAGTCGGTATTGCCGCCAATAGGCTGGAAGAACAGATGAACCATATTGCCGTCCACATCCTTCATCGTCTCATAGCTATGCTTGTCAGCATCGGCCTTCAGCAGCTTCAATGATTCTCTGAACAAGGCGTCATCCTCACCTGCCAACAGGTCGCAACTGCCGGTTATGAGGTAGCGACGGGTCGACTTGTAGAAGTTCCTCTTATTCATGATACCATCCAACCAATCGAGCGAGAAGTCGGCATCAAGCGCAGCCACGGTCTTGCCCGTAGAGTCGTGAACAGGAACGCCGTAAGTGGTCACGATCGCCTTGGCACCGTCTTTGTCCATATAAGGGGCAGACCAATAGCCTCCATTCTTCTCAATGACTCCGTTGAAGAACTCGGCTTTTGTGTAGTCGTGCTGGGCCGAGCCCAACTGTAGTGTTTCAATGGTGCCGTCAGACCTGCGTGCGGAGTAGGGTTCGAACCACCGTCCCTTATCAGGGTAATAGTGGGGAATAAAGAGAACGCCGCTGCCCAGGATCACGGAATTGTGCTCTACAAACTGTCGCATTAGCGTAAACATGGAGTCGGGCGGGTCATCGAGACCATAGCTCACGACCCATGCCATATTGTCGACCGACACTTCGACCTTGGCCAACTGGTTGCGTATGCGATGCGAGGTGGAAGTCATCTCCCAGTCCACCAACCGCTCCATCGTGTCCTGGATGTTACTATGCGCAGAATAGTACATCACCCACGTCGTCAGCTCTAAGAGCAATGCCGCCACGATGATGACAATCAAGCTGTCGTGGACTCTCAATAAGTTTTTTACACGCATACCCAACAATAAATATTCCCATCGGGCATGGGTTCGGCAAATGCCTAGCCAATGCGACCGATGGGATTAGTTTCACATTATTATTTCGCGTAGGCAACGCTGCGCGTCTCGCGGATCACCGTGATCTTCACCTGACCGGGATAGGTCATCTCGTTCTGGATCTTCGATGCAATCTGTCCGCTCAGAGCCTCAGTCTCGGCATCCGACATCTTGTCGGCACCGACAATCACGCGCAGTTCACGACCAGCCTGGATGGCGTAGGTCTTGGTGACGCCGGGATAGCTCATGGCAATGGCCTCAAGATCGTTCAGACGCTTGATGTAGGCCTCGACAATCTCACGACGGGCACCGGGACGGGCACCGCTGATGGCGTCGCAGACCTGTACGATGGGAGCCAGCAGGGTCTGCATCTCCATCTCGTCGTGGTGGGAACCGATGGCGTTGCAGATGTCGGGCTTCTCCTTGAACTGCTCGGCAATCTTGGCACCATAGAGTGCGTGAGGCATCTCGCTCTCCTCGTCGGGCACCTTACCGATATCGTGCAACAGTCCGGCACGCTTGGCCTTCTTCGGGTTCAGACCCAACTCGGCAGCCATCACGGCACAGAGGTTGGCCGTTTCACGGGCATGCTGCAGCAGGTTCTGGCCATAGCTGGAACGATATTTCATCTTACCGATAATACGGATCAGCTCGGGATGCAGACCGTGGATACCCAGGTCGATGGCCGTGCGCTTACCCGTTTCAATAATCTCATTCTCAAGCTGCTTCTTCACTTTGGTCACCACCTCCTCGATGCGGGCAGGGTGGATACGACCGTCGCTCACCAGCTGGTGCAGGGCCAGACGGCAGGTCTCACGACGAACGGGGTCGAAACCGCTGATGACAATAGCCTCGGGCGTGTCGTCGACCACGATTTCAACACCGCAGGCAGCCTCCAAGGCACGAATATTACGACCCTCACGGCCAATCACGCGGCCCTTCACGTCGTCGTTCTCAATATGGAACACCGAAACGCTGTTCTCAACGGCCGTCTCGGTAGCCACGCGCTGAATAGTCTGAATGACGATCTTCTTGGCCTGGGCATTGGCATTGAGCTTGGCCTCGTCCATAATCTCGTTGATGTAGGCCTGGGCATTGGTACGGGCTTCGTCCTTCAACGACTCCACCAGACGGCTCTTAGCCTCCTCGGCGCTCAATCCGGAAAGCTCCTCCAACTTCTCACGCTCCTTGAGCTGCATTTTCTCCAGTTCCTCGGCCTTAACGTTGAGAAGCTTCTTCTCGTTGTCGATGCGCTGCTGCTGGTTGTCGAGCTCATTCTTACGGCGACCCAGCTCTTCCTGACGCTGGTTCAGAGAGATTTCACGCTGCTTCAGCTTGTTCTCATTCTGCTGGAAGTGCTGATTACGCTGCTGTACTTCCTTTTCCAGCTCGGATTTCTTGTTCAGGAATTTCTCCTTCACCTCAAGCAGCTTTTTCTCTTTGATAACCTCGGCCTCCTTTCCGGCGGCCTCTACCATTTCATTGTATTTGCCTTTCAGGACGTAACGGAAAACCATGTATCCGCATACACCGCCCACAATAAGGGCAGCCACGGCAATAATAATAGTTAGAACCATAAATTAAATATATAATAAAATTAATAATCTTCTCGAATAAACTTACTTCAACGCCTCGTCAATGTCGGAAGTAAGTCGCTCAAGAAGAGTATTATAGGAGTCTGTATCCTTGCTGGCGCTTTCCATCTGGTATTTCACGCCAATCTCCAACAGGGCTGTAGCAGAGATAAAGCGCTCGCTACGACGTCCTCTGAAGAGATCAGCATATTTGCCATATGTCGTCCTGATGAGCTTCTCGGCATCCCGATAGTAGGCTTCTTCATCGGCCTTGACGTAGATGTCGATCTTCTCGTCGCAGATATTCAGACTGATATGTTGTTTTCCTGTTTTTACTTCTGCCATTGATGTTTTTGGCTTTTAGCTATTGGCTTACGGTCTACGCCTTCTCGCCTTGTAGCATTGATATGCATTTGTTGACCTCGCGAATCAGGCGTGACAACCGTTTCTTGGATTCCTCCAGGTCGCCGTCGGTGATTTCAATCATCTTTGCCATTTTCAGCGAGTCGTAGTCACGCTGGGACTGAGCCATCTTAGCCTGTACATTCTTGATGTCCTGCTCCTGCTTTTCAATCATCGCGTATAGCTCTGAGTTCTCCTTCTTCAGCTCTTGAAAACGGAGAATCAGCTGGCGCACACGGGCCTCAAATGCTGCTAAAACCTTCTCGTTCTGTGTCATGCCTACAGTTTTCGACGTACAAAGATAGGAAAATTAACGAAGAATGGAGCAAGAAAGAACAAGAGATTGCCACCGCTTAACAGGTTTTAACCTTTTTCAGGGCGTAATTCTTAATTCTTAACTCTTACTTATTGGCTTCCGCTGGCTGCTTTTCCTTCTTGGCCAGCATCACCACGCGATAGACGAAGTTGGTGACCCACTGCTGTGAGAAACCGAGCTTCTGGTTGTACTTGCGTATATCGACTACCGTCTTCATCACACCAGCATCGGTGAAATCGTTCTTGTTGAAGATGTCATCGATGGTTTTCTCGGTCATGGTGTAGATGGTTTTCTTGAAGATACTCGGTACACGTAACTTGAACTTCATCAGGTTCGACGTCAACATCATCAAATCCTGGGTAAAGCCCTGAAACTGATACATATACGTCTGCACATCCTGCGGTCCCTTGCAGCGGCGGCGGATGCTCTGGTCAATCTCGCGGGTGAACGACTCGTCCATCTGGTAGATCTCCTTCATCATCTTCGTCACACGTTGCTTCTCTCCCACTCCGAGGCGGTTGTTCACCGTAGGCACCTTCAGGGTGTTCTTAAACACCCGCAGGTCGGGCAGGGCCGCCAGGTTTGAGATATGCAGGTCGGCAGCCATCACTGCCTGGAAATAAACGCGAATCAGCGTCATGAAATCCTCCATGCCGCCAATCTTGGTCGTTTCTTCCTTCTTGCCAAATAGCTTGCTTAAAAAACTCATTATCTCAATTACAATTATACTAATTCAACTTTCTTGCCTCATTACTTCAGCAGCAGCTCCACGGGGCAATGATCGCTACCCATCACGTCGGTGTGAATCCTGGCATCTGCAACGAGGGGCATCAGACGGTCGCTGACCACGAAGTAGTCGATGCGCCAGCCAGCGTTCTTCTGACGGGCCTGGAAACGGTACGACCACCAGGAATAGGTCACCTGCTCGGGATAGAGCGTGCGGAAGGTGTCCTTGAAGCCACAGTTCAGCAGGTCGCTGAAGGCTGCACGCTCCTCGTCGGTAAAACCGGCGTTATGACGGTTGGTCTTGGGGTTCTTGATGTCGATCTCCTCGTGGGCCACGTTCAGGTCGCCGCACAGGATGACGGGCTTTTTCTGGTCGAGCTTCTTCAGATACTGACGGAAAGCGTCTTCCCACGACATGCGGTACTCCAAGCGTTTCAGACCGTCCTGAGAGTTGGGCGTGTAGCAGCAAACCAGATAGAACTGCTCCATCTCCAGCGTCAGCACGCGGCCTTCATGGTCGTGGAGGTCGATGCCAATGCCCCGCTCAACGCTGATGGGCTTGTGGCGGGTAAAGACGGCAGTACCAGAATAGCCTTTCTTCTCGGCGTAGTTCCAGTAGCTGTCGTAGCCCTCGAACTGCAGGTCGAGCTGACCCTCCTGCATCTTAGTCTCCTGAAGGCAGAAGAAGTCGGCGTCCATCTCGCGGAACACGTCGCTGAATCCCTTGCCCTCGCAGGCCCGCAGGCCGTTTACATTCCAACTAATCAGTTTCATGAGACAACGGATTTACTTACACGCTGGCCGTAAATGGTAACCACTAAGAAGCACAACAGCGGCAGCACGAACGACGCGTTGGTGGCAGGATAAGAGCCGAACACCTCGCCCTGATCGATGATCATGGCCTGCAGCGGGGGCAGCACGGAGCCGCCCAGGATGGCCATGATAAGTCCGGCAGCACCGAACTTGGCATCGTCGCCCAGTCCGTCGAGGGCTATACCATAGATGGTGGGGAACATCAGCGACATACAGCCACTCACGCCCACTAAGCAATAGAGTCCCATGCGGTTCTGGAAGAAGATGACACCCAACGTGAGCAGCATGGCAATAATGCCGAATACCGACAAAAGGTTGGCGGGCTTCACCCACTTCATCAGCCAGGTGGCAATAAACCTTGAGCAGATGAAGAAGAGCATGGCGTAGATGTTATACTGCTGTGAGAGCACCTCGGCATCCTGTTCGCCCATGCCTTCGGCCATAAACACGCGCGTACCATATTGTATAATAAAGGTCCAGCACATGATCTGGGCACCGACATAGAAGAACTGTGCCACGACACCTTCACGGTAACGCTTCAGCTTGGACAGCCTGCTCAGCGACGCCCCGATACTGATGTCGTGGCCAATGTCGCCGTTCTTGGGCATGTTGGTGAAACGGATAATCAGGAACATCACCACGATGACCAGTCCGATAATCAGGTAGGGGGAGATGAGCACGCTGAGGTCGGCATCCTTCATGGCCTCGAACTCGGCATCGCTCAGCAGGGCCCGCTCGTCGCTGCTCATCGGGTTGAGCTTGGCCTGAATGAAGTTCATGGCCACGAACATGCCGATGATCGAGCCGCAGGGATTGAAGCATTGCGCCAGGTTCAGTCGGCGCGTAGCAGTCTCCTCCGGACCCATGGTCAGGATATAGGGGTTGCACGATGTCTCCAGGAACGACAGGCCGCAGGTCATGATGAAATAGGCCACTAAGAAGCAGCCGTAGATGCCTACGCCCTTGGCCGGGAAGAACAGCAGGGCTCCGATGGCATAGAGTGCCAGGCCCATGAGTACGCCGGCCTTGTAACTATACTTGCGAATGAAGATGGCAGCAGGGAAGGCCATGCAGAAGTATCCGCCATAGAAGGCTACCTGTACCAAGGTACCGTCGGTCACGTTCATGCGGAAGATCTTCGAGAATGCCTTCACCATCGGGTTGGTGATGTCGTTGGCAAAGCCCCAGAGGGCAAAGCAGAACGTAACAAGAACAAACGGCACGAGAAAACTCACACCGTCAGCACTTTTGATTAAGGATTTTTGTTTCATAGATTAGTTAGAACTTTGCCATCTTGATGGCTACAACTGCACATTCGTCGCCCTTGTTTCCCAACCGTCCCCCGGAACGGTCACGGGCCTGCTGCAAGTCGTTGGTTGTCAGCAGGCCGTAGACCACGGGAATATTGTTGGTGGCATTCAGCCGGGCAATGCCCTGCGTAACGCCCTGACAAATGTAGTCGAAGTGCGGGGTCTCGCCACGAATGACACACCCCAGTACGATGACTGCATCATAACCGTCGTTCAGCGTCATCTGGTGAGCGCCGTAAATCAGTTCGAACGAGCCTGGAACGGTCTTTACGTGGATGTTCTCAGGCAGCGCACCATGTTTCTCAAGCGTACTCACGCAGCCTTCGAGCAGTGCCCCCGTGATTTCCGGGTTCCACTCGGCCACCACAATGCCGAAGATCATGTTCGACGCATCGGGAACCTTCTCGAAGTCGTAGTCCGACAGATTATGCAGGGCAGTAGCCATAGTTGTCTAGTCAATTTTGTAAATTACTTGGCAGAAGCACGCTCGATGTAAGCGTCGATGGTCTGGTAGGCCATCGAGTTGAAGTACTTGTCCTTCACCTCCTGATAGAGTTTCAGGGCCTCGTCCTTCTTGTTCTGGCTCTCAAGGATCTCGCCAGCCTGGATCAGGAATGTGGGAGACAGCGAGTTGTTGTCGGCCTTGGCGGCAGCCTCCTTCAGCAGGTTCACGGCCTTGTCCAACTGGTCCAGGTGGGCATAAGCGTTGCCGAGGGCACCGATCATGGCGGGAGAAATCATCTGGTCGTCCTTCTGGTCGAACTTCTCCAGATACTTCACAGCGTCGCTCCAGCTACCGAGCTGAGCATAGCTCAGACCTGCATACAGATTGGCCAGGTTGCCGGCGTCGCCACCTTCCTCGGCAATCTTCAGGAAACCTGCGAAACCAATGCTGTCGCCAGCAAGGGCCTTCTCATATTCCTCGTTCATGAAATACTGCTGACCCTTGGCCAGAGCGGTGCTTGCCTTCTGAGCGTTGGGAACAGCCACGTACTGATGGTAGATAATACAACCTGCCACGATGATCACTACAGCAGCCACTGCAGCAATGATCTGCTTCTGATACTTGAGGAACAATGCCTCATTCTTTGAAAGCGTCTCCTCCATCTGGGGAGCGCCCTGATTAATTTGTTTTGCCATTATTGTTATACTTTTTTACTGTTCTCGATATTTGCGGCGACAAAGGTACAAATAATTTATGAATTAAGTGACTGCCGAAGCTCCTTTTTTTGAGAAAAACGATTAATAATTAGGTTTTTTTTCGTTTTTGGCAGAGAAAAAGTGTAATTTTGCACCGTGATACTCGAAAAGTTGTCCCTCATTAATTACAAAAACATTGCGGAAGCCACGCTTGAGCTCTCGCCGAAGATTAATTGCTTCATAGGTCACAACGGCGTGGGCAAGACCAATGTGCTCGACGCCGTCTACTACCTGTCGTTCTGCCATTCGGCCTCCAACCCCATCGACTCGCAGGTGATACGCCATGAAGAGGAATTCATGATGCTCGAAGGGGGCTACAGGGCCATCGACCAACAGCCGGCAGACGACAGCCTCCTCATCACCTGCGGCATGAAGCGGGGACAGAAGAAGCACTTCAAGCGCAACAAGAAGGAGTACAAGCGACTCTCGGAGCATATCGGGCTGATTCCCATTGTCTTAGTATCGCCCACCGACACCTATTTTATTATTGGTGGCAGCGAGGAACGGCGACGGCTCATGGACGTCACCATCGCCCAGACCAACCACGGCTACATCGACGCCCTGACACGCTACAACAAGGCCCTGCAGCAACGTAACACGCTGCTCAAGCAGGACGTAGAGCCTGACCCCGAAGTGCTCAGCATCTTCGAAGAGCAGATGGCCACCGCCGGCGAGGAGATCTTCAAGGCGAGGACTGCCTTTGCCGAGGAGCTCACACCGTTGCTCCAGCAGTACTACGAGCAGATTTCGGGTGGCCACGAGCTCATTACGCTCGAATACACCAGCCATTGCCAGCGAGGCCCGCTGCTGGAGGTCATCCAGCGCGACCGCTTCAAGGACCGCGCCGTGGGCTACTCCTTGCACGGTGTCCACCGCGACGATCTGGAAGTGACCCTCGACGGCCACCAGATGAAGCGCGAAGGCTCACAGGGTCAGCAGAAAACCTTCGTCATCGCCCTCAAACTGGCGCAGTTTGCACTACTCAAACGTGCCACCCGGCGTACACCCATCCTGCTGCTCGACGACATCTTCGACAAGCTGGACGCTACCCGCGTGGAGCAGATCGTAGCCCTCGTCTCAGGCGACGCCTTCGGACAGATCTTTATCACCGACACCAACCGCGAGCACCTCGACCAGATTCTCACCGCCACTGCCAACGACCACAAGATGTTCACCGTCGATGAAGGTCAGATCACCCTCATTTCAAACCGCTAACTTCTAACCTCTATCCTCACATGTTCCGCCGCGACGTACAACAAATCAAAGACATCCTGCTGCGCAACCTGCGTGACCAAGGACTCGAAACACCGCTCATGCAGAAGCGACTGGTCGACTCATGGCCGCAAGTAGCCGGCGAACTCATTGCCAGCTACACCCTCAACACCTACATCGTCAACCAGACCTTCTTCGTCCACCTCTCCTCTCCTGCCCTACGTGCCGATCTCTCCCTCCGCCGCCAGCACTATGTCCAGCTGCTCAACGCCCAGGCCGGCGGTCAGGTCATCACCGACATCCGTTTCTGTTAGTTTGTAAAGAGAACTGACAATAAAAGAAATTCAACAGAATGAGCCCAAAAGGGGGTAAAACGGGGTTTTGGAGTTTAGTCGGAGTAAACTCGGAGTTTAGTCCGGGCAAACTCCCAGTTTAGTCGGAGTAAACGTCGAGTTTGCTCCGAGCAGATTTTCTGCCCCATTCCAGCTATTCAAAAATGTAAAATAAATTCAGAAGCTAACCAACCACGGTTGTAGTGGATGCCGGTGGTCTTTGTTGTCCATTGCCTCAAAGGGTTTGGGTGATTTTTGTTGGCGGAAAGAAGGCTTATCGAAATTATAAAGATGATTCGGAAATCACCAAATCAGTTGGTCCTTGTAGAAGAACACGACGATAACGCGATAGTGGGGATCGTCGTTGGTGGGAATCGAAAGCTCGCCGTTGCGGGCATTGAAGATCTGCGGCTTCTTCATCATGAACCGGTTGCGCGTGGTGTCGCTCACCCAGAACGTGGAATTAGGATTGATGTGCATCGACGCCTTCTCGAACCGCTGGAGCAGGGCCTCGTTGTCGCGCAGGATGTCAAGCACCTCCGTCAGGTCCTTGGCCGAGGGGAACGGAAAGCTGAAGTAGCAGTCGCCGATGAACTGCTCGTCGAAGTCGTCGCGGGAGAAGGGTTGGCCGCCTTCCACCGTGATCCGGTCGGCGTGGCACTTGCCCAGGACCTTGACCAGGATGCCGCGCTGCGTACTTCCTGCCTCGCGGATGCAGATGAAGCGCGAGCGGATGTATTGTACATAGCTTGTGGTGCCGCTGGTCTTCAGCGCCCTCTCCGTCCGGGGCAGGGTAACGATTTCCCCAACGGTCCAGTTTTTCTCGTTTGATGCCATATTTGCTTTAGTTAATCCTAATTCCCGGTGCAAAGGTACTCATTTTTTCCGGAATCGCCAAATAATATGGCGTGAAAACGAAAGAGAGATCCCCTTTCATCCCCGGGGAATGAAAGGGGGGATGAAAGGGGACCCTGAAAAAGGGGATTTATTATTCTTCCTGTTTAGGCTGTGGGAACGACTCTCCGTTGTTAAAGACACGGAGAGTTTCTTTTATGGCCGGATCGTCGTCGTTGAGGTATTCCGTCCAGGCCTGCTCATCAAGTACGTTGTAGATGAGACGGCTATTGATGTAGCGCTCCAAGAGGGCGTGGCTCTTCTGAATCATCAGGTTACGACGCTTCAAGCCATTCTTCTCGGCATAGGACGCAAACAGATCGACGGTGTTGAGCTTCTTCAGGTAAGCCAGGAGTTCCTTCTTGGTCTTGTACTTCGAAAGCTGGAGACGGTTGTCGTCGACATACTCGTAGGCAAACTGGAGGATGAGTCCCGTCATGGATGCCTCCTTATAATAAGAGGTGACACCCGTGGTATCCTCGCCGACGAAGATATCGGGCGTGATACCACCACCGCCATAGACGACGCGACCGTTGGAAGTATGGAACTCAGGTCCCTCGTGCTTGATGCTGTCCTGCGAGAAGAACTCACCGTGCTGGTAGCGGTGGATGAGATCCTCCTCGTAGCTGCGGTCGTCACCCGAAGTATAGGGCTTTTGGATGCAACGACCCGAGGGGCTGTAGTAGCGGGCAATAGTAAGGCGAATCATAGAGCCATCGTGCAGCGAGATGGGCTGCTGGACGAGGCCCTTACCGAAGGAGCGTCGACCGATGATGGTACCGCGGTCGTTGTCCTGAATGGCACCGGCAAAGATTTCGCTGGCCGAAGCCGACGCCTCGTCGATGAGCACCACAAGAGGAATCTTCTGGTAGGAGCCACGGCCGTCGCTACGATACTCCTGACGCTGAGAGCGGCGACCCTCTGTATAGACGATGAGCTTGCCGCGAGAGAGGAACTCGTTGGCCATCTGCACAGCCGAACCCAGATAGCCGCCCGTGTTGCCACGCAGGTCGATGACCAGGTTCTCGAAGCCCTCCTGACTTAAGCGAACGAGCGAGATGAGCAGTTCGGGATAGGTCTTGTCGCCGAAGTTCTTGATCTTGATATAGCCCGTCTTGCGGTCGAGCATATAGACGGCGGTGACGCTCTTCATGGGAATCTCACCACGCACAATGGTATAGCGTCTGATCTTCTTCTCCTTGCCGCGCAGCACACCTACCTCCACCTTTGTGTCCTTGTCGCCCTTCAGACGATGCATAGCCTCGTCGTTAGTGACTTCCTTGCCCACGAAGGCCTCGCCGTCAATCTCGACGATCTTGTCGCCTGCCAGCAGTCCGGCACGCTCAGAAGGTCCGTTGGAGATGACGTTCTGCACATGGATGGTGTCCTTACGGATGGTGAACTCGATGCCCACGCCGAAGAACGACCCCTTGAGGTCGTCGTTGGCCTGCTGCACGTCCTTCTGGGAGATGTAGACACTATGGGGATCCAGCTCTTTGAGGATGGTTGGCATGGCCTTCTCCACCAGATCGCCCACGTTGACGGTGTCGACATACTGGTCGTCGACAATGTTCAGCAGGTCGTTCAGCTTGTTGCTGCCCGAATTGATAATGCTCAGCCGGTTGCCCGAGAAACGGTTGGCAAAGAAGGTACCGATGAAGATACCCAGCACCACGCTCAGGGCCAGCCATAAAGGCATGAAACGGTTTGACTTGTTCCTACTCATATTTCTTTATTCGCCTAAATATACTAATTCGATACCTGCACGCTTCAGCAGGTCTATTCCGTCGGTCAGACGGTATTTCTCACCATAGACCACCCGCTTGATGCCGGCCTGGATAATCAGCTTGGCACACTCGATACAGGGCGAGGCGGTGATATAGATGGTGGCACCGTCGGAGTTGTTATTGGAACGTGCCAGCTTGGTAATGGCGTTGGCCTCAGCATGGAGCACGTAGGGCTTCGACACGTTGTTCTCGTCCTCGCACACGTTCTCGAAACCAGTCGGCGTGCCATTGTAGCCGTCGCTGATAATCATCTTGTCCTTCACGACCAAAGCTCCCACCTGCCGGCGCTGGCAATAGGAGTTCTCGGCCCATACACGTGCCATGCGCAGGTAGCGCTCATCCAGCCTTGCTTGCTTTTCGTTTGATTCCATTTCGTTTCAATAATGCGTCGATGGTGGGTTCGCCACCCTTAAAATCCTTATATAGTACCATAGGGTTCTCCGTGCCACCCTTGCTCAGGATGCAGTCACGGAAACGCTGGGCCGTTGCAGGGTTGAAGATACCCTCGCGCTTGAACACGGCAAAGGCATCGGCATCGAGCACCTCGGCCCACTTGTAGCTGTAATAGCCGGCAGCATAGCCACCAGCCATGATATGCGAGAACTGCACGGTCATGCAGGTGTCCATACGCTGCTTGCCGAGAATAGCCTTCTTCCAGGCTTGCTTCTCGAAGGGAATGATCTCGTCGGTAAACTCGTCCTTCTTCGTGTAGTAGGCCATATCGAGCAGACCAAACGACACCTGGCGCAGACAAGCCGTAGCAGCCATGAAATTGCAGCTACGGACAATGCGGTTGATAAGCTCGTCGGGCAGCGGTTCGCCTGTCTCGTAGTGGAAGGCAAAGGTGCGCAGAAACTCTTTTTCGATGGCAAAGTTCTCCATGAACTGCGATGGCAGCTCCACGAAGTCCCACCACACATTGGTGCCCGATAGACTCTCGAAACGGGTGTTGGCAAACATGCCGTGGAGCGAATGTCCGAACTCGTGCAGGAAGGTCTCCACCTCGCCCAGCGTCAGCAAGGCAGGCTTTTCGGCCGTAGGCTTCGTCAGGTTCATGACCACCGACACGTGGGGACGCACGTTCTTGCAGTTATCAGGCCCGAAGGGTTTCTTCACGTCCTCACGCTCCATCCACTGTCCCTGGTACTCGGTCATCCATGCCCCACCCTGCTTGCCTTTGCGGGGGTGGAAGTCAGCATAGAAGACAGCCAGGAAAGAGCCGTCACGGTCGAAGACCTCGTAGGCCTTCACATCGGGATGGTAAACGGGAATCTCCTTATTCTCCTTGAACGTGATGCCATAGAGGCGCGTGGCCAGTTCGAAGACGCCGCTGATGACCTTGTCCAACTGGAAGTAAGGACGCAGCATCTCGGCATCAACGTTATATTTCTTCATCTGCAGCTTGTGGGAGTAGAAGGCGACATCCCAGGGTTGGAGTCCCTTCCCATCCTCCTCCGACTGCTGGAGGGGAGCAGCCATCTTTCTCAGCTCCTCGCGCTCTTTCTCTGCCGTGGGCTTGTAGGCATCGATCAGATCGTTGAGCAGCTTATAGACGCTGCGGACATTGCCTGCCATGCGGTGCTTCAGCACATAGTCAGCATAGGTCTTGTAGCCAAGCAGCTGGGCAATCTCACGACGAAGATTAATCAGACGCTTGCAGATGTCAAGGTTGTTCTCTGTATTGTCGTGAATGCACTTGGTGTTGTAAGCCATATACATCTGGCGGCGCAATTCACGCTGGGTGCTATAGGTCATGAAAGGCGAATAGCTGGGACTGTCGAGTGTGAACACCCAGCCCTCCAAACCGCGCTCCTTGGCAGTCTGGGCAGCAGCCTCACGTGCCGTCTCGGGCAGTCCGTCGAGCTGTGCCTCGTCCGTCAGATGCAGCATGTAGGCCTTCTGCTCCTTCAGCAGGTTCTGCGAGAACTGCAGACCCAGCATCGAAGCCTCCTCGGTGAGCTGGCGCAGGCGAGCCTTCCCCTCAGCATCGAGCAGGGCACCGCTCCTGACAAACCCGTCGTAGCAGTTGTCGAGCAGCATCTTCTCTTCCGCCGTCAGCTTGCGGTGGTGGCGATGAACGTATTTGATGCGCTCAAACAGCTTCTCGTTCAGCCGGATGTCATTGGCATGCTGCGTCAGGATAGGACTCAGCTTCTGGGCCAAGGCATCCATATCGTCGTTGGTCTCGGCCGACAGCAAATTAAAGAACACGGACGACGTGCGCGACAGCAGGTCATAATAATTGTCCTTCTCGTCATCCACAGAGATGATGGTATTGTCAAAAGTCGGCTTTGCGGGGTTGTTGATAATCTTGTCGATCTGCTCGTTGTCACGACGTATGCCCTCCATGAAGGCTTCCTCGAAGTCCTCTAAACGGATACGGTCGAACGGAGCCGTATCATGCGGGGTTTTGTATGGCTCAAAAAAAGGGTTTCGCCTTTGATTCTCCTCGTTCATAACACAGTTTTTTAAAAGAAAAACGTAAGACATGATCAGCCTTACGTTTCCTTGCTTCGTGATTCCGGCGGGATTCAAACCCACAACCTTCTGATCCGTAGTCAGATGCTCTATTCAGTTGAGCTACGGAACCTCCGTTCCTTGTTTTGCGGGTGCAAAGGTACACACTTTTTCGGAACCCACCAAATTTTTTGGCAACTTTTTTCGAAAAAAGTGAATAATCGTTGGGAAGTTCGGTTTTTCTTCATACCTTTGCACTTGTTATCACCTGGAATATGAAGACATTACTGATATTAGTGGGTAAGACCACCGACAAGCACTTTGCCGCCGGCATCAACGATTACGTGGAGCGAATAGGCCACTACATGCCCTTTGAGATAGTGACCATTCCCGAACTCAAAAACACGAAGAGCCTAACCGAGGAGCAGCAGAAGAGCCTTGAGGGCGACCTGATACTGAAGCAGCTGCAGCCGTCGGACACCGTGGTGCTGCTTGACGAGCACGGCCGCGAGCTGCGCAGCATGGAGTTTGCCCGCTGGATAGAGCAGAAACGCAATACGGCCCGCCGACTGGTGTTTGTGGTCGGAGGGCCGTATGGATTCTCTAAAGAGGTCTATGCCCGCTGTAACGAGCAGTTATCGTTGTCGAAGATGACCTTCTCGCATCAGATGATCAGGCTCATTTTCACGGAACAAGTCTATCGCGCGTGTACCATAATTAAAGGTGAGCCCTATCATCACGAGTAACGCTGACCGTTACAGGTCATTATAGTTCTGAACCGAGAAGGTGCTGGTTCTCATGTCACCCGTTTCATAGCCACGTCTCAGCCAACGCTTGCGCTGGTCGCTGGTGCCGTGGGTGAACGATTCCGGCGTGGCACGTCCCTGAGCCTTCTTCTGCAGCCAGTCGTCGCCGATGGCCTTGGCCAGCTCAAGTCCCTTCTCCAAGTCGCCATACTCCATGGAGTGGTTCATCTTGTCCTCATAGTGAGCCCACACGCCGGCATAGTAGTCGGCCAGCAACTCCAGGCGCACACTAATCTGATTGCCACTCACCTTGTCGGTCTGACTCATGGCCGAGTGGGCCTTGTTCAGCGTTCCCGTCAGGTACTCCACGTGGTGGCCAATCTCGTGGGCAATCACGTAGGCGTAGGCAAAAGTATTGCCCTCAACACCCAACTGACGCTTCATCTGGGTAAAGAACGACAGGTCGACATACAACTTCTGGTCGCCAGAGCAATAGAAGGGACCGACGGCAGCCGTAGCCGAGCCACAGGCAGAGTTCACCTGGTTGCTGAACAGCACCAGCGTAGGATACTGGTACTCACCCCAGCCGTTCTCCTCGAACACCTTTGTCCAGACTTCCTCGGTCGAGGCCAGGATCTTCTTGCAGTCGGAAGCCAACTCCTGCTCCTCCTCGGTGAAGTTCTGTTCGTCCACCGTTTCTGTCGGAGCCTGCATCTGCTGCTGAACCACGTTCTGCACAACGTCACCCAGGTTACCACCCTGCATGAAAGTCATCAGGGCAATGACAATAATACCTCCAAGTCCGCCTCCAATACCGAGCTTGGCACCACTGCTCATTCCGCGGCGATCTTCCACGTTTGAGCTCTCTCTTCTTCCGGTTAGTTTCATAGTTCTAATTTGTTGATATGAATAATTTGCTTGCAAAGATAAGGAAAATAAATGATAAAAAGAGAATTTACGACACATTTTCTTTGCTATTCGGTCGCTTTTTTGTACTTTTGCACCCATATTTTGAATAATCAATTAAAAACGTATACGTAATTATGTTAACACTCAAACTCATCAGTGAGGAAACTGAACGTGTAATCAAGGGCCTCGAGAAGAAGCATTTCAAGGGTGCCCGTGAGGCTATCGACCAGGTGCTGGCCGTTGACAAGAAACGCCGTGAGGCTCAGCAGGAGCTGGACCAGAACCTCAGCGAAGCCAAGAAGATGGCTGCCCAAATTGGTGCCCTTATGAAGGAAGGCAAGCGGGCCGAAGCCGATGCCATCAAGGAAACGGTAGCCAAAATGAAGGAAACCAACAAACAACTGGAAGAGACGATGAACCAGGCACAGGAGGAACAGGTTGCCCTGCTCTGCCAGATTCCGAACATTCCCTACGACGAAGTGCCCGAGGGCGCTGCTGCCGAGGACAACCGCGTGGTAAAGTCGAACCTTCGCGAGTGCAAGGAGACCGACACCGTCGGCAACTGGGACGTCAACCCCAAATTGGGCATCGACAATCCCCTGCCCCACTGGGAACTGGCCAAGAAGTACAACCTCATCGACTTCGACCTGGGTGTGAAGATTACCGGCGCAGGCTTTCCTGTCTACATCGGCAAGGGTGCACAGCTGCAGCGCGCACTCATCAACTTCTTCTTGGCCGAGGCCAATAAGAGCGGCTATACGGAGATCATGCCGCCGACGGTGGTCAATGCTGCTTCAGGCTACGGCACTGGCCAGCTGCCTGACAAGGAGGGCCAGATGTACCACTGTGAGGTCGACGACTTCTACCTCATCCCCACCGCTGAGGTGCCCGTCACGAACATCTACCGCGACGTCATCCTCGACGAGGACAAACTGCCCATCAAGAACTGCGCCTACACAGAGTGTTTCCGTCGCGAGGCTGGCAGCTACGGTAAGGACGTTCGCGGTCTGAACCGCCTGCACGAGTTCTCGAAGATTGAGATCGTACGCATCGACAAACCCGAGCACTCGAAGGAGAGCCACAAGGAGATGTTGGCTCACGTCGAGGGACTGCTCCAGAAATTAGAGCTTCCCTACCGCATTTTGCTGTTATGCGGTGGAGATCAGAGCTTTACCAGCTCTATCTGTTACGACTTCGAGGTCTATTCAGAGGCTCAGGGTCGCTGGCTCGAAGTATCCAGCGTATCGAACTTCGACACCTATCAGGCCAACCGCCTGAAGTGCCGCTATCGTCGCAACGACACCAAGAAGACCGAGCTTTGCCATACGCTCAACGGCTCGGCTCTTGCACTCCCCCGCATCGTAGCTGCCCTACTGGAAAACAACCAGACGCCCGAAGGCATCCGTATTCCCAAGGCACTCGTTCCATACACCGGCTTTGAAATCATCGACTAAATTAATCCATTACTAATAATGAACAAGATTGTCAGAAAAGAACAGTTCTCAGAGAAGGTCTTTCTCTTTGAAATTGAAGCACCGCTGATAGCCAAGAGCCGTAAGGCGGGCAACTTTGTCATCGTACGCGTTGACCAAAAGGGTGAGCGCATGCCGCTGACCATTGCAGGCGCCGATATTGAGCACGGCACCATCACACTGGTCGTACAGATGGTGGGCCTGTCGTCGAAGAAGCTCTGTGCGCTGAACGAAGGTGAGTATGTAGCCGACGTGGTAGGCCCTCTGGGCAACCCCACCCGTATCGAGAAATACGGCACAGTGGTCTGTGCCGGTGGTGGACTCGGCGTGGCTCCCATGCTGCCTATCATCCAGGCACTGAAGGCTGCCGGCAACCGTGTGCTGTCTGTCATGGCTGGTCGTTCCAAGGACCTGATTATCCTTGAGGATAAGGTTCGTGAGAGCTCCGACGAGGTCATCATCATGACCGACGACGGCAGCTACGGCGAAAAGGGCGTAGTAACTGTCGGTATGGAGAAGTTCTTCGAGCAGGAGCACGTTGACAAGGTGTTTGCCATCGGTCCTCCCATCATGATGAAGTTCTCGAACCTGACGGCTCAGAAGCATAACATTCCCTGCGAAGTCAGCCTGAACACTATCATGGTCGATGGTACGGGTATGTGTGGTGCCTGCCGACTGACGATTGGTGGCAAGACGAAGTTCGTCTGCATCGACGGTCCTGAGTTCGACGGAGCACTGGTCGACTGGGACGAGATGTTCAAGCGCATGGGTACCTTCAAGCGTGCCGAGCAGGAAGAGTTGGAGCACTACGAGGAGCACCTCTGTTCTGAAAGTGGCGATGCCATCGCAACAAACGAGACAACTAATGTCGTCATGGAGGCCGAACAGACCAACGACACCATCGACGTACTGACTGACAAGAAGGCTGCTTGGCGCCAGGAGCTGCGCACAGCCATGAAGCCCAAGGACCGTATGCAGATTGAGCGTGTCGTCATGCCCGAACTCGACCCTGTCTATCGTGCCACAACCCGCACGGAGGAAGTGAACATCGGCCTGACCAAGGAGATGGCCATGCAGGAAGCCAAGCGCTGTCTGGATTGCCCCAAGCCGTCGTGTATGGAGGGTTGCCCAGTGAGCATCGACATTCCTTCGTTCATCAAGAATATTGAGCGCGGACAGTTCCTGGCTGCTGCCAAGGTACTGAAGCAGACTTCATCGCTGCCCGCCGTCTGCGGTCGCGTCTGTCCGCAGGAGAAGCAGTGCGAGAGCAAGTGCGTACACCTGAAGAGTGGCGGCAAGGCCGTAGCCATTGGTTATCTGGAGCGCTTCGCTGCCGACTATGAGCGCGAAAGCGGCAACATCAGCCTGCCTGAGATTGCACCCTCTAACGGCATCAAAGTGGCTGTCGTAGGTTCCGGTCCTGCAGGATTGTCGTTTGCCGGCGACATGGTGAAGAAGGGCTACGACGTCTACGTCTTTGAGGCATTGCACGAGATTGGCGGTGTGCTGAAATACGGTATTCCCGAGTTCCGTCTGCCTAACAAGATTGTCGACGTGGAGATACAGAATCTGGCCAAGATGGGTGTCCACTTCCAGACCGACGTCATCGTTGGTAAAACCATTAGCGTTGAGCAACTTGAGCAGGAAGGCTTCAAGGGAATCTTCGTGGGTTCTGGAGCTGGTCTTCCTAACTTCATGAACATACCTGGAGAGAACGCCATCAACATCATGTCGTCGAACGAATACCTGACGCGTGTGAACCTGATGGACGCTGCCAACCCCACTACCGATACGCCTATCAACTTTGGTAAGAACGTGCTCGTCGTGGGCGGTGGTAACACAGCTATGGACTCTTGCCGTACGGCTAAGCGTTTAGGCGGCAACGTCACACTGGTTTACCGTCGTTCAGAGCAGGAGATGCCCGCCCGTCTGGAAGAGGTGAAGCACGCCAAGGAGGAAGGCATTACGTTCCTGACACTGCACAACCCCATCGAGTATATTGCCGACGAGCAGGGTGCCGTGAAGCAGGCTGTGCTGCAGGTGATGGAGCTGGGTGAGCCCGATGCCAGTGGTCGCCGCAGTCCTGTACCCGTGGAGGGTAAGACGGTGACGCTCGACGTCGACCAGGTGATTGTGGCTGTGGGTGTAAGCCCCAACCCGCTGGTGCCGAAGTCTATCCAAGGTCTGGAACTGGGTCGCAAGAACACCATCGCCGTGAACGACGGCATGCAGTCCTCACGCTTAGAGATCTTCGCTGGCGGTGACATCGTCCGTGGTGGTGCAACGGTTATCCTCGCAATGGGCGACGGTCGCCGTGCTGCTCAAAACATGGACGAATATTTAAAGGGAAAGTGAAAAATAAAAAGTGAATAATTTGCTGCCGCCGTCTTGACTCCGGTAGGAAATTGTTCACTTTTCACTATTACCGTTTACTTTAGAATATGAACGGACTTTATACCATCATATTGCTCATACTAAGCAACGTCTTCATGACGCTGGCTTGGTATGGGCATTTAAAGTTACAGGAGTCTGGAACTTCCAGTAACTGGCCCCTGCTGGGCGTCATCGTCTTCTCCTGGGGCATTGCTTTCTTCGAGTACTGCTGTCAGGTGCCAGCCAACCGTTTGGGCTTTATTGAGAATGGCGGCCCTTTCAACCTGATTCAGCTGAAGGTCATTCAGGAGTGTATCTCGCTGGCCGTATTCTGCGTCATTGCCAACATTATGTTTCAGGGCACCCATCTGCACTGGAACCACATCCTGGCATTCCTGCTTATCATCTGCGCCGTCTATCTGGTGTTTATGAAATAAGAGGTGAGAGGGATGACCGAGCAGGAACGGCTATTCAAACGGCTCAACGAGCGTTTCGTACGGGCTTTTGCCACCTATCGTTTATTAGAGGACGACGACCATGTGCTTATCGGCCTGTCAGGCGGTAAGGACTCACTTTTGCTGACGGAGCTGTTAGCTAAACGTGCCAAAATCAATCATCCCCGTTTCAAGGTCGAAGCCGTTCATGTGCGCATGGAGAACATTACCTACGAGACTTCCACCGACTACCTTCAGCATTTCTGCGACGATCTGGACACCCCCCTTCACATCATCACTACCCGTTTCGAGGAATCTGTCGAGTCTGTTGCTGTACCACAGCAACCAACAAAACCCAAGCCAGCCTGCTTCCTCTGTTCCTGGCACCGCCGCAAACAGCTCTTTAACCTTGCCCAGGAGCTGGGCTGTAACAAGATTGCCTTAGGCCACCATCGCGACGACATTATCCACACTACGCTGATGAACCTTGTCTACCAAGGTCGCTTCGGCACGATGCCAGCCCTGTTGCAGATGCGCAAGATGCCGCTCAAGATCATCCGCCCGCTCTGCCTCATCGACGAAGCCGACATCCGCCGCTATGCCGAACTCAGTGGATATGAGAAACAGTTGAAGCACTGCCCCTACGAGCACGACACCCAGCGAACCACCATTGCCGAGCTCTACAACAGCATTGAGCACATGAACCCTGAGGCTCGCTACTCTATATGGAGAGCACTGGAACAAGAGGGTAAACTGACGGAAGAATATTAAAAACATATAATTCTTAGCAACAGATTAACCATATTCTGTTTTTTCTACTTATCTTTGTGGTTTAAATACTAAAGGACAATGAAAAAATACCGTATACTCATACTAATGGCAGCAGCCTTGATGGCCATTCCCATGACTGCCCAGAAGAGAAGGACCCCTGTCAAGAAGAAAGTCGTACCTGTTGTGGTTGAGCCGTCAAAGGAGGAAGTGAAGTTCGAGGAAATGTTGGGTGCCACCCAGCAAATCATGTTCATCGACAGCGTCGTCGTGAAAAAGCAGGAATTCCTGAATTTCTACCGACTCACCTCTGAGGCTGGTGCCATCAGCGGCTACAACAGTTTCTTCCGCAGCGAAGACCAACCCTACTCCACCGTTTACGTCAACCAGCTGGGTAACAAGTGCTGGTTTGCCAACAACGGACAGCTCTACACCATTGACAAGCTGAACGGCCAGTGGAGCGAGCCGTTGCCCATTGAGGGCTTAGGACGTTTCCAGCGTAAGAACTATCCCTTCATGCTTACCGACGGCCTGACGCTCTACTTTGCAGCCATTAGCGATGAGGGGTTAGGCGGCCTCGACATCTACATGTCACGCTACGACTCTGAGTCAGGCAAATTTCTGATTGCTGAGAACATCGGCCTTCCCTTCAACTCCAGTGCCAACGACTATATGTATGCCATCGACGAGTTCAACGGCATCGGCTACTTTGCCACTGACCGGCGCCAGCCAGAAGGCATGGTTTGCATCTATACCTTCATTCCTAACCTGAAGCGTATCATCTATGCTGCTGACGATTTCGATGAAGAGACCATTCGCAGCCGTGCCAAGATTGAACGTATCAGCGATACCTGGGGCGATGGTCAGAAGCGGACAGAGGCCCTTTCACGCCTGGCGGGCAATATTCACCAGCAGAAGCTGAAGAACAAGCAGGGAAGCTTCACCTTTGTCATCAACGATGACCTGGTCTACACCAAGCTTTCCGACTTCCACAATACCGACAACCGAGAGCGCATGAACAAGCTCAACTCGCTGAAGAAAAACTATCAGACCCTGAACGAACGGTTGGAGAAGTCGCGTGCCTACTATGCCACCAAAGCCAATCTCAGCGAACGAAGCGAACTGCGTGCTGAAATACTCAGCTATGAACAGGAATACTACCAGTTGGAAGAAGATATACGACAGTTGGAGAAAACCATCCGTTACACCGAACTTCAAACCCTAAAACAATAAGTCTATGAGAACTTTCCCTGAATCCGAACTGATTATCAATGCCGACGGCTCATGTTTCCACCTTCATCTGAAGCCTGAGCAGTTGGCCGACCGAGTCATTCTTGTGGGCGATCCGGCTCGCGTTGACACCGTTGCCAACCATTTCGACTCGAAGGAGTGCGAAGTGCAAAGTCGAGAGTTCCACACCATCACCGGTACCTATAAAGGCAAACGCATCACGGCACAGAGTCATGGCATCGGCTGTGACAATATCGACATCGTTATGAACGAGCTCGACACACTGGCCAATATCGATTATGCCACCAGAACAGAAAAGAAGGAACACCGCACACTGACCTGCGTACGCATCGGCACCTGCGGTGGACTGCAACCCTTCACGCCTACCGGTTGCTTCGTAGCCTCTGTCAAAAGTATCGGCTTCGACGGTCTGTTGAACTTCTATGCAGGGCGTAATGTGGTCTGCGACATCCCTATGGAGAAAGCCTTTAGGGAACACATGCAGTGGAATCCCATCAAGGGTGCCCCCTACGTATCCGTAGCCGATGAGGAGCTGATTGACCAGATAGCACAGGACGACATGGTGCGTGGCTATACCATTAGCTGTGGTGGCTTCTATGGCCCTCAGGGCCGTGTGCTCCGTGCCGACATAGAAGACCCCCAGCAGAACGAGAAAATCGAATCGTTCGAATATGAAGGCATGAAGGTGTGTAACTTCGAAATGGAGTCCTCTGCCCTGGCCGGCCTCGCTTCCCTGCTGGGCCACAGAGCCATGACCTGTTGCATGGTCATTGCCAACCGCTACACTACGGAGATGAACACCGAGTATAAGAACTCCATCGATACCCTCATTGAAAAAGTGCTCGACAGAATATGATTCCAGCTATTATTTTTGCAATAGCCTTTATCGTCCTTGCCGTCATCTTTCTGATGGGTAAGGGCGATAAACTCATTGCTGGATACAATACGGCATCTGAGGAAGAAAAAAGGAAAGTTGATATCCACAGGTTGCGTATCCTGATGGCTATCATTTCCGTAATAACAGCAGGCTATGTAAGCATCCAGCCTATCATTGGAAACAATCCCCAGGGTCAGATGGGGGCATTCTTTGTTTTCTTTGTAATAACTATGATATTCATCATATTAGCAAATACCTGGGCAAAGAAGAAATGACAATCTGCGCACTCGCAACTACTCCTGGTGGAGCACTCGGCATCATCCGTGTCTCAGGCCCTCAGTCAATTGAGGTCCTTTCCCGCGTATTTACAAAAGATGTTTCCTCGGCTCAACCCAACACCATCCACTACGGTCATATCAAGGATGGCACAGAGATCATCGACGAGGTGATGGTCTCCGTCTTCCGTGCGCCCCACTCCTATACGGGTGAAGACAGTGTAGAGATTTCCTGTCACGGATCACGCTATATATTAAATAAAGTGTTGTCGTTGCTGATAGCCAACGGCTGTCGGCAGGCTAATCCTGGAGAGTTTACCCAGAGAGCGTTCCTTAACGGCAAGATGGACCTCTCGCAGGCCGAAGCCGTTGCCGATCTGATAGCCTCCTCCAACAAAGCCACACATCAGATGGCCATGAGTCAGCTACGTGGTGGCATCTCCACAGAGCTTTCCCGCTTGCGCGAACAGCTATTAAAACTCACATCCCTACTGGAACTCGAGCTCGACTTCTCCGACCATGAAGACCTCGAATTTGCTGACCGTAGCGAACTCTTGGAACTTACCAAAACAATTGACAATCATATTACGCGTCTCGCCCATAGCTTCGAGACTGGACAGGCGCTGAAGCAAGGTATCCCCGTTGCCATCGTCGGCAAGACCAATGTAGGAAAATCCACCTTGTTGAATGCTCTCCTGAAGGATGATCGCGCCATCGTTTCCGACATTCACGGTACCACACGCGACACCATCGAGGAGACAATGGATATTAATGGTATACAATTCCGTTTCATCGACACTGCAGGTCTTCGCAAAACTAATGATGAGGTGGAGCAAATAGGCATAGATCGTACCATCCAAAAAATCAAACAGGCACGCATCGTCATCTGGTTACTAGACCAAAGGCCTACTTGGAGCGAGATGGACGAAATGCATGAACTCAGCAAAGGCAAGAAATGTATTTACGTTCACAACAAAGCAGATCTGATTGATATCAATAAATTCAATCCCTACATTTTGCCGCTATCCATGATTAGTGCAAAGACAGGTAACGGTGTTTCTCATCTGAAACAACGCATTTTTGAAGAAGCCGAAAGAGCAGGTCTAACCACAAATGCCAACGAGATCATCGTCACCAATGCCCGTCACTATGACGCTCTCACCCGCGCCCACTCCCACCTTCAGCGCGTCCTCAACGGCCTCCAGCAACAGTTAAGCGGCGATCTCCTCTCCGAAGACCTCCGCCTCACCCTCGATACCCTCGCCGAAATCACCGGCGGCCAAATCACCCCCCAAGAGACCCTCAATAACATCTTTAAGCATTTCTGCGTGGGAAAGTAGAAACTGCGTGGGAAAGTGATATATAATGGTTGGAAAATATTCTCCAAACTAAAGCGAAACTATAGAATATACTGATTTTTATATATTTTTTCCTCCAAATTCGCATTATTTACGAATTCAAATGAACAAAGGATGCAAATTCATCAATATTGTATTACTTACTGAGTCACAAACACTCTCCAACTGCCATCCTTCTCTCCGCGTTCCACATATTTCTTCTGAGTCAGTTGGTCAAGGAGTTTCTGAATAGCTGCAATACTGATGCCTGTCACTTCCTTCATATCAGCCAAAGTAAGCGTAGGCTGTGTACGCATCGCATTCAGTATTTTAGTATAGTTAGGGGTGCGGAAAGTAATCCGCTCACCGTCGTACCACCACACATTCTCATCCTTTTCACTCACGAAGAGAACATCATTATATACCTCAGTAGCGACGAGTTCATTAAAATACTTCAAGAATGGTTTGATATCCTTGATATCAGCATGAGCGCCATCAGCAGGCACAGGGCCTACCTCGATATCAGCCTGATGTAAAGCTTCTAAATACTCACTCTTTTTACGACTACGCACAACAATCATCGGATAATCGTGACGAGTCAGAATGAAGTTCATCATCAATCGAGCTATACGTCCATTTCCGTCCTCAAATGGGTGAATACGAATATATCTATAATGGAATAATGCGGCCAATTCCACAGGCGATAATTTTCCTTCTTGCTCTGCCTTATTATACCAATCCACCAAATCTGTCATTAAACTGGAAGTCTCTTCTGGTGAGGCATATTCGAATCGATCACCATAGCGAGTGATGACACTGTTGGGACGAGTCTTATACTGTCCTGCATGAATTACATAACTTGTTTGTACACCTCCAGGGAGTTCACGATACACAATATAGTCTTCACGTAGTATGGTCCTATGTAGTGTACGGATGAAGTTCTGTGTCAGAGGCACTTCCTTCACTGCTGCTGCTTCAGACATCATCCGTAATCCCACATTACTCGCAGTCATCTCCTGTACATCACGCACATCGGCTTCTCCTATCACCTTACCAAAAAGCAGCAGAATTTCCGTCTGACCATAAGTCAGGGTGTTTCCTTCAATATGATTGCTATTGTAGTTGAAGTCCACGGTGAAACGACGGCTAAGTCTATCTCTATCCTTTTCCGACAATGGTTGCAAATTTTGCCATGCCACCAAAGCTTTCTTTATATTTAGATATTTCATACAAAAGCAAATATATTATTTAATGCTGCAAAGATACAAAATATTTTCGAAATGGTTGTATTGATACAACCTTTTTAATGTTATTTCGTCGATTTTTCTCAAATTTCTTATTATTTTATAGGAATATATCTCCAAATTCGCAATTTTAGCGAATTTAAGAACAAAAAGCACGCATAAAACTATAAATAGAAATACAATTGCCGCCCAAAGAAAAAGAGGCCATTGAACATAAAAAAACGCTTATTGTACTTGTGTCATCAAATGATTTGTCCCACAAGTATTCTCACATTTTATTGGATTTAGAAGAAAAACTATACAAATATGAAAACT
>Ga0310690_10002093_pt1 | contig 33487 bp, 27 predicted proteins | sample AusTroGonzalo_MG_2_FD_207661 | JGI IMG/M metagenome (GOLD analysis project Ga0310690, IMG submission 207661) | Bovine rumen microbial communities from tropical cattle in Woodstock, Queensland, Australia - Gonzalo_04 (v2) (version 2) | ecosystem: Host-associated > Mammals > Digestive system >...
CTCTGGTATAATAATTGAAGCAGGAAGTTTCGGATTTGCTGATCTCATCACAAGCCATTTTAGCCCTGTCATAAGCTGTGCTGACCGGAACATCCTCAAAGGCAGTTGAATAAATGCCTACTCTTGCAGGCAGATGATGTTCCGATTTGCTGAATTCATCGAAGAAATGCCTGATGTTCTCTTCAAGCCAGTCCTCTGTCGTTGATACAGCAAAGCGGTCAGCAGAGATATGGCAGCAGTCCTCATGTCCGAAAACCCGTGCAAGGATGTTCGCAGCAGACTTCAGAAGTCTGTCGCCTTCTGCGAATCCATACCTGGAGTTATAGTATTTCATGCCGTTCAGATCTATATACAGAAGACAGCCTGATCTGCCCTCATGAAGGACACGCTCTTTACCGACCTCACAATGCTTGAAAAAATAGGTCAGATTCGGGAGCCCTGTCAGCATATCGTAATTTGCGGTCCGGAGGATACTTTGCTCATGAAGAACGCTGTTTATCACACGATTCATACCGTTGGCGGCAGACTCCTCGCCTTCTATATATGTACCCTCATCCATATACCATACATGAGCAAGACGCTCGCCGGTTTCCGAGAAAAAATGCTTTCCGTGAGCATGAATCACATGATAGTCGGAATCCACACCTGCTTTTGTCCTGAAAACGACATCATAATCATCGTTATCATCACCTGTTGCAAATTGCCAGGCGGCTTTGGCTATTCTTTGCCTGTCGTCAGGATGTGTGTCTTTATACATATCGTGATCCATATCCCAGACAGCCTGTTTGCGGTCAGTATATCCCAAGAGATCGCAGAAGCCATCCGAAACAAGAACAGTGACGATACTGTTGTCAACGAATTTGAATACCGCAAGGGGATGTTTCTGACATTCAAGAGCTGATCTGATTTTATCGGATAAGGTAAATTGATTCATAATATCAGCCGCCTTTCATTCTCACGAATAAACAAAGCATGATTTTTCCGGTTCTAAAGTATTTCACTCAGTTTGCTGAGTTGTTTCTCATCATAATACATAGTGGTTCTCACGTAGGCACATATGCATCCGAATCATCAAAGTCTACTTTAGGGTAATTATACCATATTTTGATATTTTTGTCAAGTGATATTATTAAAGCTGCCGTATCGTGTCAAGGTTTATATTACTTTGAATTCAACACTTCAGCGTTTTGTGCCTCAATTACGGAGACACTTTTTTATTGACAAGAGTTTAGACTTCTGATATTATAAGAATATACATTACAAGATACTGCAATTCTGAAGATTGGTAGGTGAATATTATGAAGCTCATACAACTAACAGCTGCTTTCATCGCAGGCATGACCGCGATAACCCCGCTTTTGTTTAATAGTTCTCCTGTCACTGTGTTCGCAGAAGAGACCGTCGCTGAATCCTCGCTCCCTGACTGGGTGCCGGCAGACTTTGGAGCTGCACTTGAATTCCGCAATACCTACGGTACAACACACATACAAGACGGGCTTGTGTGCCTTGTATTCAAGGAAGAACGCGAGTGTGAACGCAAGGGAGATACAAAAGGCGAGCCGCATTATCGGATAAGTGCTTCGGATGGCGTAATGCAGCAGATTAAGGATGACACATACGGAACTGAAAACAGCAGCTCCGATTATGAGGTCGTTGTTTACAAACCGCTTGAAGCAGGCGATTTTGAAATATCGCTCATTGATAACTGGGTGAAATCATCGTCCCTTGAACCGGAATTGGGATATGTGCATTATCTTGCATACCATACTTTCTCCGTTGACGAAAATAAAAGCATTACTGAGACTGACCGTTTCAGCTGGATGCCTGACTGTCTGACGGAGTATCAGGATTATGTGCAGAAAAACGGCGAAGTTTCCGTTAAAGATAATCTTATAGTATTCTGCCTTGATTCCGCTGCCGTTACGCCTTACACTTGGCAGCAGATGCATACGGGATTCGGCGATCATGCTGAACTGTATGAATATTATGATTGCAGCAAGGAAACGGAAATCCCTCTGGACGGCGGCACAATACACCTATTGAAGGTTTTTCAGGCTACCAAAGACGGCTATGTGACTATCGGTCTTGAATACAGGGATGATCTCATAGACGAATCCGATAAGCCTGCTGAAAAATCACTGGTTGCCGACTGCGTGATAATTGATGATGCGAAGTCAGTCCTTCTTGCAGATACCGCATGTTTCAGTATCACTGACAGCAAGACCGGAAAGCTCGTTGATATTGACGAAAACGACAAGATATTCCTGAATCCGGATATACGTTATTCTGCCGGTGAGGAAGGAATCTATGCAAGCGCAGATATCGCATCAGTGCAGATGACTGAAAATCCGTTTTACTGGGATATTGCACAGTACAAAGATGCGGATAAATTTGAGGTCGGCCTGCTTTACAGCAATATACCGGATGGCTGTTTCGTTGATACTGAAAGCACAGTTGTCAGAAAATTCGATAACGGCGCTATGGACTACACGTTCAAGCTTAAAAAAGTTGTAAGCGGCGATGCCAACGGTGACGGCGAATTCAATGTTGCCGATGTGGTATCGTTTCAGAAGTGGCTGCTTGCTGCGCCTGATGCACAACTCACAAACTGGAAAGCAGTTGACTTCTGCAATGACAACAGGCTGAATGCCTTTGACCTGTGTCTGATGAAGCGTGAGCTTGTCAGGAAAACTGCCACGACCTATGTTGTGCCCGATGAGCAATTTGAGTTCGGAGTTCCTTTCCGTGTTGCAGAGGATGGTCTGAAGCTCTATCTCGGACCAGACGAAAGCTATGAAGCAGTCGCTTCCATTCCTGCGGATACCCGCCTGATCGAGAAAGGTGTGCAGAACGGAAACAATGAGTGGCTGTTTACAGAATATAATGGACAGTACGGCTGGATCAACACATTGGATACGGAAGGTAAATTGGTTATCTATTTTGAAGAAGCTACCAAAAAGCCTGTCATCTACCTCTATCCCGAAGAAGAGACCGATGTTCATGTGGAGCTTGAACTGACGGAATCTGAGCTTAATTCAACGTACCCGAAGTATAACAACGGCTGGGATATTATTGCGTCTACGGACGGCACGCTTCTGAACAAAGCAGACGGCAGCCACCACAGATATCTTTTCTGGGATGCTGTGAATTGCCGTACAAGATTTGATTTCTCCAAAGGCTTCTGCGTGGCAGGCAGCGATACCGAGAGTTTCCTCAAAGAAAAGCTCACCTATATGGGCTTGACTGAGGAAGAAATGAACGACTTCATCGTCTACTGGCTACCGCTTATGGAGCACAATGCGTATAACCTCATTTCTTTCCAGGGTGAAGCCTATACGAATTCTGCGAAGCTGAATATTGTTCCCGAACCAGACAGTGAGTGCCGTATCTTTATGGCATATGTTCCGCTTGACAACACCGTGGAGATCGAGCCGCAGCAGCTTGAGAAGTTCGAGAGAACAGGCTTCTCTGTTGTTGAATGGGGCGGTGCTGAGCTCAGGCAGTAACTGTTCAGTTAATATGGCTAAACCTGGTGCATTAAAAAGGAACGCTTCCACCGTATATTCCGGAGGAAGCGTTCCTTCTATTAGGGAAATTATATGAAATAGTAACTGGTGGAGTTGAACACAGCGGCAGCATTGCCGCTGATATGCTTTGAGCGCGAAGAGATCAGCAGCGTGTGTGTACCTGACTGCCTTTGAGCTCCTTGCCGTTTACAGCGTACATCTCAGAGATAGTCACTACCTGCCAGCCTTGTGACTTGAGGTAGGGGAGAACTTCCTCCATACCTTTCTGGTATGCGTATCTTAAGCAGAGATTCTTAGTTCAGATAAGTAAAGAGATGTCACATAAAAATCACTGTATAAAAGTCGAGCCGCCTCGTATGAGGCGGCAATACAATTAGAATAGTAATTATTACCGAGTATCTCTGTAACACATATCCGTGAATGTTAATTCATCACTTCATCGGCTATTTCAAGCAGATTATCCTTATCTGTTCCCCTGCTAAGCGAAACTGAATAGAAGTGTCCGTCTTTTACCCACGAAGCTATATGGTAGCTGTCGCCGTATCCCTTGAGGGTAATATCAATTCCGCTCAGCTTTTCAGTCTCAACAGTTGTGAATTCATAGTATTCACCAGTGATGTTCTCGGTATCTTTGCCGACACGGAAGCAGCAATCTTCGCCGTTTTTGCCGTAGTAATCAGCTTCCGCAAAGCTGTCGAACATTATTGAATAGCTGGCGTTCATGACATCAAAGGGCAGCTTTGATATGTCGTGTATCTCAACACCGAAGTCCTTGGAGAGCTCAGCGGCGCTGTTATATGAAGTACCTCCGTAGGTGAGGGTATCATCTACAATAGGCGTAGAGGTCAGCTGTTCATTCACTGTCGGTTTATCGGGCTTTTTATTCATTGAATCGGTATTCTTCATGACTGTGACTGCACCGAATACCACAACAATGCAGGCTGCCGCACCCAATGCTGCACTTATCATCCTGCTTATGCGGCGGCGCTTCTGCTTTGCACTGACATTGGAAATGATACGCTCACGCATTTCGTCAGTAAGCTCTATATGTTCCATAATCTCATTATACTTGCTCACAGAAATCATACTCCTCTTTCAGTATTTCCCTGAGTTTTTCCCTTGCGCGTTTTAGTCTTGTGCGGATATTCGCACCTGATTCGCCGAGTATATCTGCTATCTCGTCAGTCTGATAGCCCTCCTCGTAGAACAGGTGGATGACCTCCCGGTAGTTCTCCGGGAGCTCCTTCACAGCGTCCCATACAAATGACAAGTCCTGCCTTTCTTCTGCCACAAGCTCGTCTTTCAGCTCATCAGCGGCGCGGAGCTTGTTGTACTCTATCCTGTTTTTTGACAGGTTGGCAGTCACTCTCATCAGCCATGCTTTTTCGTGTTCATCGCTCTCGAACACCGGTGCCTTGTCAAGGAGCTTCATCAGCGCGTCCTGCAATATCTCCTCGGAATCCTGCATATTGTGGAGATATGAGTACGCCAGTCTGAGCAGTCTGCTGCCGTACTTATCCATTATCACACGGAGGTACTGCTCCTGTGAATCAGTTTTTGCCTCTGAGCGCTTTTTTGCAAAGGGAAGTGCTGCAAAGCTGTATATTGCAAGGAATATTCTCCGCACTATCCCTGTGGGCGAAAGAGAGTTGTCCTGTAAAGCAAGTTCCATATTCTGCTCCTGTTATCAGTTGTTTTCTGCGATAATTGCTGCTATATCAGCCTTTGCAGAATCAGCGGCAACGCCGTTATCTGCGTAGTAAGCATAGCTATATTTGCCGTCATTCCATACTGCTCCGAAAATCTTTCCGTCATTGCCGCGGAGAGTAACCACAGCGCCTGAAATATCCGTTTCGCTCGCCTCGCTGTAAGTGTTGTAATCGCCGGAAATATCGTCTGTACCGTTTCCTTTGCGGAAACCTGCGCTGTCGCTGCCATTGTCGTATGCTGCCTCAGCGATGCCCTTCATAGCCTGAACGAGATACAGCTTTCTTCCGCTGAGAGTATTAGGTGCTGCGAACTCAATTCCGGCAGCATTTGCCGCCTCTTCAACAGTTTCATAGCCTGCCCAAGGATTTGCGATCTGGTTATTGTGTTCCTCTGTTTCTTCCTCTGCTGCACCGTATCCGCTGCCATACTCACCGAATGCGATCTCGTCTATACTGGAGATCTCACCGTTGCCTTCAAGGTCTGCATAAACTGTGACTAATGCAAATTCAGGTTCTGCGCCGGGAACTGTTGCTGTGGCGCGGCAGAGCAGGAGGTAATTTGAACCTGAAACTACCTGACATCCAAGGTATGCGACTGGCTCTAAAGCTGCACCTGTAAGAGTTTCAGTGGCTTTATCGAATGTCTTTTTCACATCAGCGTTCTTAGCAATATCAGTGTCGCCGCTATTTGCCGACCAGCCTCCGTCAAGTGTGTCGCTGCCGATAATGGTCTTTGTGTCAGTTATCTCAGCCTTGCCCTGCAAGTCCTCATAAATGTATACGAGCTCGATAGTAGGTTCAGCTTCGGGAACAGTTGCCTTGCCTCTGCAAAGAATGCAGTAGTTTGTGCCTGCAACTACCTGTGTGCCGATGAACGCAAGGGGCTCATACTCCATACCTGTGAGTGTTGCTGTTGCCATTTCAAAAGCTTTCTTAGCGTTCTTGTTTACACGAGGGAAGTGTTGCTGGATAAAGCTGTCCAGCCGCCTGCAAGCTGTGCCATAGTAGTTGCCTCCGTTGTAGCCATTGTTGTAACAGCAGTTGTTACTGCTTTTGTTTCTGCCTGAGTTGTTACCTGAGCTCCTGCATTTTTGCCGGAGGAGCTTTCAACGCTTCCGCAAGCTGTCATAGAAGCTACCATAACCAGTGCCATTGCTGCTGTAATAATTCTTTTCATAAGAATACCTGCTTTCATAGATTTGATTAACGGTTTTATTTGCCGTTCTGACCTATATACAGCTGGCATAAAAGAATTGTGACACTGAAACAGAAAAATCTTTCAAAAAATTTTTCAGATTATCTTTGTTGACCATTCTTCGATATTCCAGATATTATCGGCAATGTCCATATAGAACTCCGGTTCATGGCTGACTATCAGGACTGTTCCCTTGTAATCCTTTATGGCTTTTTTCAGGGACTCTTTGGCGTCAACGTCGAGGTGATTGGTAGGTTCGTCCAGTACGAGGAGATTGACCTCGTGTAGCATTATCCGGCATATCCTTACCTTTGCATTCTCACCGCCGGATAACACTCTCATCTGCGAAGTGATATGCTCGGTAGTAAGTCCACACTGTGCAAGCGCGGCACGGACTTCTGCATTTGTCATGGAAGGGTACTCCTCCCAGATGACGTCAAGAGCGGTCTTGGAGGTGCTTTCCTCCTCCTGTTCAAAATAGCCGTACTCAACGAACTGATCGTGTTCAACGTAGCCTGATATAGGAGGGATTATTTTCAGAAGGGTTTTCAGGAGAGTGGATTTGCCGATACCGTTCACTCCGCGGATAGCGATCTTTTGACCGTTCTCCACCTTTACTGATATAGGCTTGGTAAGCGGCTCGTCATAGCCGAGAACGACATTCTTGCAGTCGATAACGACACGTCCGGGGGTACGCGCTTTTCGGAAGGAAAAGTTCGGCTTCGGCTTTTCACGCATAAGAGTTATCCTGTCCATTTTGTCGAGCTTTTTCTGGCGCGATTTAGCCATGTTCGTTGTTGCAACACGAGCCTTGTTGCGGGCGATGAAGTCCTCCATATCAGCTATTTCCTTCTGCTGTTTCTCGTATGCCTGCTCGACTTGCTTCTTCTTCAGCTCATACATACGCACAAAGTTGTCGTAGTCGCCGGTATATCTGGTCATAACTGCATTCTCAACGTGATATACAACGTTTATTACACTATTCATAAACGGAACATCGTGGGACACGAGTATGAATGCATTTTCGTAGTTTTGCAGGAAATTCGTCAGCCACCTTATGTGGTTCTCATCAAGGAAATTCGTAGGCTCATCAAGAATGAGTATCATGGGATTTTCCAGCAGCACCTTGGCCAGCAGTACCTTGGCACGCTGACCTCCCGAAAGCTCTGCAACGTCCCTGTCTAGACCTATTTCGTTTAGTCCGAGACCGTTTGCGTATTCAGAAATCTTTGCATCGATACTATAATATCCGCTGTAATCGAGGATTCCTTGTATCTCGCCGACTTCCTCCATAAGCTCGTTCATCTCGTCTTCCGAGCAGTCAGACATCTTATCATAAAGCGCAAGCATTTCAGCCTCCAGCTCACTTAGGTGGTCGAAAGCCTCGCGCAGGACATCGCGGATCGTTTTTCCTTTTGCAAGAGTGCTGTACTGGTCAAGGTAACCCACAGTTATGTGCCTGCACCACTCCACTTTGCCCTCATCTGGCTGAAGCTTGCCCATAATTATATTCAGAAAAGTGGATTTGCCCTCGCCGTTAGCACCCACAAGTCCGACGTGTTCGCCCTTCAACAGCCTGAAAGAGGCGTCGTTCAGTATCTGCCTTGCACCAAAGCCGTGGGTAACGTGTTCAACATTAAGTATGCTCATATGTATCCTCCATTTTTGTTATGAGGATATTATACTATAAATCTGTGATATAATCAAGAGGGAACGAGTAATAGCCGGACTTTATGAGTTACGCCTATATTTGCGAATGTTTCCTTTTCAGGCTCTGATTCATTTCTATATTATAATAGCTTCATTCCATCTATCATCGTGTGCATTTGACCTGATTTTTATATACTCAGTAAGTATACCTATATGCTCCGGAACGTGCTTGGCTACAATGTCCATAGCTATCTTGGCGAGATACAGATTAGTGCCTATACCGGCAGTAGCACATATATCTATCTTTTTCATAACCGCTTTCATCAGGAGCTTTGCGAAGTCCTTGGTCTTGCAGTTATATGTCTTGAGATATGGGTTACCGGAAATACGTTGTCTTCAAAGTGAGTGATATAGTATCCGGTATGTCGGGTACCCGTGACTTTCTTGAGAGTATATGCACAATATATTTTTTCTTTTAAGTCAGCATTCCTATTGAAAAAAGTTGCTTTATGTGTTATAATATTACAATGAGCGTGTATTCAACAACCGTCTAACTGCGTTTATTGCTCACTGTTTTTGTTCGGGAAGTACAAACATTAGGAAAACAGATTAATAAACAACACGGAACAGGGAGATCTTTATGAAACTGAATCCCAGATTTCTGACAAATTCTTTAAGAACCAGAATTACTGTTACAACGCTCAGTATCATACTTATGGCTTTTACTGTCACTACGCTGCTCAGTGCTGTCTTTATACGCACGACTGAGAGCCAGAAATCCGATCAGCTGCTTAAGATGCTTTGTGAGACTGGCGAACGGAGCCTCGATTACTATTTTGACAGCGTGCAGAACACGGTGTTGAAGGTCACATCCTATGCGGAGGAAGACCTCGAAAATGTGGATACTGATGAAGAGTTTGCAGAGCACATGGAGAGGGCCCGTGAATACTTCGGGCTGATGGCGTCCAAGACCAAGGGTGTACTGACATATTATTACCGCATAGATCCCTCAGTTTCCTCTGACGTGAAGGGCTTCTGGTACACGGATCTTACAGGCGAAGGCTTCGTAGAGCATGAAGTGACTGATATTACGCATTATGACGTGGAGGACACTTCAAAGCTGGTATGGTTTACCGTCCCGAAGCATGAGGGAAAGCCTATCTGGCTTCCTCCTTATATCACTGACAACCTTGATGTGCGTGTCATCTCTTATGATGCGCCGGTCTATTGGAAGGGAAGGTTCATAGGCGTTGTCGGCATCGAAGTGGATTACTCCACAATGGCAGAGGAGGTCAACAGTCTTCGTTTCTACGATAACGGCTATGCATTCCTGAGTGATGCTGATGGAAATCTCTTCTATCACCCTCGCATTGATGTGGCAGATCCTGCTTCGGAATCAACTTTTGAGATACCTTTCAGCGAGTCAGACAAGAACAATGTGATTCGGTATACCTATCACGGAGAGAAAAAAGAAGCGGTTTGGCGCTTGCTGAGAAATGGTATGCGCCTGACAGTAACAGTTCCCGTTTCGGAGACGCAGGGCGAATGGAAGGAGCTCATTCTGAATATCGTACTGGGCGCTGTGATTGTGCTCATTTCAGCGAGTCTGTTCCTGATGTACAGTACAAGCCGCATAACCAAGCCGCTTGAAGAACTCACCAAAGCGGCGGAGCAGGTCGATCAGGGAAATTATGATTTTGTCCTGACCTATGACAGAGAGGATGAGATTGGCAGACTGACAAGGTCGTTCAAAACGCTGTCGGGAAACGTAAAGATGCACATCAGCGATTTGAACGGACAGGTGTTCATTGACGCACTCACGAATGTGAAAAATAAGGGCGCACTTTCCAATCTTCTTGACGAGTTACAGCTGGAGATCAGCAGCAGTGCGAAGGTACCTGAGTTTGCAGTTGGTGTATTTGACTGCGATCATTTGAAATATATCAATGACCAGTACGGACATGATAAAGGTGACATTTACCTGAAAAAAGCTGCCCATAGTATCTGCGAGGTATTCAAACACAGCCCTGTGTTCCGTATGGGTGGAGATGAGTTCGCCGTTGTTCTGCGAAATGAGGACTACCATGATATTGATGCGCTTGTGGAACTATTTGACGCAGCCGCAGAGGAGATCAATGCTGCAGCCGTCGTACCGTGGGAACAGGTACAGATCTCCAAGGGCTTTGCTGTTTTTGATCCGTCAGTGGGCGATACTGCGGAAAACGTTATGAATCGAGCGGATCAGCTTATGTATGATAACAAACGCAAAAGGAAAGGACTGTAAAGGGAAACATCCATGTATTATGCCACCATCGGTATCATTGCGCTGATTGTGCTACGGTATCGCAGGTGATTAGGTCAGTGAATAAGAAAGAGATCAACATAATTCTTTTCATGCTGTTCAAGGGTTCTTTCAAAGGAAAGCATTGTATTATCATAGCCATGATTTGGATTATCGAGTTTTGCAGTGATGGATCCCTCTCTGTCCGCCATTGAAAAAAGCCTGTATTTAGCAGGATACGCTAAATACAGGCTTTTCTGTTGTCTATGCAAATGCAGTCAGAACTACTGCACTTAGTGACTCCTGCAAAAAGGAAGATCTTCGTAATCTGTCCGTATTTGTTGACTTTTTCAGATTATATATGTTATAATCCAGACATAGAGATTATTGAAGGTAATTGGCACTCGTAGGCAGGTGCTTTCTAAATCATAATGCAACATTTGAAAAAGGAGTATAGAGTCTTATGAAACATGAACCACTGCTGAAGCATCTGCTTTACTATGAGGATATTGTTATTCAGGTACATCACAATCCCGATGCCGATGCGATAGGTTCCGGATTTGCGCTTTGCCGCTATCTTGAAAAATACGGGAAAAAGCCGCGCTTTATTTATGCCGGGGAACGTGAGATCAGTAAGCCAAATATGCTCATTATGTTGAACAAGCTTGGCATTCAGGTCAGTCATGTCCAGAGCCTGAACGAAAACGGCGCTCTGCCTCAGCTTCTTATCACGGTTGACTGTTTTCACGGAGAAGGTAACGTCGGAAGCTTTGCGGCGGAAAACGTTATTGTCATCGACCATCACCGACTTCCGAAGGGAAAGACCATTCCGGAACATTCAGTTATCAAGGAGAATTACGGAAGCTGTGCGGCTGTCATCTATGAGCTGTTCAAGGAGGTAGGATATGATATCAACGAGGAACAGGAAGTTGCAACTGCACTATATTATGGCTTATATATGGATACAGTCGGGCTTTCAGAGATCAGTGAGCCAATGGACCGGGAGCTTCGCGATACGGCGAACTATGACAAAGCACTCATCCGGCTGCTTGTGAATACAAATCTGACAGAGGATGAACTCGGCATTATCGCCAAAGCGCTCAGCGCCTGCAAATACTATCCGCATCCTAACAGTTCGGAAGTAGCGGATGCTCCGTCACTTCCTAAGCAGCATAGCGCATATACAATTGCGGACAACTGCGACCCGAATCTCCTCGGCATAATTTCCGATACGCTGATACAGGTAGATATGGTTTCAGACTGTGTTGTCTGCTGTCAGTATCATACAGGATATAAGATATCCGTCCGCACCTGTACTGATTCTGTCAAGGCACCGGACCTTGCCGCATTTATTACCTATGGATACGGCGGAGGTGGCGGACATGATAACAAAGCAGGAGGCTGCATCGATTATCAAAGCTCGCTGCCCAAGGAGATTATGGACTTTATTTCCGACCGCATACGTGATTTCTTTACAAAGCCCGATGTCATTTTCGCGGGCAGGGAGCATCCTGATTTTTCCGGTGCAGAATGCTTTAGGAAAAAGGATGTCGTTCTGGGCTATGTACCGACAGCAGTGCTTTCGCCGGAGGGAGAGAATATCCATATTCGTATGCTTGAGGGCGATATAACTGTGACGCCCAATCCGGACATCTATCTGATGGTCGGTGTGATCGGAGAGGTTTATCCGATCACGCGGGAGAAGTTCGAGAAAAAATATGTCGGATGTGAGGTGACACCGGATGTGTCTTCATATCATTATCCACCTTCTGCGCATATCGGTCAGAATAAAACAGGCAGACAGCTTGCTGAATATCTGCGTGGGTGCAAGGCATCCGGAAACAGTGAAATACTTGCCGTGAAGCTGAATAATTTTACAAAGCTATATTCCCTCTGGGATCAGGATCATTATATGTACGGTAACATCGGGGATTATCTGGCACATCCTGCACATGACGCAAACGATCTCTATATCATACGCGGAGATATCTTTACACTTACATATGAAGTCTGCTGAGTGCAGTATTGTCGGATAAACGCACAGATGAAGTATCTATGGCATACTTCTTGAAAGCTCTTTGAACTTCACATATGTCATATCTCGGCATAAAACCAGAATCACTCAGCAGGATAAGGAGCGCTATTAAAGAGGAAACTGAATACAATGATACGACTCAATGGTGATTGTCATGCCAGACTTGAACCGTACCTCCCGTGGAAACAATATGTATTTTTGAACAACAGCTCCCTCACCGATGTTCATAGAAGAATAAAAGAAGTTAGTCCTTACATAACTATTGGCTATAAGACTTTCTTTATTAAAACAAATAAGAAGATGTCTGAAATAGAAATTGATGAAGCGATATTCAAGACCTTTCAGCAGAATCTGATTCAGCTTACCTCCATCCTTAAAGAAAACAATAATGCGCCGGCATAACGCCGGCGCTCCTTTTTTATCGTCTTATAAGATGAAATAGTCCATCAAAAGTATTTGCATACTTTAAGAAGGTATGAACTTAGTCACCTTCTCTACTACCGTTAACTATATCCAGCAGTTGAAATAATAAACATTTTTACAAAGTTTAGCTTGAAATAAATTGTGAAATATGTTATAATATCTAAAATGTTATTTTTGTGCCAGATTCATAACATAATAGATTCCGGAGGCGATAATATGCCATTTCAAATTATAAGGGCTGATATAACAAAGGTCGAAGCGGACGTTATAGTGAACACAGCCAATCCCGAGCCGATTATCGGTGACGGAACTGACAGCGCTATTTATCAGGCAGCAGGCAAAGATAAACTGCTTGCAGAGCGCATAAAGATAGGCAAAATGGAGCAGGGACAAGCTACTTTGACGCCTGCATTTGATCTTTCTGCGAAATACATAATACACACCGTCGGACCTGCGTGGATAGACGGTAAGCATAAGGAACGCGATATATTGCGCTCCTGCTATGCAAATACTCTTGCGCTCGCAGAGCAGGTAAAGGCTGAGAGTATCGCTTTTCCGCTTATTGCGACAGGCGTATACGGATTCCCGAAAAACGAAGCTCTTGATATAGCGCTTTCAGAGATAGGCAAATATCTCCTTACTCATGATATGGATATAATATTGGTCGTATTTGATAAGGAGTCTTTCCAACTGTCATCGGAACTGATCGGTGCAATTGATGAATACATCGACGAATTCGGCATAAAGAAGCTATACAGCGATGAATACTCCATTCGCGGAGAAGAGTATATCCGTCGCAGAAGAGTGGCTGCCATGCTTGAAGCTGATGAAGAAGAGGTGCTCTCAGCACATCATACGCCTTTACCCTCGGATACAGGCCTTGACCAGTTGCTTGAGAATGGAGAGGAAACATTCCAACAGTGCCTTTTCAGGCTTATAAATGAACGCGGCGCTGACGAGGTTGAACTATATAAGAAAGCTAATATTGACAGGAAGCTGTTTTCCGCTATTCGCTGCAATGTTAATTATAAGCCGAAGAAGAAAACTGCGGTTGCGCTGGGCATAGCTCTTGAGCTTGATATGATTACAATGATGGATCTGCTTCAGAGAGCAGGAATGGCGCTGTCTCCGAGCAATAAGTTTGATCTCATCATATCATACTGCATTGACAAACGTATCTACGATATTTTTGAGGTCAACGCTATTCTATTCAAGTATGAACAAGACATTCTTGGCTAATAATGGAGGATTAATATGAGTAATTCTGAGCATTCAAAAATAGGAGCCGATTTTCAAAAGGCTGTCCAAGACTATTTTGTTCGGAAATATATGGCTGAATTTGAACTTGAAAAGAAGATTAAAATAGGAATTTCAATTGGTGAAGTTGAGCCCAAAGATCACAAGTTTGATATAGTCAGTTCTGAAAAAATGATAGTAATTGAATGTAAGCGGTATACATGGACAGAAACTGGAAATGTACCGAGCGCTAAAATGGGATTTACTAATGAGGCTGCATTCTATCTCTCATTCTTACCGGATACATACGAAAAGTACATTGTTATGCTGCGTTCTTATCATCCCAAACGTACAGAGAGCCTTGCTGAATACTATTTCAGAACTAACCGCCACCTTCTTGGCAGAACAAAAGTTGCGGAATATGATCCTGGTACTGACGAGTTCAGAATAGTCGGTTCAAATTATTGATTCAAAAAATGTCGTTTGACAAAAGACCACATCTGTTTTCAGGTATGATATAATGGAATCATCAAAGAAAAGGAGGTCTTCGGTATGATCGGAGCAATTTTAGGCGATATGATAGGCGCACCCTACGAGTTTGACAGGGGCAATAAGACAAAGGATTTCCCTCTTTTCGCCAAAGGAAGTCAGTTCACTGATGATTCCGTTATGACAGTTGCAGTTGCTGAGGCTCTTATCAGCTCATACGGCAAGAGCGATGATGAGATCAAGGCTGCACTGGTCGAGTCTATGCAGAAATGGGGACATCGTTATCCTCACGCAGGCTATGGCTGTATGTTTAGTCAGTGGCTCATTACAAAAGATCCGCAGCCTTATGGCAGCTACGGAAACGGCTCTGCTATGAGAGTTGCAGCGACAGGCTGGCTGTATGATGATATTGATACCACACGCCACATAGCAGCACTCACAGCTGAAGTCACACATAATCACACCGAAGGAATAAAAGGCGCAGAAGCTACTGCCAGTGCCATATTCCTCGCAAGAAACGGCAGCAGCAAAGATGAGATACGCGATTATATAATCGAGGAGTTTGGTTATGACCTCTCACGCACCTGCGATGAGATACGCCCCACATATCACCATGTTGAGACTTGTCAGGAAACAGTACCCGAAGCTATAACAGCATTTCTCGAAGGCAATGACTTCGAGGACGTTATCCGCACTGCCGTATCTCTTGGCGGCGACTGTGATACTCTCACCTGTATTGCAGGCGGTATAGCCGAGGCTTTCTATGGAGTTCCAGAAGAGATAAGCGCTGAGGGCTATAAGAGGCTGAATGCGGATATGCGTGAGGTGCTTGGCAAATTCTACGCCAAACTTGCGGAAAAGCTGATATAACGACTACGGACAGGAGGGATTACTATGACAATACCGGAAGCAAAAATAATAGTAGATAATTTTCATATGAATAATGGTACATATACCGAAGAGGAATTCTTCCTGTATACAGAAGCAGCACAGTTCCTTATCAGAGAGACTGGCGAGGCGTTCTATATGAGGGCGCTTGGAAGTAATTATTATCAGAGGAAGGAATACGAACTTGCCTTAAAATACTATGGAATGGCAGCAGAATTGGGCGATGAATATGCAATGTCGGGTCTTGGCTATATATGGTACTATGGCAGAACCGGCAAGGTAGATTATGAAAAAGCGTTCAAATACTTTTCGCAGATTAAAAACGACATAAACGCACAGTACAAGATAGCGGATATGTATAAGAACGGATACTATGTCGAAAAGGACGAGGAGAAGTACCGTGAAATCATTGAGCGGCTTTATAAAGAATACTATCATTCTACCGATGACTGGAACGACGCTTCGCTTGCGCTAAGGCTTGGAAAGATACGCGCTGTCGAAGGAAAAATCGACGAGGCAATACGGCTGCTCAGCGAAGCTAAGGAGGCACTGGAGTGGTGTATCAGTGAAAACGCTTTCTTCGGCAGTTACAGTCTTATGCAGGGCGTTGTAGAAAAACTTTATGAACTAAAGCCACTCGATACAGATGATATGAACTTCTTTGACCTGTATGAACTGCTGAAAAAGCCTACAAAGGTGAAGTTCACATATTATGGCAAGAAGCATACTATCGAATCCTCTGAAGAGGAAGACGGTACGATAGCTGTATGCTTTGACGGTAAGTGGTATCATACAATAAACGATATGATGATGAATGCCAAGATAAACGGAGAGCTTGTGACTCAGGATATCTGGAGTGTAGAGGACATCGAGGTGATATAATGGAGATCATTTTTGTAAAAGACGGACGTTATGATGAATATGAAAGCCTGCTTCTTGACCGTGACAGATACCGTAAGGATGCAGAAATGGCTCTCAGGCAGTATATCCACGTCTTCGGTGAACAGATAACTGCTGTATTCAAGCAGAAGATAGCCTGTATCGAGCGTAAGAAGATGCTCTCATATTGTATGATATACCGCAATCGCGGCGAAAGCGTTGATATGCAAAAGGTGCAGGAGCAGATAAAGCGCGATATGTCCGAGTATATGCACCAGCTCAGAGATATGATAGCCGATAACGAAGCGTGCAAGAATATGAAAAAGATCCCCGAGCACTATGTTATGAAGATACGTCAGATATACCGCCGTATTGCCAAGAAGCTCCACCCGGATATGAATCCGCTTACAGAGCAGCATGAGGAGCTTATGGAACTCTGGCAGAGAAATGTTACTGCGTATAACTGCAATGATCTGAAAGAGCTGGAAGAGATAGAAGTTCTTGTGGATAAAGCTCTTGAAGCGCTCGGACAGGGACAGACTGAGATCACGATACCCGATATCGATTTCAAGATCGAGAAGCTGTATGAGGAGATAGAGAAGATAAAAACTACCGATCCATACCAGTACAGAGAGCTTCTGAATGATCCGGTTCTGGTTCAGGAAAAGAAGAAAGCTCACGACGAGGAATTCAAAGAATACAAGGAATACGCACAGCAGCTTGATCAGGAGCTGAAACAGTTTATAGTGGAGGGAGGCACTTTTACATGGACGAACGAACAGAGCTGACTATATATAAATCCGAAGCAGTCGCGCTGACTCAGAACGGCGGACTTGACAAGGTCATCAAGCCTCTGATTAAGGAGATCCACCTGTTTGATACCTATGTTGCAGGCGTAAGCTATCTTAAGGATAAAACTGTGTTGGAGAGTATAAAGATAAAGGACAGGCTCACTTTACAGCGAGAGGATAACAAGTTCGATGATAAGGCTATTCTTATCCTCACAAGTGCAGGTAAGAAACTCGGCTATGTGCCTGAGAAGGATAATATCATCTTCTCACGCCTTATGGACGCAGGAAAGATGCTTGTAGCGTATATAACTGAGATAAAAAAGAGAAGCATCGACTATCAGCAGATAAGCATTGGCATATATCTGGTGGATTTCTAATACACGAATAATCTGAGTCAAGAAGGAGAAATAGTATGATCAGTTATGAAGAAGCCCTTAAAATAGCAAGAACTCTTAAAAGCCGCATAGAAAAATGTGTTGAGACTCCAAATGCATAATAAAACGCGAACTGGAAGAGTTCAAGGTTATGGGCATCCGTGTGAAGATACTCGACATTCCTACAACGCTCACTGACTTTCCGCCGGAGCAGGAGTGGGTACTCGAAATGATAAATGCCATACTTATTGAGGTGATCGGAGCAATAGCCGAAAACGAGCGTAACAAAATCCGTGCCCGTCAGCGTGAAGGGATCGCTGCTGCAAAGAAGAAAAATGTCCGCTTCGGGCGTCCACCAAAGTCTCTATCTAACAACTGGCAGCAGATAATGGCAGATGTCCGCAGCGGAAACAAAAAGCCTGTAGAAGCAATATGGGAATTAGGTATATCTCGCTCTTACTTCTACAAGCTGTACAGCGACAACTGATTGATGTAGCCTCCCGAGGGAAGGCTACTTTTTTCTTAGAATGACATAGAGGCGCTGATGAAACCGATCCGGTAATCAGGGCATACCGCTTTTTTCAATAAAACGTCTGACAATTATAGTTCATCAGCCTTGCACAATCCAACCGGCACTCCGGCATCACCATATCGTGAAACTATTCCGGAGTCTATCCTAAAATTTGTGTAAACCTCTGAAGTAGTGTATAATAGAAGAGCCACTACTTTGGAGGTTTTTAATATGAGCAGAAAGAGAAGAAATGAAACAGAAGAGCAGCGAGCAAGAAGAGAGCTGATAAGCGATTTTCTGTCGGCAGCAAATATTCAGAGCATGGACGATATTCAGGAACTGTTCAAGGAAGCTCTTGCAGGATTTATGGAAGGAAGCCTTGAATCAGAGCTTGATTCTGAGCTTAGATATGAGCCGTATGACGTTAAGAACAAGGAAACTGACAACAGCCGTAACGGTCACAGCAAGAAAACTCTGCGTACCAGTATGGGCAAGGTGGATATCGAAGTACCTCGGGATAGAAACGGCGAATTTGAGCCTAAGATACTGCCTAAGAATCAGACAAGCATATCTCAGGATATGGAAAACAAGATCATTTCCATGTACGCCAAGGGTATGTCCACTTCCGATATCGAGGATCATATCCGTGACATTTACGGTCTGGAAATATCCGATACTACCGTCAGCCGCATCACCGATAAAGTGCTTCCCGTAGCCAAGGAATGGCAGCAGAGGCCGCTTGAAAGTGTCTATGCAGTCGTATTTCTTGACGCTATCCACTACCATGTACGCAGTGAAGGACAGATCATCAAAAAGGCTGTATACATAGCGATAGGCGTTAATATGGATGGCAGGAAGGACGTTCTCGGTATGTGGGTAGGTGAAAATGAAAGTGCCAAATTCTGGGCAGGCGTTCTGAATAGCCTGCGTAACAGAGGAGTTGATGATATTCTTATCGCCTGCACTGATAACCTGACAGGCTTTTCTCAGGCGATAGAGGCTGTATTTCCGAAAACCGATATCCAGAACTGTATCATTCATCAGCTCAGGAATTCCAGCAAATATGTCTCCTACAAGGATATCAAGGCGCTTATGGCAGACCTGAAAAAGGTCTATACTGCCGCCACTGAAGAAGCTGCTCTGGACGCTCTTGACGAATTTGCCGCTGTCTGGGACGGCAAATATCCCAAAATATCGAAGTCCTGGTACGAAAACTGGCCTAATCTCAGCACATATTTCAAGTTCCCGCAGGAGCTTCGGAAACTGATCTATACGACCAATACCATTGAAGGCTTTAACCGTCAGCTCAAGAAAGTTACCAAAGCGAAATCCGTATTTCCGACTGATGACAGCCTTTTCAAGATGCTGTATCTGGCTATGAAGGATATCACTAAAAAGTGGACTGGTCGTCGTCAGGACTGGAGCCAAATCTATGCTCAGCTTGTTATTTATTACGGCGACAGGATACACGAATAACATTTTCATCTTGACAATCAAATAATCATGTGCTAATATGCAGATAAGACCGACTGCTTTTACAATCGGTCTCATCATATACTCTTTTATTGCACTATTTTTCGTTTACACAGAATTTTGGATTGACTCGCAAAAAAATTTGACACCCTATTGGGAAAATAGAACCAGTGCAGTATTCGCTGCACTGGCTTTCTCATTATAGTTTGCTCTCATATTCTTTGACTCTGCGTTCTTATGTCCGGCTCATCAGTCAGCCTGTATCTCGGGCTCCTGACGCGGTGTGAAGCCTGCTCCGTAGCTCTCTCCGTAGCCGCGCTTGAGGAAGCATTCGTCTGTGCCTATCTGTTTAAGCGAGCCGTACCAATTGGATGGCAGCTTTCCTTTAAAATCAGCGCAGCCGCAGAGAACGTCCGAGATGCCCTTGCCCTCTGAACCGGGAAGATAACACATGACTACACTATCCCAGCCATTGTAGTCTTCTTCATCGAGGATAACGTTTCTGCCCGCAACAATACAGGTAACTGTTGGTTTACCGAGCTTCTTTACCTTTTTTATAGCACTTGAGTTTCCCTCAAGTCCCATTGCACCACAAAGCTCAAGGTCCTCTGTATCACCGTTCCACTCGGCATAAGCCTGCTCGCCTACGCAGAGGAGAACTACATCTGCATCTTCAGCCTTACTGCTATCGGTTATGACCTCGATACCATAATCATCAGCATATCTCTCAAATGCCTCCAGTATCGTGGTAACTCCGGGAATATCATCCGACGGAGAACCGTTCCAGTCCACAGTCCAGCCGCCGCACTGTGCCTTTCCGCTGTCAGCAGCCGGACCTGTAATGTATATCTTTGTACCTTCCTTGAACGGAAGCACTTCTTTATTATTCTTGAGAAGGACAAGACTCTCCTCTACCAGCTGTTCAGCAACGGCTCTGTATTTGAGCGAGCCTGTGTCAGATTGTTCAGTTGTGATATTCTTACAGAGCGGATCGTCGAAAAGACCTGCATCCTTCTTGACCTTAATTATACGTGTTACAGCGTCGTTGATACGTTCCTCAGAAATATCGCCGCTGTCAACGGCGTCCATTATGATACCCTGCGCATCCTCAAAGCGGTCTGTCTCCATGAGCATATCTATGCCGGCGTTGACACTTTTTATGACCTGCTCTTCGTAGGACGAACCGGAAATGTTTCCGACTGCCCCCCAGTCGCTGACGATGAATCCCTTGAAGCCCATTTCATTTTTTAGCTTCATGATGTACTCCGCATTCTCGTGCATCTTTACGCCGTTGAGAGCGGAATGACTTATCATTATGGTTTGAACACCTGCATCTATCTGTGCCTGATATACCTTCAGAAGCTCGTCTATCTCAGCATCGGAGAGCTGAGCATTTCCGCGGTCTATAAGCATATTGGTCTCACCGCGCTCGCCTGTGCCGTATAATACATTGCCGTCAGCAAAGAAGTGTTTGGTGCACGCAACAAGACCGCCGTCGATAAGTCCCTTTGTGTAGGCAGTACTGAGCTTTTTGACAATATCCAGGTCAGAACCGTAGGATTCATATGTTCTGCCCCAGCGAGGATCAACGGACTGAGCAACACATGGCGAGAAGTTCCAGAGCATATGACACAGCTTTGCCTCGTCCGCGGTAATGAGTCCTACCTGATATGCGAGCTCCTCGTCGTTGGCTGCCCCCTGTCCGATGTTGTGCGGGAAGTATACGGCATTCTCACAGTAGTTGACACCGTGGACATCATCCTGTCCGTAGATGTAAGGTATTCCGGATTCCGACTTAATAGCTGCTTTCTGGTAGCCGTCAACAGTATCACGCCATTCAGCAGCATCAATACAGCCCATAGTCGAGAGGATACTGCCGTAGTCGTATTTCTTCATGTCACTTTCACTGACGTTGTATACGGCAGGCTGTACCATCTGAGCAGTCTTCTGCTCAAGCGTCATCCCTACGACTATCTCTTCCGGAGACATAGAAGCGTACTCTTCATACTTATATCCGGTCTCATCTCCGTTATCATCATTTGCTCCGGAACCACCATTTTTTCCAGAGCAGGCTGTCACAGCTGTCAGCATAGTCAGCGAGATGATAAGCGCTATCGTTTTTTTCATTTGCGATTTCCCCTTTTACATAAATTAAAAGCAATAAATACTTTATGGTTTTATTATATAACGAGCAGAAGCAAAATACAATTAATTATATTGCAAAAAATGTTTAATTTTTAAATGTGCATATATCTTGTAAATCTTCTCACAGCGAAAAGGAACTATTGTCAGCGAGTATGGCGCTTCTCATAACACAATAAAAGAGCAGACCATACAGGTCTGCTCTTTTTATCAGTTCCTTATCTGCTTTGCTACGAGGCTCTCGCCGCAGTAGATCTCGCGGAACTGATAGTCCGATGAATACAGCGGATTTGCCCTGTCGAGCATAGTTTTCAGGATACCACTCATTTCATAGTAGTAGATTGGTGTTGCGAATACAAGCACATCAGCGTGGAGCATTTTCTCTCTTAGCAAGGAGAACATCGATACCAACACTCCACAAGGACGTTTCGTCCTATCCATATTCGCAGCGCTCTCCGAACTGGAACGCGAGCAGACGTTACAGCGTCAACGTGAAGGGATTGCTATTGCAAAAGCTCAAGGGAAGTATAAAGGCAGACAGCCTATCTCAGTAGATTGGGAAAACTTCGCTCAGCTGCATGAGCAGTGGAAGTCAGGAAGGATTACTGCTGTTGAGTTCCGTAAGCGTATGAAATTAAATAAAAACACATTCTATCGCAGGGTCAGAGAATATGAGAGCAAACTATAATGAGAAGCCAGTGCAGCGAATACTGCACTGGCTCTATTTTCCCAATAGGGTGTCAAATATTTTTTCAACGTTTCAAAAGCCGATATACCACTTATATGAAACATTTTTTTACTGTTTCAATAGACCTTGGGCTATTGAAATAATATAGTCACATTATATATTGACAAGTGTTTAGACTTCTGATATTATAAGAATAACGACATGATTCCAAATACGTCACACGTTGAGCGCGTAGTTCTGCTGTCACGAGAAAAATCCTAAAGCAGAAGGGAACTCGCCTTTCACGGAAATATACTTCTTCAATTGACATAATAACAGGTTTGATATATAATATTTGCGGCGGAGTATCAGCTCCGTGATCTTAAACTTAGGAGAACACTATGAATAGAAATACTATATCGCTTATTCTGTGTCTTGCATCAGCTGTCTGCGCCCTGACAGCCTGCGGATCAGCAAAAAATGGCTCATCAGATGCCGGGACATCTTCTGTTGCCGCAGAAACAACGCCATCAAAAGCATTCAGTGTAACGGACTGTCATGTTATGCAGCCTCCGGAGGAGGGCTGGACGGCAGAGGAGCTGATGAGCGTGACCTATCTTTACGGCAGACAGCTTGAATATCCGCTGACGCTCGGCTCACTTGACGGCAGCATCGAGTTGAAGAACATAGAACCGAATATTGCAGGAAATGTTCACGCTACGCTGTGTCACGGCGATCAGACCGTCGGGAATGCTGTTTTTCACGTAAAGACCGTGGAAGAAGTCGATAAGGATACGCCTATTGACCAGTTTCTCTTCATGGGAGATAATAATACGCCGGACAGTCTTGTCATCAACGGAAAAAGCATCGACACAGAATTCAAAGATATGCAGAGCTGTCTTGGTAAAGAAGTTAAAACCGACAACAGCAGCGAACAAGCGATCTTCTATAAAACAAAAGGCGATAGCTTCACCATAAAAGCGCTGAACAGCAGCGGTATGTTTTCTGCGCTGTCGGTCTATGGGCTGTGTCCGATACAATAAGCTGCTTCCGGTGATGCCGAGGGAGCGCTCCTTACGTCTTGGTGAACATTGAGTGTGTAGTTCTGCTGTCACGAGAAAGGCCATAAAACGGCGTATTTACGTGGCTTATCGGCATCACCCTTTTCCGGTAACAGCAGTTTTGCCCACTCAAAATCTGTATGCGGAAACAGGTAAAAGGGCAAAATGGCATACACGGCACATTTGACAACCAATCTGCACACTTTGATTTTTGACAACCAAATCACGCACTCGATTTAGGGTGCGTGAAACTGCTTTTTCCGATTTTTCAGTGTGTGGATTGAATGTCATAGTGAAAAACAGCGTAAAATCGCAGAAAACAGACTTGCCAAAAGTTGCGATTCGGGTGTTTGCAAAATAGCGTTGAGTGTGGGGAAAGGTTGTCGAAAAAAGTATAAAGAACAGGGGGCAGAAAAATGCTTAGGCTTAGACCATTTAGAAAGAATGATGCAAAAACAATTATTACATGGACAAACAAAAAGGAAGAATTCTATAAGTGGTCAGCCGGAATTCTGGGTGAATATACTGTTACTGAAAAACGCTTGCTTGAAGCAACATCAGGCAGAGAAGATAACGACAGGTATTTTCCGTTTACTGCTTTTGATGAAAATGTGCTTGTCGGCTTCTTTACTGCAAGAGTACGTCCTGAAGAAGATGATAAAAAGCTCCGTTTCGGATATGTGATTGTCAATCCTTCAAAAAGAGGAACGGGCTATGGAAAACAGATGATTACGCTCGGTTTGAAATTTGCATTTGAGATATATGGAGCTGATTCTGTCAGCCTTGGTGTCTTTGAAAACAACAAACAGGCATATTATTGCTATAAAAGCGTAGGATTTGAAGAAAACGGAGTGCGAGAGGAATATAATCTTTGCGGTGAAACATGGATTGATATTGATTTGGAAATAAAAAAAGAGACATATTACGCAAAGGAAAACCAGCATGACCGTTAGTCGATGAAGAATAAAAAACAGCCCCGCACCGCTGAATCACCGGTGATGCGGGGCTTCTTCACTATCAATGGGACACTTTTTCGGATTTTAGCAAAAAGAAAAAGAGCTGCCGGAGAAAAAACTCCGACAGCCCTTTGTTATCGCCTATATTCACTTACTAAGATCAATCAAATGAAATCATGATAGTTCTCTAACCAATCATCTAATCCTATCCCGCCGATCGTCTCAAATATAATGTGTTCCCAGCGATCTTTTATAGATTTACCATCAAAAACTTTGGCGTTCAGTAAATCATTAGCATTATCAAACTCACATCCATCAGGTACATCGCAATATCCTATCCAGTACGGTTTTTCATATTCACGAAGACACCCAAGCATATGCTCGTTCTCATACGGATCATCATCAAAATAGAATGCGGTTTCGTCAATGTTGAATTGATCATCGTGTTCGAGTATTTTCAAAAAAGTATCAAACGAAAAAGGTTGTTTCATGATATTCACCTTTTATTTCTGAATTTGCGTGAGCATCTTCGCGCATTGCTTACATTCCCAATTATACCACAATCCGACCTGATTTTCAATCGCTGTACGCAAAAAAGGGCTGCCGGAGACAAAATCCCCGACAGCCCATATCTCAAGCCTTATTCAGTTTTCTGCTCAATGTGACAGTTCTGTCAAAAAATGAAAGCTATGTGAAAGTTAGCACTCTACCCTTGACAGTGCTAATTAGCAGTGCTATAATATAGTCAGAACAAAGGAACAGAGAAGCACCAAAGGATCCGGGTGCTGAACCCTCCGTCCCCTTGCTCGAAGCAATGGAAACAATGTGACGAGTAAAAAGGAGGACTGACCTATGTTGTATCCTAGCATTTTCGGTGAAAACTTATTCGATGATTTCTTCAGATTCCCTGACTTCGGCAGAGATGTGGAGAAGAAGCTGTACGGCAAGCACGCTGCGCAGGTCATGAAGACTGATGTCCATGAGCATGACGACCACTATGAAATCGTGATTGATCTGCCGGGCTTCAAGAAAGACCAGATCAATCTTGAGCTTCAGAACGGTTATCTGACTGTCAGTGCCGCAAAGGGTCTTGACAAGGACGAAAAGACTGAGAAGGGCAAGCTGATCCGTCAGGAGCGTTACGCCGGTGCAATGCAGAGAAGCTTCTATATCGGTGATACTGTTACCGAAGCCGATGTGAAGGCAAAGTTTGAGGACGGTGTTCTGAACATCTGCGTTCCGAAGGCAGAGCCTAAGAAGCTGGAGAATCACAAGTATATTGCAATTGAGGGATAATACCTCGCTAAGATATGATTCCGAAATAATGCTCCCCGGAGCTGTTCGTTTTGAGCAGTTCCGGGGAGTTTTTGTGCCTGATGGCTATGTGGGCGTAACACATTGACTTTTTCAGGAATGGGATGTATAATATAAGCAGGAGACAATCAATGTAATATATGAATGGAAAGGGATAAGATAGATGTTGAAAAACTTGTTTAAGGATCGTGAGAACACCGAAAATATCATTGTAAAAGCTCCAAATAAGGCGCTTTTAGAGTCCATATATCAGTACAACGACAAGATCGACAGTTTCGAGAAAAACATCAAAAGAGCAGCGCTTCTCTTTGTCATCATCATGGCAGTGATATGGATCGGCGGGGATATTGCCGGAATGAACTCAAATCTTGTGCTGATGTTTGGACTGCTGACTATTTTCGGGTATCCGCTGATATTGGTGTTTGGTGCTATATGGGTGAGCAGACCATCACTGAAAAGGAAATCTGAGGAAATGGCGATGCTGGCAGGCAGTGATATGGATGTGCCTGATGATGCAGTTGAAATTGAAATGCTATTTCCACAGAAAGTTTCGGATGACTTTTCGCAAAAGAAGAATCTGCTTTTTGATAACAGCCTGCACCTTGTCTACGCAGACGCTGAAGCATTCTATTTTGTGGATGTGACCGGAACTGCAAAAATTCCTTATTCGTTGATTGAACCGTGGGTAGATTCCGAGAACAATGCTAGGATCCGGCATTGGATCCAGAACAGCAAGCCGTCTGCTTATGCGAAAGAGGGTGTAAAAAAGAAAGGAAGACTGATCTCGCTGATACCTTTTGTGGGGAGTTTTATCCCGGATCATTATTTGATTCCATATAAATATACGGTTCTTCACACAAGCAGCGATGATTACCTGGTTTGTATCCCAAGATATGAAATGGAGAAAATTCATAGTCTATCATCTTTATAAATAGCATTACAATATGTACAGGGGCAGGAAAACCTGCCCTGTTTTTTATAACTTTTTCAACGTTCCCTTATAGCTGTCTTTGCCGATCTGTACAGTCACGGTAACATTGGATTCCTGCACATCGGGGGCAAGTGTGGGAGTCGGTTCAGTCTTACTGAATCCATTCAGCCCCTTACCCTTGATAATGGTCGGGAAATCCTTGTAGCAGATATCCATATCCACATTGCTGTTAATGCCTGCGACCTTGCCCTTCTCGGAATGCTGCCAGATGCCGTATGCGCCGCTGTAGTTGGTCTGGTCAACCCAGTGCGCCAGCCAGATGGTATAGCGGCTCTTAATGTCATCGGCGGTATGCGTCACGAGCGAGACGCAGAGCCGTAGAGACCGACGAAATAGCCAGCCTTTTCGATCTTTTCACCCGCCTGACCGAGCTTTGCAAGAGCCGTGCTGGAAGCCTCCGCCTCACGCTGGAGGTTCTGCAGCTCTTGTTCCGTTTCGATGATCTCACGCTGGAGGGCATCGTACTGCTCCTGAGAAATGTCGCCGTTGGCGAGTGCCGTGTTTGCCTGTTCCGCAGCGGTTTTCAGGGTTTCCAGCTTTTCTTTGGTAGCCGTCACCGCATCGGCGAGGAGCTTGTGTTTCTGCGAGAGCAGTTCCGTGTTGGAAGGATCGAGCTTCAGCAGCTTCTGTACATGGGCCTGCGTGCCAATACCTTCTATCGCAGGCTCAAAGAGTACAGAAGAAAGTATACATAACGGCATCGATAACGATCTCACTGTCATGGTTCTTGCTTTTGAGCAAATATGCTATTTTCTGACTATACCGATTCGGCATCTGACTAGAATCATCATGATCAAAATAGATTATTTTGCAGATGTCATGAGTTGAACGCATCCATTCCTCGACTGCCGCATTCTCTGAGAGCATATTTTCAGGAGCAAGGTCGATCTCTTTATACTTCTCTGGAGCGATAAGCAGTTCTATTGTCGGATTACCCTTATAATCAAACGCGGCGAAAACATTGTCGTATTCACCAAGGTCGCCGTAACCGTGTGCAAGTATGCCTTTATAATATACATAAAAGCACGGTCCTGCAAAATGATTACTCAGCGGGTGATCGGGAGAATATACAAATGTGAAGTCGCTCATATCAACGTCGGGATACTTTTTTGACAGCGTTTCTGTCAAGGCGATCCTCTGCTCATCGGAAACTTTACCGTAGTCATCAATGATAACCGGAGTATTTTTCAGTTTTGGATTATTCTCCACAAGCAGCCTTCTCATAAGACATAAGTCGAATACATCAAGTTTGCCGTCACTGCATAAGTCAGCGGCTTTCCAGTTAGCTAGCTCAGCGTCAGGAGTACCTAGCAGCCACCTTTTGAACACTACAAGGTCGGCTATATTGAGCTTTCCATCGCCGTTGGTATCCCCGCTTACTGACTTTTTCAGCTTGAATATATAGTCTATGGCACCGTTATCGAATTTTCTGACTTCTGTGCTTGCATTATCAAGGAAATAACCTTCAGGGATATTGTTATAAAGCAGACTCACTTCAAATATATCAGCATCCTTGTACTGTGAAATATCCCAATAAAACGGATTTTCAGTCATTTGCAGCGATACAAGGTCAACGCAGGCATATACGCCCTCCTCACCGGAAGAATAGAGTATGTCAGGGTTCAAGAATATCTTGTCGTCCTCGCTGATATCAGCAAGCTTCCATTGGCTGTCATAGATCCTGAAACGTGCAGTATCCGCAAGTAACACAGACCATGCCTTGTCAGTAACCACGCAGTCTGCGGTCAGAGTATATGAATTCGGCTCATCAGGATCGGGTCTGACATCAGAAGTCCTCACCCACGAAAGCTTTTCATATCCGTCTTCCACAGCCTGACATACGTATATCCTATCAATAGAACAGTCGTCGTCCCTTTTCCACTCTTCCATAGTGCAGTCTGACGTTAAGAGATATTTAAAGCATTCATATTTGTTATTAGCGTCAGGCTCCCATTTATCGCCGAACTGTTCTGTTGCCGTTGTACAGAACACAACGTTATTATCCTTGACGGATACTTCGCCGTTATTCTTGACATACTCCCTGTATTCTGTCATACTGTCAGGAAGCCAGCTGTAGATATCGGTCTCAGTGATATTGCCAGTTGAATCCACTTTAAAACTATAATGACCAAGACTTTTCGGGTGTTCTGTGTCAGGAGAATTTTCGAGGGCGTTGTCGATCATATCACATTCATACGATCCTTTCGAGTCAGCCGAAAACAGCATAACAAAATATAGCGTATCGCCGCTGACCGGCTCCTGAGAATATGTGTACCCATCGCTATATTCCATGCGAAGGGCGTCGCCTTGTCTTCTGAGTTGATATCGTAAAAACTGGACCATCATTTCAGGATCATACTTTTCGTAGTCCATCTTATATACGACGCAGACATATCCGTTTTCAATATGCGTTGCGCCATATGTGTTACAGAAATCGACCGCAGTTTCAAAATCGGTCGGCACCCAATCCGGCAGTTCATCAACCGCGCCTGTATCCTCGGCAAACGCAGTAGCAGGAGCAGTTATATAAGAGCTTAACGTAAGAGGTGAAATTACAGCCATAGCTGCAATTAAAGTTGCTAAGATTTTCTTTTTCATAATATCAACTCCTCATTTTGTTATGGAATAATGGTACTCCTTTGATTATTATCTCTTCTATTGCATCAAATGTCGCTTAGTATAGGACAAAGCTACATTATTCGCTTTTTTTCCAAACTTTTCATGTTTTATTTCTCGAGTTTTTTTCCAAGAAAGTTAGGTGAATTAATGGCTTTAAGGCCATCATTAAATACATAATTGTCACTGTAGTCTCTTGCATCGAATAATCCTGGTTCATATTCCTTTTCATCAGCAGATAGCCTAACAAGTAAAATGGAATTATCGAGCTTTATATTGCCGTCATTATCCAGAGAAGGACGACGTTCATAATCATATGTAGCTCCTATTTCTGCTTCTGGATTGTTCTTTGTCAGATTAGTTTCATGAAAAATGATACTGTCTTTTTTTTGTTCGCAAGAAAAATAAGCGACAACACCCTCATATGCATCCCACTTAACACCTGTATTACTCATTTCAGAACTTAGGTTTTCGAACGATATCGGGAGGTTATCCTTTTTAATAGGAGGTATAGATATATTCTCCCAATCGCAAACATTTTCTATGTCGATATTATTAGTAGTTGACGTATCGTCTGTAAATTTTCTACAGATATCAACCAGAGCATCCCAATCGTTACCAGGTATGCATTAGTTCCTATGGAGATTCAAAATAAGTTTGCGAGTTTCGCCACTCAGGTCGACAAATCAAAATTTGCTGTACATAAGTCTCTTGAAAAATCACAAATTCTATTCGATAGTTTAATGCAGAAATATTTTTGTTAAAGTATTCTGTTTGTTTATGGGGGCTTTCTTCTAGTGATGTTAGTTATTAATTATTAGCCTGGTTGATAAAGGCTATATTAATGAATTTGTTTTCTTTTCCTGGGTGAATATAAAACTTGCGCTTCAAAACGAGACCATGAATCTTATGATTTTACCTAATTTATGCTATGGTATAAGTAATATGTTTTCGAGCGGTTATATGGGGAGGCTTGAGTTGATTCGGGCGCTTCCTACGAATGAAGAAAAAGCTAAAGCCTCACGTTCATTACTTCGTGAAGTATTAGAACAAATATTACCAGAAAAGAGCGCTAAAAAGAAAAAGAAGTATTCTCTTTTAGAGCTCATAGACTGCTCTTTTATTAAGAATTTTATTAACGACGATTGGATAACCGAATCGTTGCATTTTGTCCGTATTATAGGCATTCGCGCAGAACACAACCAGTCAATACGCGAGAAAGACGTAAAAATTGCCGTAGATAATCTTGATAATTTCTTGAAGTTTCTAGATTGTAGAAATGAACCCACTAACCCAATTAAGTCACCGGAATTCTTTACTGAAGCGGAAACTCGTGCTGCTTATATCGACATGTATCTTCGTGAGGCTGGTTGGGAAGTTTTAACGCAAAAAGGTGTAATATTGCCAGGGAAGGCTGGTATTGAAATCGAAGTTAACAACATGCCAAATAATGCAGGTATCGGCTACTGCGACTATGTGCTTTACGATCGAGCCGGTAAGCCTTTGGCTGTTGTTGAAGCAAAGAAAACTTCCAAAGATCCGCAAATTGGTCGTCATCAAGCTGACCTTTATGCCGAATCACTAAAGGAAAAGTTCGGCTACAAGCCAGTCATCTACTACACGAACGGTTATGAAACACACGTTATCGATGGCGTATATCCAGATCGCAAAGTTACCGCCTTCCATACACTAGAAGAACTTGAGCGTATGATTCAGCGCCGTACGCGCGGAAATATTACTGATATGGCCGCAAAAGACGAAATCGCTGGTCGTCCATACCAAAAGATGGCCCTTACACGCATGTGTGAGCGTTTTAACGCCCGCCATCGCCGCGGACTGGTAGTTATGGCTACTGGAACCGGTAAGACGCGCGTTTCGATCGCTTTGACAGATATTCTAGCCAGGAATGGTTGGATTAAGAATGTTCTATTTCTTGCCGACCGTACTTCGCTCGTAAAACAAGCTAAGCGCAACTACGCAAAGCTATTACCAGACATGACTATCTGCGAGCTTTCTGAAGGCGGAAACGCGAATAAAGATATGAATGCTCGCTTGATGTTCTGTACGTATCAGACGATGATTAACTACATCGATGCCGAAGATAAAGATTTCTCAACTGGCCGTTTCGACTTGATTATCGTAGACGAAGCCCACCGCTCAATCTTCAACCGCTACGCTTCTATTTTTGCTTACTTCGATAGCTTACTTGTTGGCTTTACGGCAACTCCGCGCGACGAAGTCGGTAGTAGTACCTACGGAATCTTTGAATGTGAATCTGGTGAACCTACTTTTGACTATCCACTAGAAGACGCAATCAAAGAGCACTATCTTGTCGGCTACGAAGTAGTAAATCGCCATTCTCGCATTATGACGCAAGGCATCAAACGCGAAGAATTGGACGAAGACCAACTCGAGCAATTGGATGACTTTCTTGAAGGCGATCGCGAAACGCCAGATTTAACAATTCCTGCGAACGCTATCTTCCGCTCTATCTTCAACGAAGACACTTGCCGTAGCGTCATTGAAGACTTGATGGAAAAAGGTATCCGCGTAAATAGCGGCGAAACTATCGGCAAGACGATTATTTTCGCATACAACCACAAACATGCCGAGATGATCGTAAATGAATTTAAGAAGCTCTATCCTCACCTTCCGCCAAATACTTGTCAACTTGTAGATTACTCAGTAAATTATGCCGAAGATCTGGTCGTTAAATTTGATACTGACGATGAATTTAGAGTAGCCGTTTCCGTTGATATGCTCGATACCGGTATCGACGTTCCGGCCGTATCGAATCTCATGTTCTTTAAACCAGTACGCTCGAAGATTAAGTTCGTCCAGATGATTGGACGTGGCACGCGCCTTTGCCCTGATTTGTTTAGCCCAGGCAATGATAAAAAGAAATTCCTCATTTTTGATTACTGCGATAACTTCGAATACTTCCAAGTCGAACATAATGAAGTCGTAAGTAGCGGCGATAAAATCTCTCTTTCGCAGAGAATCTTCGCATTGCGTTCCGAGATTGCTTATAGCCTTCAAGACTTCGAGAGCCAAGAAGATGAATTCCTAAGTAGCTACCGCAATAAGACCGTAAGGATTTTACTCGATATCGTTAAAGATCTAAAGAAAAGCACGAATCGCATAGCTGTTCGTCAGAACTTAAAGTATGTTGATAAATACAATAGCGAAAAAGCTTGGATGGCATTAACGCCAGTAAACGTTCATGAATTAAAAACCTTCGTCGCTCCACTAATCGAAGGTGGCGCTGATTCCGACTTTAAGGCGCTATCATTCGACATTAGAATGATGAGAATCCAACGGGCTATTCTAAAGAACGCTCCTGCTTACGCGACGGCCGACATTAAGAAGGTTCGCGAAATTGCACAGTATCTTCTTCAGAACAAGATGACTATTCCGCAAGTCGAAGCAAAGAAAGAGGACCTTAAAGAACTTTATAACGAATCTAGCTGGACGGAGCCACAAGTTAAAGATCTAGAACGCTTGCGCGATTCTATTCGTGAACTAATCAAGTACATCACTGGCGATGAGCTCAGGCTTATCGATATAGACGTAACCGATGAGCTAATTGATCCAGAATTCCAACCAGACGGAACAGTTATCGATATTCGCACTTATAAAGAACGCGTTATCGATTACCTCACCAAGAATGGCGACGATGCGACTATTGAAAAGATTCGTAATCTAGAAAAGCTAGACCAGAAGGATGCCGAAAAGCTAAAACAGTTGCTTTGGTTTGACCTGGGTTCAGAAGACGAATATAACGAGAACGCGAATGGCAAGAGTTTGGCCGCATTTGTACGTAGCTTAATTGGTATTGACCAAGATGCTGTTAATGAAAAGTTTGGCGAGTACTTAAACGCACATCAACTCAATTCGAAGCAGCAAGAGTTTATTAATGCTATCGTTAAATATGTGCAGAAGAATGGTGATATTGAGCTAGCTGACTTACTCTACTCTGATCCATTTAAGTCCATCGATTGGAATAAGTTATTCAGAGGAAATGTAGAACCAATAAAAAATACTGTCTCGATTTTTCATAACGTTATTTCAGAATAAAGAAAAAGCCGCTTTTGAGTGGTTTTTTGTGGTTTAATTCTCTTTTAGAAATGTATTATCCCGAATAATTTTTTCATATTATTACTTAGGTTAATTTGCGGCAAATAGATTCTATTGTGATGCGAACTGATGCGGTATTGATGCATATTTTTTTTATTAAAGATAAATTATTTTGTCGTGCATAATATAAGCAAAAGGGCTA
>Ga0310690_10002094_pt1 | contig 33484 bp, 37 predicted proteins | sample AusTroGonzalo_MG_2_FD_207661 | JGI IMG/M metagenome (GOLD analysis project Ga0310690, IMG submission 207661) | Bovine rumen microbial communities from tropical cattle in Woodstock, Queensland, Australia - Gonzalo_04 (v2) (version 2) | ecosystem: Host-associated > Mammals > Digestive system >...
ACAGTTCATGCCGGCATCCGCAACCAGGCAGACCCCGGCAATCGACTACAAGGGGTTCATGCACGTGGTCCCCCATGCCGCCAGCGGCACCAACCAGCCGGACGTCTGCCCTGCACAGGTAAACACGATAATCAACGGTACTTGTACCAGGGACACCGGCGAGGAAACCGCCAGGGAGAACTGGGTAGTCCCGGACTTTGCCCAGTTCAAGAAGGGACAGCTCAACGGTGCGCTTCTCCACGGCAGGACTGCAGGTACGCCTACCCCGGCTAACTTCGGGAAGTACAACAACGCGGTCATGGACGAGCTTTCCAAGAACGGAAAGAAGAACCAGCAGGACCGCCTGTTCATGGGTGTACCGAACTGCACAATGCCGATGCGCTGTGGGTACACGATTACCAATCCGCTCAACTACCAGGGAACTGATGTAGGTTATGCCGGTGGAGGCGAAGGCGGCACCGGTGGAGCAGCATGATGGATGATATCAATAACATATTTTCCGAGGTAGGCGACAAGGTTTTACGGGAGGCAGTGGTTGCCGGATTCCGTACGTTGTTCGAGTCCGCGTCTTATAGTATCAGGGAGGCAACCAAGGACGAATACGACCGTTGCTACCTAGGTGTAGTTGAGAACGAGGTGAACTTGGAATATCCCGAGCCGTGCCCCGAGCGCGACGAACTTTACCGGGAATTCTTGGACGATGCGGAACATACCTGGGATATACATCTTCATGCGTATACGGTAGATGGCACCCAGATGCTCGTCACCGTGCAGAACAAGGATGGTTCGAGCTACGTGTATCTGGTCTATGTTGGTGAGAACGACCGTGGGAAGGGTTACGGCACTGCGTTGCTGAAAAAGGCAATCGAGGACTCGCCGAACGGGCTGAGCCTTCATACGAACAAGCACAACGTTAGGGCGCAGGAGCTCTACAAGCGACTTGGGTTCGAAGAATATCCATCAGTGGACGACCGGGAAATCTTCATGGCCAATATACCGGGGATTGGCGGGAACGAATGGTGGGAGAAATAATTTACCTATGCCGGAATATATGTACGATACGCTTAGGGGTATTGAATTGAAACCGCTTCGAGAATCGCTGGTAGCGGGTTACATCGCAATACTTGAGTCATCTCTAGCCGATATGCCGATTAGGGAATGTACACGAGATGAGATGGTGCGTTCAGTCGTACTGGCTTGCCATGATGTATTCAAGGAGATGCTGTGTTCAGTCGTACAGGCCTGCCATGATGTATCCAAGGCTGGGCTAATTGACAGAAATGAAATTGCCAATACATACCGTGTTTATGTCGACATGTACACTAAACACTGGAAACATGCCATTCATACATACACGATAGATGGGAAACAATGCTTTATGCTAGAGAAACCGCGCCAGACTACTGATGGTAGAAACTACCTTTCTCTTGCATATGTAAATCCGGAGGCGCGTGGCACCGGAATAGCGGCGAGACTATTGAAACGTTGTATGGATGACTCGCCAAATGGTCTGGCGTTGCATACACAGAGGAGTAACGTGGCGATGATTGGACTCGCCAAAAAACTTGGATTTGACGTTGAACAGTACGGGTACAATGTTGTATGTACCTATAACCCAAATGATAAATAGCATAAAAGGCGGTGGAAATCCACCGCCTTTCTTTTTGGCATGCAGGAAGCTTACTTGTTGGCTTTGTCCACCCAAGTTGTTGCTCGAGCACTTTACGCTACTAAATGAACGGGATTTAGCCTAAGCTCAAATATAGCAAATTCATGCCTATTTGCCAATAGCAACACTTTGGGTAAACATAGTCTACTTGTTCATGAAGTCGAGTAGCTTGGCTTTCACCTTGTCGTACTCGGCATCCCAGAGGTCGATGACCTTCTGCACGGTCTTGTCCGATGTGTCGTCCATGTCGATTGGCTTGGAAATAGACGGGGATACGCGGAAGACGTTATCCTCGCCGATGTTGGCGCACGCCTCGTAGTAGTTGGACATTCCCGCTCGAGCCACCCAGTTCTTCATGATGTACTCACCCCACCCAAGTAACGTCTTGTTTCCAAAGTCCGTGTTGGGAACGGTCATCCCGGTGTCGAACGAGAGAATCTTGTATTTCTTCAGTCCGGCCTTTTCGAGACCGGCCTGCAGGGTCATGATAGGGTCGTTGCACCACATCCCGCCGTCACAGTAACTGTTTCCTTTGTCAACAATTACATCGAAATATGTGGGCGCCGCAGTGGAGGTCAGGACGGCGAACCATTTCGGCACGTCGGTATCTCCGCGGTCCCATACTTTTTCTACGCTGGGGCCGTTCATGAAAGTGGTGGTAATAAATATCGGCTTGGTCCAGTTGCCGCAGCACCCAGGCAGGACCGACTGGAGAATCTTCTTCAAGTTGCTGTTGTCGTATGTCGGACACCCGGCGGACATCCTCTTGTACCACGGGTATTTGGTGAAGATTGACTTCAAGTTATTCCTGTAGAGCTCGAAGGTGTCGTGCGCGGACTTTCCTTCCGCCAGGCAGGCGGCAATGATTGCACCGGTGGATGTTCCGGCGAAGGCCGACGACCGCTTGGAAATGGTCTGGCCGACAAAGGCTGGGTCTGACTCGAGTCTACACATGAAGGCAAGCGGCCCGATACCAAGCGCTCCACCGCCGTTTACGCTAATGGCTATGGTTTTCATTGAAAATCTCCACGCTTTTTTCAACAGTTTATCCGTTGTTTTACTATATTTGGATATATGATAGGCTTCAAGCAGTACGCAGAGATGTGCGACGTTCTCACCCAATGGGCGAGGGAATACGCCGCTGGCACGCCGTCCGTACCGGACGACGTATACGACAGGAACTACATCCTCCTCAAGGAATTCGAGGCGGCAAACCCCAGTGTCATCCTGGATACCTCGCCTACCCGCCACGTTGAGGACGGGGCTGACGGCTTCCGCAAGGTGAAGCACGACATCCCCATGATTTCCATAGCCAACTCCAACGGTATCGAGGAGACCCGCGACTGGGCTACCATGATGTTCAATAACGGCGTCAAGCGTCTGGAAGGCGAATACAAGCTAGACGGCCTGAGTCTCGCCCTGAAGTACCGGGATGGCCAGTTGGTCGACGCGGTTACCCGCGGCAAGGACAATGTGGGGGACTCCGTGTTCGAGAACGCGCTCCGTGTAAAGGGCGTGCTCCCGAAGATTCCGTGGCCGAGCGAAGTGGAAATTCGCGGCGAGACCGTATGGAAGTATGCCGACTTCGAGCCGATAAATGACCAGCTCGCCACCGAAGGGAAGAAGGCGTTCGCCAACCCGAGAAACGGGGCAGCGGGCACGCTGAAGCTGCACGACCCGGACGAGGTGGAACGCCGAGGACTGTCCTTTGTGGCCTACCTGGCGGTGAAGGGAAGCCCTAACCGGTACCAATCCGACGACATCGCGGCATTGCGGGGCATGGGGTTCGAAGTGCCGAGGAACTGGGTGGCCATGTCGGTCGACGAGCTGGTCATGCACGCGGAAAAGATGCGCGAGAAGCGTTTCGAACAACCTTATACCATCGACGGCGTCGTCCTCAAGGTGGACGACAAGGAAGACCAGCCGCGATTCGGTTATACTGCGAAGTCCCCCAACTTTTACCGTGCATACAAGTTCCCGCCTGAAGAGAAAGAGACCGAGCTGATTGACATCGAGCAGTCCATCGGTATGTCCGGCGCAATCACCCCGGTCGCCATCATCAAGCCTGTGTATCTGGCAATGACTACGGTATCCCGCTGTTCCCTGCACAACTGGGACCTTGTCGACTATCTTGGACTGCACAAGGGTTGCCATGTCGTAATCCGCAAGGCAGGGGAAATCATCCCGGAGCTGGTCAAGTGCGTCGAGACCGGGCGCTCCAAGGACACGTACGAAGTCGAGCGCGCCAAGTGCGACAAGGACAAGGTTCCGCATGTCAGCCCGTGGGTTCCCGCGAACGATACGGAGAGAACGTACGAACGCTATCTCCGTCCGGTCATCTGTCCGTGCTGTGGTGGCGAACTGAAGTGCCAGGTGAACAATGAAGGCAAGGAATTGGTTGCGTGGGTATGCTCCAACGAGGAATGCAGCACGCAGATTGGCGGGAAGCTCGCCAACTTCGTATCCAGAGACTGCATGAACATCATGGGCATTGGTGAGAGCATTGTGGAACAACTCCTTGAGGCCCGCAAGCTCTACTTCTTTACGGACTTCTACAGGTTGACCGAGCAGGGCATCATGGCTGCATGCGGCAAGACTGAAGCCGGTGCGAAGAAACTCCTGCAGAGCATCGAGAAGTCGAAGGATAACTACCTCCATCAGCTCATCGAAGGCTTCTCCATTCCTGGCCTCGGCCACCAGGTAGCCCCGGTTGTAGCCAAGTGTGTCCATGATGCCGGCGGCTTCATACGTATCTATCAGGATGGCGAGCCTACCGGATTCATAGACGACTTCTGCATAAGGGCGCAGAAGGCCGGCATATCCCCGGTAATCTCCGGGAAGTTCTGCGAGTTTGTCGCCAAGTATGCGGACGACCTTGCCGAGTTCGCTACATGGGGTGTCGCCCAGAACGTGAAGGAAGTGCAGTCCGCGAAGCTCGCCGGGAAGGTGTGCATCATGACCGGTACTTTCGATAAGCTAGACCGCGACGTGTTCAAGGACATGGTCGTCGCCAACGGGGGTACCATCTGCTCTTCCATCACCAAGAAGTGCAACGTGGTGCTCATGGGCGACAACGCCGGGCCAGCCAAGATTCAGAAGATTGACCAGCTGAGGAAGGCCGGCCAGGAAATCACCGTGTACACCCCGGAGACGCTGCAGCAGTTCCTCGACCTCCTGAAGTGAGTTTTACTATGAAAAGAAAAGCCAAAAATAAACCTTCCCTGGCCATAGTCCACAACCCATATGGGCGCGGAATACGGTTCGACAACATTTTCGAGTTCGCCCAGGTCGAGGCCATGCTGGCTGGACTCAGGAAGCTCAAGAAGAAGCTCGACCGTGCCTACGGCAAGGACGACGGCAAATTCCAGAAACTCGTGGAAGGCATCGTATGGGACAAGACACGGCGCAAGAAGAAGTATACGCCCGACGAACTGGTCGAAATGGAGCTTCGCCGCAAGTGCATGTATTACTTCTGGTCGAAATGCGAGTACGAGGTAATAGTGACCGGTTGGCCCGATACAAATACCGAACGGAAAATAGATATCTACCAGCAGCTCGACGCCAACTGGGAACTGTTCAAAAAGATGGCATTCGAGGTAATCGGCTGACGCCGGCTACAGCAGCGCGTTGACCTTCGCCGCGATGTCGAACATGCGTTCCTCCAGGTATGCCCCGGGGCACGCCTTGTTGGCGAACCACTTGTGCAGCGTCATGTTCTGCAGGAGGTTCCCGTCTGCGTCGGTCTTCCCTACAAGCGTCTTGTCGTGCTTCCAGAGCAGCTTCCGGATTCCGTTGCGGCGGCATATGTCCGCCACAAGGTATATCAGGGATGCGTATGCGGCGTCTGAAACGGCATACGGGGACTTCGCGTCGCTGGACACTTCGATTGTGACCGCGCGGTGGTCGTTTGCCGGGTTGCTGCTGCACCAGCTCCTGGATTCCTCGTCCACGTATAGGCCTATCCGTCCGTCCTTGTCCACGCCGTAGTTGGACGACGCCTGCCTTTCCTTCTTCGCGAATATCTCCCCGAGCTCCTCGACGGTCACCTGGATGGCGGTGCAGTGGATGGTAATGGTGTCGATTGCGTGGGTTCTCTTGGCCGTCCTGTTCGGGGACAGCGCTGTATGTACTACGAGCGGGCTGTTCATGGTGTACCTCTTTCCCGCGAGTTTATACCTAGTTGAATGTAAACGAATTTTTACATGATTTTACCGGGATTCCCGGAGGAAAGCCCGGGATGGAATTGCTATATTTGTAATACCTGCGGGAATAGCTCAGTAGGTAGAGCGCGACCTTCCCAAGGTCGATGTCGAGGGTTCGAGCCCCTTTTCCCGCTTAAGTTGGCGTACATGCGCCGCATCCCGCGGAGTTGGCCATTCGATTGTCACCGGGTTCGAAACTGGGGACATGAGAGCCACCTAGGGCTCCGCGTCAGTGCGGGCCGGCCTCAGAAGCCGCGTTAACCCGATGTTGCATTGTGCTGTGGCCCTCCGCGAGGAGTCTAAACGGCTTGCGGTATGAGCGCGGGGTCGGGCATAAAGCGTGGTAGATGACGGACTGGTCTGCACGGGATGTTGCGCATGGACGCCAGCTTTTTTGCTATATTTGGGGTAGGCCATCAGCGCCTACCCGTTTACATATACACGACAACATAACTATAAAGGTAATCGATGAACGAACAGGAACTCGGCCCCGGCTCAGAGGGCGACGCATACAGGTACACCAAGAAGGTACTCCTCTCACTCCCAAACGTGGAAGAAATACGCCGGATATACACCGAGATAGCCTACAACAGGAACATCTCGTCGTGGACCCGCGCGTGCTACGAGGAACTCCGCAGGCAATTCTTCAGGGACGGCCAGTGCAAGATAAAGTTCGCCCCGGGCCTTGCCCGCATCGCCTACGGCGAACTCCTGTTCGGTACGGGCGACGAGGACTTCAGGCAGCTGGCCGACCTCCGCGACTTCGTCCGCATCATTTCCATCGCGCACTTCACCGAGTTCACCAGGCACATCGCGATAGACGGCCGCCAGATGTCATTCAAGGACCTTGTCGACAGGTTCGGCAGCACGGTGACCGGGAACTGGAAGGAACTCAAGAAGGAGCTCAGGGGAATAAAGTACGGCCCGAGGCGGTACCGCGTGATATGGCTGGACTCGTTCGAGACTGCCCACGAGTATTACGGGTACACCGCCCCGCACAGCTGGTGCCACCTGGGTTCCAGGAGCATGTTCAACTCGTACTCGTACAACAGGAAGACCGACTCGAACGGCCATACCAGGCTGTCCCTGGTGAAGCTGTACCTCGCCGTGCTCCCGGGTTTCGAGACAATGAAGGAGGACGACCCACTTTACGGCGAATCGATGCTCGGCATAGACATCGGCCCCGACGGGCGACTGATGCACGTGAACAACAGGTGGAACCACGCGCATGACCATATCGACGAGAGGAAGGGCGACAACAAGTATTCCGAGCGCGAGCTTTCCGAACTGATGGGCGGCCCGTTCTACGAGCTGTGCCCTCCCCTGAGCAAGCGGGACTACCGCCGCATGGAGTCGTCGATGAGGCGCCGCCGCAGGAAATCAAACCTGCTCTGTACGGGATGGGCGAGGAGGCTCGCGGAAAGGCTGACCGGGTGCATCCTCAAGAAAGGCAAGCGTTCTCCCGTACGCAGGGTGTCCGACCCGAGGGACGGCCGGGAATACCGCGTCGAGCGGATAGGGTCGCTCGACTGGATGCTAGACCCGGTGTCGCACATGCCCGGGCCGGGACTTCGTTCCGGGGACGCCCTGTCCGTGGACCGCGACAAGGTCGTCGCCGAATGGCGTGAGGAGGATGCGTTCAATCGTACCTGCAAGCACAAGGCAAAAAGGGATACGGGGGAGTCCGGGATATACCTGGCGAACGGGAACCAGAACAACGTCATCTACACGGTCGGCGCCGACGCCGAGCCCTACACGCCCTGGACGGATACCGACCCGGACGGCACCATCCCCGATGACATCAGCGTTCCCATCATGCCACACATAGACGAGTTCGTCCCGCTGACGGTGCTGGACCTCGACCGCGACGGACATCAGGAGATATACCTTTCGGTCGACGTGGAAAAGCTCAGCTCGCAGGATAGCTATGCCGACAAGAAGGCCGAACGCGAATATCTCGATGCGTGCTGCCAGTATAAGACGTGGCGGGAGTGCGGTCTTGAACGGGCGGAACCGAAGGATGCCGGCCATCCCGGTGCCGGTTCGACGGGCGATGACCCGGACTTCTTCCACATGCTGGAGATGGCCACCCCGCTCGGGTTTTCCCGTACTTCCATACGGAAGCCCTCCGGCAGCCACCCGCGAGTCATGGTCAACGATGTCGACAGCGAGAGGAATTTCCTGTTCTACAGCGTCGAAGAGATATCCCGGGCAATCCCGCCGGGATGGAGGCTGCCTACCCTTTTCGAATTCCTGGAGATGGCCGTGGCGAAGGGAGCCAGCATCAGGTTCGGCGGGACGGGCAGCCCGGACGAATACGGCAGGAACACCGGCGGCACCCGCTTTTCCCGGCAGGTACTGAAGGGCACTTTGTTCGAGGAGTTCATCTACGGGGACATGTCCAGGAAATACACTGGAGGGGAAGACGGGGGACTGGATGCCGTCAAGCTTAACAGGATTCTGCGGGACACCAACTTCGCCGGTGGCGAGGGTGCCGACGAGGATGTCGACGTACAGGAAACCATCGTGAACGACGACGAGTACGGGATTGATATCGACGGTGAAATCCCGAGGCTCGACATACGGCTTCCCCGTCTGGATTTCGGGATGAAGTCCGCCGGGTTCGCGTTCCCGGAGACCCCGGGGATAACAGGCGGTGTCAAGCCGGATTTCGGCCTGCTGGAAGACGAGGCCGAAGGGGATAACCTTACCAGGCCAATTCTCCTGTCTCTCGACGGGATTGCCGGGATGACCGAAAAGGAAGCCGCCAAGTTCTGCGAACGGTTCCGGATGTCGGAAGGCTCGGCCAAGTCAAAGTTCAGCAGCTGGTCGGTATACGAGATGGATAACGACCTCGAGCGCGCCGTGGATGAACTGGTGTACCTGCAGAACTATATCGAGACTGGAATGGCGGAATCCGGCGTCACGAAACTCAACATACCGTACGCGTACGCCCGGTGGGATACCAAGACGAACTCGTTCGAAATATACGTGCTGAACAATCTCAACGGCTCCAAGAGGTATTTCATGCTCTACTGCGTGAAGGACAACAAGCAACTGATGACTACCATTTAGTACAAAGGAGTAACAAATGACTGTGAATGTACCGGGTTTTATTACACTATTGCGTCAGAGATATTCTCGCTTGAAGTTGCCTGGCGGCATTGATTATGACAATGACGCGGTGCTGTGTCGCATGCAGTATGAGGTGCGCCTGGAGAAGACGGTAGGCACGAAAACCACCGTCGTGGAACTCGTGGCTAGATATGGTAAGGTCGAATTTCGGAAGCTGTTCGCTGAGGATTTCTTGACAACCGGCGACCCGGCAAAGGTGATGGAGAAAATCCACGAGTATGCTGACGAGGGATACATCGTATCGCATCAGATGCTGACGTTCGGGACGTCCGATAACTGTGTCTATACACCAACGAGGAGAATGTAACGAAAATTTTACATAGTTTTCTTACATTTTCCCTTGCCATTCCGCTCGTTTTTATCTACTATTGCTATAAACATTACGTCAAAGGAATTAAAGATGCTAAAGCAACTCAACAATCTGTGCAAATTAACAGCTGCGGCCCAGGACGCACGTTATTTTGGCATTTTGGGTTTCGCAGGAAAAGCGGAGGCTGATGCAACTTAGTTCCAGGTAGACGAAAAAAGTTTACAAGAGACGAAAAGGGCGGTTGCATCAGAAAGCAACCGCCCTTTCCGTTTAATCTTTGGGACTCTGGCAGAGATGGTCAATGCGCCGGACCGAAAATCCGGAGATTGGGGTTCGAGTCCCCGGGGTCCCACGAATGGGGGTGTAGCTCAGTTGGAAGAGCGCCTCGCTGGCAGCGAGGAGGCCACGGGTTCGAATCCCGTCACGTCCACTAGGGTCGTCTAGCTCAATGGTTAGAGCTCCGCTCTGATAAGGCGGAGGTTCCTGGTTCGAGTCCCGGGGCGACCACTAAAATGGGGGTGTAGTTCAATGGTAGAGCGCCTCGTTTGCACCGAGGAAATATGGGTTCGAGTCCCATCACATTCCACTATGGGCCATTAGCTCAGTTGGTAGAGCGCCTCGCTGGCAGCGAGGAGGCCATCGGTTCGAACCCGATATGTGTCCACTAACAAATTTGGGGGTGTAGCTCAGTTGGTAGAGCGCCCGCTTCGCAAGCGGGAGGCCATGGGTCCGAGTCCCATCACATTCCATAACAATATGGGGTCATAGTTCAGTTGGCTAGAACGCCGGCCTGTCACGCCGGAAATCGCGGGTCCGAGTCCCGCTGGCCCCGCTAACACCGGGGGTGTAGCTCAACTGGTAGAGCGACCGCGGAATTGCGCGCGGCAGGTTGTGGATTCGAATTCCGCCACGAACCCGTTAAATATATGCCGGCGCACCGGCGATGGTGAGTTGGGACGGACTGTAACTCCGTTGCCTTCGGGCTTAGTAGGTTCGAATCCTACCGCCGGCACTAGACATTATTCCACCTTAGCTCAGTTGGTAGAGCGTCCGACTGTTAATCGGATGGTCCCTGGTTCGAGTCCAGGAGGTGGAGCTAAAACGATGGGGACTGGTGTAACGGTAGCACGCCAGACTCTGACTCTGGAAGTAGAGGTTCGAAACCTTTGTCCCCAATAGCCCGTGATGGCGGAATCGGTAGACGCGGGAGACTCAAAATCTCTTGTCCGCAAGGACGTGCAGGTTCAAGTCCTGCTCTCGGGACTAGCGGCCTGTGGCGGAACTGGTAGACGCTGGGGACTTAAAATCCCTTGGACGTAGTCCGTGCGGGTTCGAGTCCCGCCTGGCTGATGAAAGAAACTTTGTACGTAAGGAAACAGAAAGATGAAGAAACTGAGACTTAAACATAAGTGTTAACGGGGCTGCAGCTCCCCGCCAACAAAGGCTGCGTCCATACCGGAGTAGCTCAGTTGGCATTAAGAGCAATAGACTTTTAATCTATGGGTCGTGGGTTCGAGCCCCATCTCCGGTACGAATGCCGGTGTAGCTCAGCAGGAATCAGAGCTCCCGATTTCTAATCGGGTGGCCGCAGGTTCGAGTCCTGCCACCGGCACTACATGCTGGCGTAACTCAATAGGTTAGAGTACCTGACTCTTAATCAGGGAGTTGAGGGTTCGAGCCCCTCCGCCAGTACTACCTCCCGGTGGCGAAATTGGTAGACGCGCCGCATTCAGGGTGCGGTGTCCGAAAGGACGTGCGGGTTCGAGTCCCGCCTGGGAGACTAACATGCGGCTATGGTGTAGTGGTAACACGCGACCTCGCCATGGTTGAATCTCCGGTTCGAGCCCGGATAGCCGCTCTACGCATCTATGGTGCAGTGGCCGCACGCTAGCCTTCCAAGTTAGAGACCCCGGTTCGAGCCCGGGTAGGTGCTCTAAGACATTGGCCTATGGTGTAGCGGTAGCACGGATGGTTTTGAGCCATCAGGGCCGGGTCCGATGCCTGGTTGGCCAATATCCCGCAGTGGCGGAACTGGTAGACGCGTGCGCCTTAGGAGCGCATGCCGGAAGGCGTGCAGGTTCGAGTCCTGCCTGCGGGACTAAACATTTGGAGACGTATTATGAGAAGACTGTTCATTATTCGCAAGGACCTGAACTTGTCCAAGGGCAAGCTCGCCGCGATGGTAGCCCATTGCGCTGAAGGTTTTTGGACTCGTATGATATCCCGTAACGCGATTAAGGCGGCCGATGGGGTATATACCGTCAAGTTCACATTGCCTGCGAATACGATGGACGGGTATGTCCGCGGGCTGTTCGTGAAGACCGTGTGCGAGGCGAAGAACCTGAACCACCTCATGAAGGTGGAGGAAGTCGCCAAGGGGCTCGGCCTTGTCGAGAATGTAGACTACGGCTTCATAGACGACGCGTGTCTTACCGAGCTCACCCCGGAGTCGACCGACGAGAACGGCAACGGCTATTGTAGGGTGGGCATATGGTTCAGGCCGCTGCCGGACGAGGTGAGCCATGCCCTCAGCAAGAAGTACCAGCTTTTCCGGGGATAGTCCCGGATTTGTCGGGGTGGTGGAATTGGTAGACACGCTGGTCTGAGAGGCCAGTGGGGAGACCCGTGCGGGTTCGAGTCCCGCTCCCGACACTACATGCACTCGTTGCCAAGTGGTCCAAGGCGGGGGCCTGCAAAGCCCCTATTCGGGGGTTCAAATCCCTCCGAGTGCTTACGCTTGAACATTTTTTCGCAAAAACGCACGTCACACGTGTCAGTTTTTGCTATATTTGTTTAGCAATAATTTTGTGCCAACATATAAACAGAAACCACCGGGTTGACGTTTTCGCAGAAAATTGCTATATTTGGTACACCGGAAAGTCCGCGAGACTTTTTAGAAGATTGACATGTCGGATGCTTTTCCTTTGCAGTTCAGGTTAAACTGCGCGTTACGGAACACGATATTCCGTTCGCATTTTGAGGATTTTATGAAATCTTACCCCGGCGGGAGGTTCCCGCCCGAAGCCGTGCCGGTGGCACGGATGGAAACCTTTAGCACAATCGTGAGTGCGCCCGGGTTCGCAACCGGGAGGTGCCTTCTGCTCAGGAAGGCAAGGTAAATAAACACAGAGTTCGGCGCGAGCCGGGACGGACGGAAAAACACGGGGCTTGTTCCATTGCCCCTCTCCTATTTGGTTGTATCGAGGTCCGCTGTCCCGGCTCCGCCGTCCGCACGGCGCTGTCGTCTAGAGGCCTAGGACACAGGATTTTCATTCCTGGAACTCGGGTTCGAATCCCGATGGCGCTATGAACTTTTTCTCCCGTGGCCCGCACGGATGCTGCAGACTCCAGGCGGGACTAAATCGGGTGCAGCATGTAAGACCACAGCTGCTATAAAGAGGTGGTATAATCAGAGACCTCCACCGGGAGAACAGAATTTACCTCATTGCGGGGTGGAGCAGTGGTAGCTCGTCGGGCCCATAACCCGAAGGTCGCCGGTTCGAGCCCGGCCTCCGCTACGAAAAAAGACGCGCCCGTCCGGGAAGGCGAACCGGCCGCAGGCAAGTTTCCTGCCCCGGGGAAGTTCCCCGGTGGCGCCAGTGTCCGGTCAGCGAAAAGGCTTCCGTGCGTCAGGACGCGCACGGCACGCCTAGAGAAGGTGGTCTCCGGGGGCATCGTACGCTGCACCCGGTATGCGCTGTGGTTAACGGCCGACCCTGAAATCCCGCGGGCGTACCGTGACAGGGGATTAGGTAAGTCACGGATGGCCCGGTCTGATTCTCGCGGGAGGCGGGACGCGTCGCGCTTATGGACTCGCCGGTCCAGTCTCAACCAAACTGAGACCCGTACAACCCGAAACACCTTGGATGGACCGGCAGTCAAGCCTTTAGGCACAAAGGGAGTTCCTATTCTTTAACTTTAACAGCACTTTACTCCCCGTGCCCTCGATTTTTCGGCACCAAGGCGGTTCCTTCGGATAATAATGGTCTGTAAAACCGTTTTACCGCCCGTGCCGCCCGTTTGTGCATGCGTGCCCAAGGAAGTTCCTATTCTTATGGATGATATTACTTCCCGGCCCGCATGCTTCATGTCTCGGTAGCTCAGCTGGATTTAGAGTGCCACCCTCCGAAGGTGGAGGTCGCAGGTTCAAGTCCTGTCCGGGACACTAGAATAAGATATTGGCGTAAGCAAGGCCGCTTGTACATGTATCCAGGTTCAGGTCCTTCCTGCTCGAACATCAAGAACCGGGGCTTACGCCAACATCATTAGAAAGGGATGACATAGGCAAGGCCGCTTGTTCTGCATCCAGGTTCAGGTACTTCCTGCGAACACAAAAATACGGGGCATATGTCACCAGTCCAGCCGGGAGGACGCTCCCGGACGTAGCTCCACCCTGACGCCGTTACCTCCCCTGGTAGTAAAAGCGGCTACACGGGTTCCGACCCGCCTAAGGTACAATATGGCGGGGTGCCGGGCAACACCGGTATCGTATGGTGCGGACGGATTTCCGCTCTCCGGGTGTGTGAGCGGAACCTTTTCCGGCTTAGCTCAGTTGGTAGAGCACATCATTCGTAATGATGGGGTCCGCCGTTCGAGCCGGCGAGCCGGAGCGAACATTGAGATAGAATGGCTGCTACCGCACGTCTGAGATTCCTGGATATTCGTGCGGCCAGTTCCTTGGCCCGATAGGAATCTAGGGCCATGTTCTTCGGGGGTGCTTGGTTTCGACTGGGCATCGGACTGTGGAAACCTCACACGCAGTTGGTCTGCGGCTGCGTAAAAACGGACCGAAACGATAAATGCTGACAATGCATTCGCCTACAGCGCTGCTGCTTAACCGGTAGCACGCCGTTGCCCCGGCCAAGCGAGAGGAATAAAGCCGGGGACCAAGTGCATATCTCTCGGATTTAGCCGTGAGTTACTGGTCGTAGACCGGCTATCTTATGATGGACCAGGACCCCTCAGGGATACATCTCCCAGGGCAACAGGCCAGGGCCCGCAACGATGGATTGTGATACGGTCGAAACGGAATGAAGTTTAGGACAGGGGTTCGACTCCCCTCACCTCCACTATTGCATGCATGTGAGTACGGGTCATTCCCAGTGCTCCTGAGCCCATTGTCACGTCCGGGGTGACTAAATACTGGCGGATGAAGGTGGACCGCGGGCATGCATCTAGTTTACGTCCTGCTGCCGGTAGGACCGCCCTTCAGCACGGGGTAGAACGGGCATACGGTTTCGAGCGTTTCCGGTGCCCGCGAAGGCAGGGGACAACATTACTGCTCCTCCATCGGACTACTACTCCGTGCGGGGACACAGGGGACGCCGTGTGGCGTTGAAAACCACGTAGTAACGGCATCCCCGGCAACATTACGCGGAATGGAGCCCGACACGCTTCTTGGCGCAAGCCAATCGTTCAAACGTCATAAAAGGACAGCGTCTTATACAAGGTGAGATGGAAGCTGACAACTTCCCGGCACGACAATGCTAGCAATAGTGCTGTGGGCTTAAATGTTATAAAGCCGCACCACCATTTTTCATTCCCTCCCTTTCGGGGTAAGGGTTGCGGCGAGGACCGCGTACCGGCCTCGCGGCGTAAAGTGATAGCCCGGCACTATATCCGGGAGTGTGTTTGAAAAATGCGGTCGTCTAAATGAGCAGGTGTTGCGAGCGCCTGTGCTTAGGACTCCGGCGGCACAGTGGCCACAACAGGCAACAAATATCGGATGTGGCAAACACCGCCGGCGATGCAGGTCAATCCCTGCCCGCGAGAATATGGAACGCCTTATTGTTAAGTACGGTGAAAGGCCGGGCGGCCCCTTCCCCGCCACAAGCGCGGAACCGGGGACAGCCGAAGGAGGAAATCTGGAGGATTCCGGGATGTTCCATCATGCCATTAACAGTCTCGGCGGAGATGAGGTAAGTAAGCCCGTCCAAGGTATATCCTTTTGGGGCTAGTGCAGTAGCATAAGTTGCGGAATAGTTGCTAGGGTAACGTTCGGGTAAGCCTAGTAATGCGCCGCCGAGATTCTAGTTTGGGTGTACCCGTGATTAGCCTATGTTTAAATTGCGTGGAGCCCATTAGGGATGAACCGGGTATGCTCCGGCAAGTCCCGACGTCGGGTGCGCCCGTCGAAACGACGTAAAACAAGACAGAGTGCGGCTACGTCCTGGTAACGTGGAACATTAAGGACCCGTTGGCCACACTGGATACAGTGGCCTAGCCGGTTGGCAGTTAGCCGGCTGGTTTCCGCATCGGCGGAATGAGTACAGTCCCTGCAAGGACACCGAGAGGGAACTGGGCGGTGACGCGTTCTAGAAGCTAGGATATCGCTGTTCCCACCATGTTGCATTAGCTTAGCGTACGAGAGCGCCGGAGAGCAAAGAATCCGGAGACGGGGGTCAGAATCCTTCATGCAGCGCTAAAATACCAACGCACCCGGAAATCTACGGCCGTGGAGTCCTGCCGTCGGGCAGGACGATGAAGCAGCAACGGTGCCCGTTCCTACAGTTAACATCTTGTATGTCTACGATAGGTTTCCGCCGGCAGGCCCGGTAGTCGGCGGTGTAAAACGGTCGAAGGAGGCAGTTGAAGGTGTCCCCGGGTACGAGTTTGAGAATGGACCGGTAGCTCAGCCTGTTAGAGCGCATGCGCAGGAGCATGAGGTCGGTGGTTAAAATCCATCCCGGGTCACTAAAAGGAATCCCGTAAAGACATGCCTGGCATTACCAGGAATGCCGTCGCGGAAACGCCGGGATATCCCAGGGATATTGCGGGAGTCATGACTCCTTGCGTATCCCGGTACTTGTAAGCTTCCCGATGAAGTTAGGACTTCTAGCATGAAGTTGCCCCCGTAGGACGTGCCTCTGTGGGAAATCGGAAAAATACAGCGGGCGGTACCTAATCGGGCCAAGCAGTGAAGAAGTTCCTCCACGCCGTTCGCCATGTCGCCTACCTTGACGGATTGATAACCCGGTAAAGGTAGTTTCCCTCGGTCCGGTCAATAGGGATAGTGGAGACCGGGCACCAGTTAACCTAACCTGGCTGGTACTGCCTCAGCAAAGCAGTATGCGCATATCAAAGCGTACAGGTATTTTCGGACTGGTAGCTCAGTTGGTTAGAGCGGCGGACTCATAACCCGTTGGTCCCTGGTTCAAGTCCAGGCCGGTCCACTACGAGAGTTTGTCCATTCCCGGTAGCCGCCGGGGATGAACGAAGAGGCATCCGCGAGCCTACGCGGTCATGAGAGGCAGCTCATGAATGTTCGATTGATTTCGAACAATGTAACCATGCCCGGCTCCCAAGAGGTTGAGGGGAAGTCGTAAGGTCGGAGTTATCTCCGTCAGCCGGGGTGGCGCCCGGCGGCAACATACCTCCCGGGAAAACTCGAGTAAGTACCGGGAACATGCCTCCTTAGCTCAGTAGGATTTAGAGCGTCGCGCTACGAACGCGGAGGTCCCAGGTTCAAGCCCTGGAGGAGGTACTAAAATCCTGGTCTTCTAAATGAGCCTACGCTAAAAACGGGGGTGCTTAGGAATTCGGCGGGAAACGGGATGGCGACGGCCTTCCTAATACCGCGGGCAATACCGGTGAATCCGGTGCAGGTCGCGTTTGAGATGGTGTTTCCGGTGTGAGCCCGGCGCAAGCCATGGGAGTTAATCGGCCCTAAACGGCGGACATAGGCACGAACCAAAGGGAGTCCAAAAACGCCTCTCACTTTTATGGTGTGTATAGCTCAATAGGTAGAGCGCCGGCCTGTGGAGCCGGAGGTTGCCGGTCCGAGTCCGGCTGCACACCCTACACATGCTCATGTAGCTCAGCTGGAAGAGTACGGCGGTCCTAACGCCAGGGTCGGGGGTCCGAATCCCTCCATGGGTACGAATTTTCCGGAGGGTTGGGTGAGTGGTCTAAACCGACTCGGTGCTAACGAGTAGGGGCCCTAAAGGCCCCCACAGGTTCGAATCCTGTACCCTCCTTTAACATTGCAGGGAGAGGATGTATGGCTACATGCGACATATGCGGGGAACGGCGGAAGTGCAGGCTGTACCGGTGTACGGTCGGCAAGGACACCGACTACATGTTCCTTTGCGACGAGTGCGTCAAGATACAGAAGAAGGAAGGGCCCGTCGTGGACGAGGACCCGAGCCCGTTCGACTATTGAGACGGCGCATTACGGGCAGCCACCGAAATGGCCGCCTTTATTGTATATATATTCAACAACTTTCCAGTACAAGGAGAACCGCCATGAACAAGGAAGAAATTTCAAACAGGGTAAGGCACCAGATTGCCAGGGTGCTCGAGATTCGTGACGACGAGGTCACCCCGGAAAGCAACGTGGTAGACCATCTAGGTGCCGATTCCCTGGACCGAATCGACATAGTCATGGCAATCGAGGACGAATTCGAAATCGAGATTTCCGACAGCGAGTGCTGGAACATCAAGACCGTGCAGCAATGGATTGATGTCGCGGCCGGCAAGGTCGCCGCCAAGAATCCGGCCTAGCAACGCGGGGTGTAGCTCAGCCTGGTAGAGCGCATGCCTTGGGTGCATGAGGTCGTCGGTTCGAATCCGGCTATCCCGAGTCTGTCAACGATTTTGCACAGTGCTACATGCATGTCACCCCTGTGCAAACATGGAAGCCCTACCATGGATAAATTGGGCAGCTTTTCCGGCGTAGCTCAGTTGGTAGAGCACCCGATTTGTAATCGGGCGGTCGGGAGTTCAAGTCTCTCCGCCGGAGCTAACTTATGGCCCCGTAGAATAACGGTCCAGTTCGCCGCCCTCTCACGGCGGAAATTCGGGTTCGAATCCCGACGGGGCTACTCTTTTTGCAGGGAGGCGGCGGCCATGAACACGCTACATTTGATGATAGGGATTCCCGGGTGCGGCAAGTCCACATACGCGAGGAAGCTCGCGGAAGAGACAGGGGGACGCATAGTGTCGTCCGACGGAATCAGGGAGGAGCTTACCGGTACGGAGGAGTACCTGTACCCGGAAAGGGACGGGGAGGTGTTCGGCCTCTTCCGTTCCCGTGTTTCGGAGTGGATTCGCGAGGGCGACGTGATAGCCGACGCGACCAATACCCACGTGAAGGACTGGCAGACCTACATAGGCCTATGCCCGGAGGGTTCTGACTACCGCGCCTACTGGTTCGACATCGGGCCGGATATCGCGATGGTTCGCATGGCCGGGCGGAAACGCCAGGTTCCCCGGGAGGTGCTCGAACGCATGTGGAATACCATGCAGGAGAACCGCCGGAGGCTCCCGGAATACTTTGCCGGGGAGCGGCTGAAAATCGTCCGCGCGGACGAAAAGATGTAGTTTTGTCAAAAAACGAGGTTACCATGAAGAAGCACAAGGAAGAATTTGTAGAAGAGACGGAAGAACAGAAGCTGTCCCGCTGGGACAGGCAGAAGAAGATGGCGCGCGGCATGGCAAGGTCGTGCGGGATTGACCTCGGCAAGATTAGGCGGGAGCGAGAGCGCATCAGGCGCGAGAAGGAAGCCTGCTCGGCCGACTACTAGGACTTTACAGGAGGGCTAGGCTAACTGGTAAGTCAGCGGTCTTGAAAACCGCCGCGGGTAACCGCTTGGGGGTTCGAGTCCCTCGCCCTCCGCTACATAGAAGCATCCGGACATGCCGCTATAATTTCCAATGAAAACACTGTTCATATCAGACCTGCACCTCGACCTGTACAGCTGCCTGACCGACAACGAGTCGCTGCTGCGGGAATCGTACGGGACATTCGCCGACCGGTACCTTACGCCGGCCGACGCAATATGCATTGCCGGCGACCTGGCCGACTACGAGGGCCTGGAGGTCGCGTTCCTCAAGTACGTGGCCGGCCTGTACGGGAAGGTGTATTTCGTGCACGGGAACCACGACCTGGTGGTGAAGCGCATATATCCGGGACGGCGGTTCGTGACCAGCGAGGAACGCAAGGATTACGTACGGAAAATGCTTTCCGGGTTCGACAACGTATACATACTTGACGGGCATGTGTCCGACGACGGGCTGGTCGGCGGAGCCATGGGCATGTGCGACCTTTCGTACCGTCCGCCGGACCAGGAGTCGTTCGACGCGTACGGGTTCTGGGCAAAGACATGGTTCGACGGGCGGAACTGGAACTATTGCGGGCAGGTGCTCCCGGACATCATGCGGGGGGAATTCGAGAAACTGGAACTGGTGTGCCGTGCGCGTCCGAGGATAGTGATGACCCACTTCTGCCCGCTGCAGATGGGCATAGGCGAGGAGTATCGGTCGGACCCGAAGACCGCCATGTTCTATTTCGACGCGGCGAGGTACATGGACATGCTGGACGACGGGACCATATGGGCATGCGGTCACACGCACGGGCAGCACGACACCGTATATACGAACTCCGCCGGAAACAGAATCCGCATCGTGTGCAACCCGCTGGGCGGGCCGGAGGAAAGGAACGCATTCGCACTGTGCAGGGATGCCGGCACGTACCTGGCCGACGTATAAAGGTTTTTGCTATATTTGGCGAAGGGGGATATCAATGAAGAAAATTTTGAACGCAATGTGCCGGCTGGAACGTATTGTCGAGGACGTATTCGTCGCCATCGTCGCGGCGGGGCTCGTCATGGTGCTTGCCATGACCGCCGGATGCCAGCTGTGCTGCAACGAATATGCGGGCACGCTGAAACTGCGCAACGACGCCGGGGAATATGTCGCGGTATGCCGCGGGCAGTATTTCGAGTCGAAGCGGACGAGCGTATTCAGGTGCGACGACGGTCGGAAAATCATGCGGCCGGTAAATTTCATTATCGAACGGTAGAAGGGGTAGACACTATGATAAGCGTACAGGAAGTTGCCGAGTCGTATGCCAGGCGGAATGCCAGCATTGGCGATGTCGAAACAATCAAGCAATGTCTAATCGACGCGCTGGTTTCGCTGGGGGCATCCCCATTCGCGGAATGGGATTTCGGCGGGCCGAGACACAAGAAGGTCTATAGAGACGACGACGTGGCGGAACAGCTGGCGGAAAAGTACCTAGGCGGGCACGCGTCGGTCCGTGACGCGGACACTATAATGGAGGGCATAGAGCTCGGCCTGAAGAAAATCGGCCAGTACAGGCCGTTCTGGCTGGCGTGAGGTTGGCGGCAACGCCGAAATATGCTATATTTGGGATGTGCAAACGTTGCACACCCCTTTTATATTTTTGGAAAAATGACGATGATTAAGGACAAGATTAGAAAGTTTATTCTGCACAACTTCATCAGCAATAGGATTCGGCAGATTGCGTGCGGCTGGAAGCACCAGAGCAGGCACGGCGTAACCATATGGTACCAGCCGGTGAAGCAGTACCCCGGCTACGGCGATTACGACTACGAGCCGATGATGGAAAGGGCGGTGCGCGTCGCCAAGAAGAACCGCAGGAAGTTCCCGGGGATGCGCGTGGCCGTCGAGGTGGAAGTATTCTATTCGGGCGGCCGTCCGGGAATCGGGACCCGCCTCGTGCAGTACAGAATCAAGCCGTACAGGAAAGTGTTCTAGTGGATTACGCAAAGGAAAGGCTCGCCGCCCAGGCGATACGGAAAGCGGTCATGCTCATGCAGAGGACCGCCCCGGGACTTATCCAGGTGTACATGGGCGTCACCGGGATTCCCACTGACAACCCAGAGGTGGCCATCCGCGTCGGGGTCAACGGAGGTTCCCCGGTAATGGAATACAACGTGGATTTTGTGACTGGTCTGGAGCCGTCGCTTCTCGGGGCAATAGTGTACATGGAATGCGAGAGGATAGCCCTGCACCACTGCGACCGCAGGAAGCAGGAGCCCATCGACATGCTGAAGCTGGCCAGCGACGTCGTGGTGGCCGAGTACGCCAGGAAACTGGTGGACACCTCGGTGGGGAACAACCTGGAAATAGTCAACCGCCTGTTCCCTAGCTTCTGGAACTACTGGCCGGTGCTGCAGAAGCACGGGTTCCACCCGGAGACCGACCTGACCCTGGAGAAGCTGTTCAACATATTCAAGGAAGAATATGCCACGATGAAGCCCGACGAGGAGGACGACGAGGAAGAGCAGAAAAAGGAACAGGGACAGGACGGGCACAAATCCGACAGCGGGGACAAGGCACAGTCGAACGGGAGCGGCAAGGACACCAGGCCGAGCGAAGGCAGCAAGGACGGTACCGAGAACTCCGAGACGTCCGGTTCCCCCGGGGAATCCGACGAGCAGGGCGACGGGAAGGAAGACGGCAGTTCCGGCGAAGGCGGAAAGGACAAGGGCGAGGAGGAGTCCGGAGACAATGGCGACGGCGGCCAGGGGGATTCCGGCGAAGGCGAACGTGAGTCCGGGCAGGACGCCGAAGGCGATTCCAGTGAATCCGGAGAAGGCGACAGCGGCCAGGAACAGGACGGGAACGAAGGTACCCCGGACGGCACCCCGGAAGATTCCGGGGACGATTCAGGTACTCCCGGACAGGGTGGCGACGGCGCCAGCGGGGAAGGCGCGGACGGCGGTTCCGAACCCGGCGATACCCCGGGAGACGGCGCGAGCGGGGACGGCGAAGAAGGCGACGACGGCGAAGGGAACGGGGACGACGGGTCACCGGGAGATACCGGAAGCCGCTCGGATGAGGTTTCCGGAGGTTCCGCCTCCGGGGATACAAAAAAGGACGACTTCGAGAGCATGTCCCGGTACTTCTCCCTGACCAACGCCGGGAACGACCTGGAGAAGTGGGGACAGGACGACGTTGCGAGGGACAACGTCACCTCCATCGTCAACGAGGCTCTGGACAAGGGGATGTTCGACCGCGTGAGGGGACAGCTGCCCATAATGCTCCGCAACGCCAACCGGGTCAAGGTGGACAAGGAGGCGATGTTCCGCAAGTTCATGACCAGCCTGCAGGACGACGAACGGGAGGACACCTGGAGCCGGCGCAACAGGAAGTTCATCAGATACGGCATGATTGCGCCCGGATACATATACAAGGAGACCCAGCGCATACTGTTCTGTGTCGACGTGTCCGGGTCGATGTACCAGGGCAACGCGATAGCGAACTGCCTCACCGTCATGGAGAACGTGGTGAACGGGCTCTCGATAGACTTGGTCTACTGGGACGCCGTGTGCAGCCCGGTGTTCAACGCTCCGAAGAGCATCAGGGACATGGCCATATACGGCGGTGGCAGGACCAACCCGGACTGCGTACTGAGGAAACTGGGACCGGAGCGCTACAAGTACGACGGCATCATATTCCTGACCGACTGCATATTCGAGTGGCGCCGCCCGCCGAGGCACAAGCAGATTATGATTCTCCGCACGCACGGGGAGCACGCGTTTCCCGACTGGTGCGTATACAAGGACGACCTGGAAAAGTTCATAGGGCACGCGGCATGAGGCAGCATATATTTATAGCGGCATACATCCTGATAGCCGTCGCCATGTTACGACGGTTCATGGAGAAGGTGCTGAGGCCGGCGACTTCAGGAATATTCCGGCTGAAACCGGCCAAGCGGTACATGGCGGTCCAGCTTTCCGATACCGACTACCTGCTGGTAGCGACATGCAGGCCGGACGTTACGCTGGAACATCGGAGCAGGTTTACCGACCAGTTGGCTCCTTATCTCGGAATCAGCAGCTATTCGCTCGTGACCTACCCGTCCGCGATGTGGCGCGGTATAGACAACGGAAAGAACCAGGTCCGCAAGCTCAGCGAGGTGCAGGCCAGGTTCTCCCGGGAAAGCACCATATGCGAGGCCTACAGGAAGGGCTGCGAGCTGGCCCGGATGAAAGAATACGACGGAATACGGATGGTGTAGAGATGGAAGAACTTATTATCGGAGAGGCGGCGGGTCTACCGCAGGTGGCCACGGGATTGAAGCTGGCCAGGGCTATCGGCGAGCTAGGGTTCGACGCGTATCTCGTCGGCGGCTGCGTAAGGGACCTTGTCAGGTGGAAGCTCGGCCTGGACGCCGAGCCGGACATACATGACGTGGACCTGGCTACCAACATGCCGGCCATGGAGCTGGCGAAACATTTCCGGACGGCGAGCAACAACGGCGAGAAGCACGGGACCGTCCTGGTGTTCATGGACGGGGTCCCGTTCGAGGTCACGAGGTTCCGTGCCGACGGCGACTACAGCGACGGGCGCCACCCCGACTCGGTTGAGTTCGCCGACACTTTCGAGGAAGATACCCGCCGGAGGGATTTCACCATGAACGCCCTCGGGATGGATTCCGGGTGCCGCGTGGTGGACTATCACGGGGGAATCGATTCCATACGTACGGGCATACTGTCCACGGTGGGGAATCCGGTGGACCGGTTCACGGAAGACGCGCTCCGAATATTGCGGGCGGGCCGGTTTTCGGCAAAGTTCGGCATGACGCCGGACCTGGTCATGCTCGCCGCGGCAAGGGCGCTGTGCACGCGGCTCCAGTTCCTGTCCATGGAACGGGTACATGACGAACTTACCAAGTGTTCCAGGCCGAAGGCGTTCGCAGGCATGCTGCACTACCTCGAGGACGGAATAGGAAAGCCTCTCTCGGGCAGGATAAGGTGGGATGTCGCCGCCAGGGCAGTGGACAACTGGGCGGAATACCACCAGAAGCCATGGGACATGGCGACAGCCATGACCATACTGTTCATGTCGTGCCCCGACTACGCCGAGGACGAAATGCGCAGGTTCAAGTGTACTGTAGGGGAGATTGATGCGTACAGGTACTCCAGGACGATGTACTCCAAGTACCATTCCGGCAAGATGGACCTTGTGGACATGGTGGACCTCGTGAACGACCGGCGGTTCGTCCCGTTCATCGGTACGGTGAACGCGTACGACGGCAAGTGTGCAATCGACGCGGCGCAGGAAGGAAAGCTATTGCGGATTGGCTCGACTTATCCGGTGCAGAAGGATATCACTTCGGCAATAGCGGATGCCGGCCTGGAGCAGGGACCCAAGTTCGGCCAGGTGCTAAGACGGGTTCGACTCTGTTCGTACCGGCACAAGCTTGACGGGAGAAAGGAAATCGACCGGGAGTACCTAGATAAACTGGTTGCCGAAATTATACGGGAGTTCAGCTAGAATATGTCGATTGCCGGTACCGCCTGTTGGTTCGTTGGGATACTGTCCGCCATTTCGTTCGCGTTCAACCTATACCCGCAGTACCGGTATGCCAAGAAGACACACGAGACGGGTTTGACATACGGCTACTTCGTCCTGGCGTTCACGGGCAACATAGGGGCGGCGATATTTGTCCTGTACACCAATCTGCAGACCGGGGAGTTCCAGTGGCCGCTATACGGGAACTACGCGGTGGCCACATATTTCACCACCAGGCTGTTCCTGATGCGGCGCAAGTACGGAAAATAACTTAAAATGATGTTGTTCGGGGTGGCCCGGCGGATAACGCCGGGCCGCGTTTTGCTATATTTTCAACAGGACCATGGAGACATTCAATGATAACTGAAAAGAAAGGGATAAGTTTTGCCCAGTTTTTCGACCTTATGGAAATTTGCGGACCCGGCGCTGCGGTTCTCATGGAGGGGGATACCGGCATCGGCAAGACGTCCATAGCCAAGTATTTTGCGGAAGAGATTGTCAAGCTGCCGTTCTGCATGATACAGGTGTCCGAAAGCACCGACATGACGGACATATTCGGCCTGCCCGATTTCAAGGACGGGCGCACGGTATATAACCCGACGTCATGGTACCAGGGACCGGACACGAAATGCGTTCTACTCTTAGACGAAGTCAACCGAAGCAAGACGGTCATGAAGGGTCTGATGCGTCTTGCAACGGATAACCGGGTGGGGGACCTTACGCTTCCCGACGGCAGCTACGTGCTGGGCGCGATAAATCCTGAGTATGGTTCGCTGTACCAGGTGGTCGAGATGGACCCGGCACACCGCGCCCGCTTCCAGGTTGCCCAGCTGAACCCGACCTGCGAAGAGTGGCTCGCCTTCGGCAGGAGGGAAGGGCTGCCCGCAGTAGTACTGGAATACATAAGGACGCACGAGATTGACCTGGACACGTTCAGGAACGACGCGAACGTGCATGACGCCGAGGGCGAGTTCTATCATCATGTACTTCCGTGCCGCCGCCAGTGGCACCAGCTGGCCAAGCAGATTGTCCGCGGCGAGAATTTCAAGGGAGCCGGCATTTCCCGGTTCGACATGAACCATTACCCGGATGCCGAAAACTTCCTCTATGCCATGGTGGCCGGACGGGTGGGAACCGGCGTGGCCGAGCGGTTCACGAAGTTCTACTACAAGTTCAAGACCAACGTCAGCTGGATTACGGCCGAACAGCTCCTGTTCGGCTCGAAAAAGGACTGGGACCCCAAGGGGAAGATGGTCAAGGAGCTGAGACGGATGGCGGAAAAGGACATCAACGGGATGACCGTCCTCGGGGAGGAACTGATGGACCTCGTCGCCAGGAACGAGGACAAGCTGTGGAACGATTTCCATACCGGGCCGAGCGCCACGGCCAAGGAATACGGCACGAACGTATACATGTTCCTGTACCTTTGCCCGGAGGAAGTCGTGTCCAGCCTGTACTATGCCAAGATTGCACCGGCAAACGCTGAAGCCGACCGACGCAAGGAACTGGCCGAGAAGGGTATCGGAAAGGATGACGGGCCGAAGTGGGAGAAACTTATCTGCCTGGGATATCCCAAGATTCACGAACTGCTCAAACGCGTGATTTAACAGCAGGAGGTGCGAAATGCCGCAGGATAACGAAAACGGGCCGGAAAAAATTGACGACGAACGGATAAAGGAAATCATGGAGGACCGCAAGGCCATCCGCTCGAAGTACAGTCCGGCCGTCGCCGAACGGTACGACGACGCATGCGACCGTGACGACGACTTTGGTGCTAACATAGTGATGTTTGACGAAATGGAGGATGCCATGGTGGGCACCATGGTCAACGCGGACGGAATCGTAGTCACGGTATACGAAAGGGAACTGTGCATCAAGTCGTTGGCAAAGAAGTACATGGCCAGCGGGAACTACAAGGACTACGAGGCCGCTTACACCGCCGCGGCCGAATGGTTCTCGTTCAATACGGAGGGGTCGCTTCCCTATCTCAAGGAGAAGGCCCCGGTAATAATCGACGGGTTCATGCGCGATGCTGAAAAATGGGAGGGATTCCTGGATGAATGACAATGCGATAACGTTCAACGAAGTGATTGACATGGCTTCCGGCATGGGACTGAAGCATGCCATCAGCGACAAAGGCGTACCTACTCTAGTATATTCGGCGACATCCGGGTTCGCCATGGAATTCCAGGTTCCCTGGCTGAAGGCCGGCGGCGTCTATATAAAGGAGCAGGTCAGCAAGCAGCTCAACGCGATGAAGAAATCGGCTAAGCTTGAGGAGGACGTGTTCGATTTTCTGAACGTGCCGATGAACCTCAAGAAAATAAACGACGCGTGCATCGAATACGGGATGGTTTACGACTCGGACGACAGACGGTTCTACTATGTCCAGGGAGCCAAGGCGCTGTTCGGCGTCGACCATAACTACATAGCCAGCCTGATATGCACGGGGAAGGCGAGCCTCGACCACCTGAAGGACCTGCTCGACACGTTCAAGGACACCGCCGAGTTCGAACGGGAGCAGAGCCGGAAGGCATCCGGCCAGTCTCTGGTGGGGAAGAAAACTCTGGTGGGGAAGAAAACAATAAGGAAGAAATCCGATGGAAAGAAAGGAACCAGAAAATCCCGCAATAATAGCCGTTGATTTCGACGGTACCCTGGCGACGGGAGCATGGCCGGAAATCAACGGGGATACCCGGTGGAACGGCGTCCTGGCTGACTGGCTGAAGGAGCGCATCCGGAAGGGAGACCACGTGATACTGTGGACCTGCCGGGAGAACTACGGGGGAATCCGGTTCGAAGACCGGGAATACCTTAACGAGGCGCTGAAACTCTGCACCAGGAACCATATGTTCTTCTCGTCGGTCAACCGGAACTACGGGGAGGACTACGGGGAATACCTGTCAGGGACGATGCGGTACGGGCGCAAGGTGCTTGCCGACGTGTATATCGACGACCATTCCCTCCCGTTCGACCCAAAGGGCCGTATGGCCAAGCTTTTCTGGAAGGTATACCTGTGGATGATGGCGCGGAAGCTGAAAAAAATGAAACGCGTCGGATGAAATTTGCTATATTTGAAGTAGTCCCGGGGAAGTCAACCCGGGCAGTACGGAATAGGCCCGTGGATGGCGGGCTGAATAGGTCCCGTGCACCACGGAGCGCTGCCGTGGATGGTAGTGTTGGCTTCCTTAGAAATCACAGCCATCCGACGGCCAGTGGATGAATAACAGGCCCGGATAAACGCTTTAGCCATTTTTCGATAATCCGATGATAAAATGGACCGCCCGTCATTGCGGTGGCCGAACAGTTCGCTCTTCGTCCGGATGGCCCGTGCTCCCTCCTCGGATAGCCTCATCAGCAGAGGGTTTTCTTTTTTGCTATATTTGCTGTAACACATTATCTTGCAAGGAGTTACGACAATGTATACAATCATACGTTCTACGACGATGAACGGTTCCCGGGAACAGCAGCGTCCTTCCATAATAGACAAGGGGGACTTCAAGAGCCTCATAATTTCAAACATGTGCGACGAGGTCGCGTCGGCGCTCACCCCGGATGCGTCCCTCTACGCCAGGAAGCCGGACGGGCACGAGGAACGGGTCACGCCGGCCGACAACGTCTACGGGATGCTCGCGGCCATCGACCGCGGATGCAACCATCTCGTGGTCGACGTTCCCGGAAAATACGGTGTACAACCATACAGGATACATTTCGTAATAGACGAAATCTAGGTCGGTGTATATGTCCGTCCGGAATTTTGCTATATTTGTACCATAAGTCCAATACAATTAAGCCAAAAGGAATACCATCATGAACAACAGTGAAGCATATGAAAGGGTAATGGGTGCGCTCAAGGATGCCAGACTCGACTTTGACGCAGTCATGCGCCCGGTCGCGTTTCTTGGCGATGATAACAAGTACCACGAGACCAAGATGTTCACCCCTGTCCGCAGCGACAACGGTACCATCATTTCCGAGCACACCTTCACAAGGTCGTACCATCCGATTCAGAACCGTGACGCGTTCAAGGTTATCGCGGATATTGCCAGCGTTAGCGACATCGAGTACAGGAATGTTGGGTGCTGGGGCAACGGCGCCGGGGTGTACGCGCAGATTTCGCTCGGAGACGACATGGTCGTCGGCGACGATGACCGAGTGGGCCGTTACCTTTCCGTTGTGAATGCCCATGACGGTTCCAGAGGGTGCACCATACTGATTACCCCGTACAGGTTTTTCTGCAAGAACCAGATTGCGCCGGCCATTTCGCATGCCGACGTGGACAGCCTGTTCCGTGTCCGCCACAATTCCCTGGCGGAAGGGCGTCTCCGCGTTCTCGGGGAAACCCTGAGGGTAGCCGAGGGTGTGTTCGTCAAGACAGCCGAGGTGTACAACCGTCTTGCTGGTAAGATAATCGACATGGATTTCGTCAGGGAAGGCATCTCCCGCTGTCTTCCTTTCAAGGGAGAAGAGGAGACGCCGGAGGAGCCGACCACCCATTTCGAGAACATGCTGAAGGGCATGCTCAACAGGTTTGAATCCGCCGACCATGGCCGCGTGGAAAAGATGACCGCGTGGAACCTGTACAACGCCATCCAGGGAACGTACCAGCATGACAGCCGCAACACGGCCAACAAGAACTTCTCGATACTCTGCGGGAGCATCGCGGGGAAGAGCAGGGCATCGCTGGATACCATCGTCGACATGGCGGACAACGGTTACGGGAAGACCAGCACCACCCTGTTCGACAGGGCTTTCGCGAGAGTTGCATAATGACCAAGACCATGAGAAATTCGCGGGACCACGAGATAGAGCGCCTCCGGAAGGAGGTGGCTCGGCTCACGGCCGCCCTTGCCGCCGTCAAGAACCAGAAGGATGCCTACCTGTTGGAAATCCGGACGGACGACGGGGAAAATTTCTCGATAACCAGGACTTACTACCATGCGAAGAAGGATGCGGCGAACGACCTCCTGGTAGGTCGCCAGCAGTTTGCCGATGGCGACATGGAACTTATCAAGAAGGAACCCGTGCAGGTCGCCCGGGGGAACACCGAACTAACAATGTCCAAGGAAGACAGGATATTCCGCGGGACAATCAGCAGAATCAAGATAATATAGGAGTATAACGCAATATGCCAGTAGCAGTTAACCGTATCGGCAAGCTTGGGACACCGCGTCTCGACCTTGCGCCGGGAGCGTACCCGGCCTACATCGTGGGAATGATTTATCCAAAGGAATCCAACGGGGAGTGCCGCAGGACGTTCGGAGAGTACCTTCTGCAGGTACACAAGGGCGACTGCGTGTGCTACGTCGCCACCCGCCCGTTCGACGTGAGCATCAACGAGGCCAGCCCGCTTTACAGGCTCCTGTGCGGGCTTACCGGGGCCAAGGACAGGGACGAGCTCTACAGGTGGCTTGACAGCAAGGGCTACTTCCGAAACGGCGTGTTCGACGAGTGCGACTTCATCGGGGTCCCCGTCATGGCGAGTGTCGAAAGGTTCAGCCGCAGGAACGACTCCACGGCGACATATAACATAGTGACCGGCTTCGCGCCCATACCGAGCTCGGCCGAGCCGAAGCTGAACACCGCCCGCCTGATTCCGTACGGGTTCGCCCGGCCGAACAAGTATGAAATCGAGAAGCTGGACGAGCTGGACATCGACGAAGCATAGTCAAGGGGTACAGCACATGAAACTCACATGGAATGGACTTTACATCGAACTGACAGTCGACGAGCTGAAGCAGATGGTCGACAAGAAACTCATTACGCCGGGCGACGAAAAGGTCCCCTACCCGGATACGTGGCTAGAGCTGATAAAGCGGGCGAACCCCGCGGTGAAGCCGGCTCCCACGGTAGACCCGTTCCCGACCATCGCCTTATACGGATGCCAGTTTGCCAGCCCGCTGACGAATGACCTCCCAGCCCAATGGGACGGTACGACCGCCCTTGGCGGCACGGGTACGGCGTCGAACGGAACGGACGAAGGGCAGCGCGATGGAAAATAAGATGCTGTTCGGCGACGCGATGGTGCAGATGTGCGACGGAATACACCGCCCGCACAGCTTCATGCATGTTACCGGTGGGCAAGTCACATACCGCGACATCCGTTCCGCCAAGGGGCTGATGCAGGTAAAGCTCGAGAAGGTGACCAGGGAACGCTACCTGGAGCACCTGGAAGAAATCGGGGCCGACTTTTCCGACATGGAAAAGGTGTACGGCGAGTACGACTCGTTCGCCGTGTCGGAGGACGGGGAGGCTTATTTTGCGTGGTACAACAATGACCGGTAGGAATGGACGATGCTGGAGTTTTTAAAGAAAGACAAAAAGAAAGACGAACCGGCGGACGGCAAGAAACGGAAACCCGTCCAGAAGGCCCCCGAGGGAACCACCCGGGACGCGAGCGAGATAGTGAAACACGCCCATAATATGTGGAAGGAAATATCTCCCGTGTGCACCGTGGAAGTTTCGCCGGGCGACGAATGGAATTCGTACCTTATGTGGCGCGGGAACAAGATGGCCATGCTGACACAGGGGGTGAATGAAGTTGCAGTCACGTACCAGAAGGAAATAAACCCCCCGACGATACGGCTGTGCGGGATAAGCATGCTCAACGAGGAACCGGGACAAAAGAAGTTCGGCAAGTTCTGCGGCGAGGTCGCCTACGTGGAGTCCATAATACGCGCATGGCCGACAACTCTCAGCGACGCCGCCGGAAACATCCGCCTGATGGTGGACAAGGGAGAGTACGGCCGTATCGAAATAGGCACGACCGAGGTCAAGTACGAGAGGATAACCGAATATTCCGACAAGGAGAAGCGCGGAAGATGGGGATACGTAGATTCAAGAGAGCTGATGCAGTACACCCTGAAGATAACTGGACAGATAGACAGGAACGACGAAAAGAAGCTGGCCATGGAACTGGACAGCCTGATGAAACTGTAGGATGGGTCGACAGGGAGATTGCCGATACGGAAAGGGAACTCGAGGAACGGTCGCTACCCCTGAGGCTGCGCGACAGCCGTGCCTCCAGCGACGACGGGTACGAGGACTACCTTACCGAGGCCGAGGAAGCGGCCAGGTCGGTCAGGGTGGCCGCGACCAAGGAAAAACTCAGGATTCTCCGGGACTGCCGGGACATCCTGGAAGAGAGCGGAAAACATGATAATTGACATCGAATCATATGTCGAACGAATGAAGGGACGGCCTTTCCTGGATGTCAAGCGGGAACTTCTGGCCGACGGGTATGCCGTATCCAGGACGGTGAAGGACAGGCCAAGCGGCGGGAACCGGGTACGGTTTGCCAAGGGCCATCACGAGAACGCGGTAGTGGTCGACGTGATACACGAATGGAAGGTCGACCGGTTCGGAATAGGACGTCCCGGGAAAGTAATCGGCGGAAACATGGTAGACACGGGGGTCATGCATGACTATAGCGGAAGCGTTTGACGAAGTTCTCTCCAAGGTAGAGAATGACAACGGACTGGCCAATTTACTGAATGCCCTGGGATGTTCGGTCCCGGTAGACGAGAACGGGCCGGACACGGCGTTCATCCAGCCGGAAATCAAGGTCATTGTTGGGATGCTCCTTGTGGACAACCAGGCGGCGGACCTATCACCCGAGGCGAAGCGCGCCCTGAAGGACGGCCTGGCGAAGCTGTGTTCTGGAAAAGCGGTGGAGGGCATATCGGATTCGGCCCTGGATGCGGACATCGACAACAACCTCGACCTGATGTAGTCTACTTGCGTCTGCGCTGTTCGTTCAGGCGGCGGCGGTAGTCGTCGCGCGAATCGCGCATGTAGTCAAGCTTGTCGCTGTAGCTGTTGCGGGTCCTGTATGCGCGGTCCTTGTCCTTTACCGCGGCGTCGAGCTTCCTGCCGAAACCGGAAATCTCCCGGAGAATCGCCATGCGCATCGCGTCTATCCTGTCGATTGTGGCCCGGTCTAGCCCCTGCCCGTATGACGGGAAAGAGGACGTGGTCATCCTGGCGTTGTACCTCTGGCGGCGCACGCCCTCGGATTCGTAGAAACGTTCGAATATCCGGTTCACCCGGCTGGACAGTTCCTGCGACGGGCTGGACTTCCGGCCGAAAAGCCAGTCCAGGATGCCTTCGGACAGTGGTTTGCCGGCAATGGCGGAATAGCCTTCGGCAAGTGCCGATTTCGTGCTTTCGTCAATGCTTTCGTTATCCATAGGGTGTCTCTCTGGCAGTTCAGCGTGGAGTTTATCGCGCCGCCCAGCCGATTTTTTGCTATATTTGGTTCAACAATCAATTTATAACGAGGTAAATATGAAAATCAATCTCATCAAGACAGCCAAGGTCGGCGCCGCCGTTCTGGCCGCAGTCGTCGTGGTCAAGGCAGCCAAGGCCGTGGTCGCAAAGGTAAAGAGCTTCGCCGAAGAAGCCGAGGAACCTGTCGTCAGGGCCAAGGTCGGCGACGATTCTGGGTGCGACAGTGCCTGCCTCAACGAAAGGAGAGACTCCAGACCGGAAATAAGCGACTGCGCATGCGAAAGCGACTGCGCATGCGACATGAAGGCCGCCGATTTATAATCTCCGGCAACGACATTCACAGGGCCGCTTCCAGCGGCCCTTTTTATAAACTATACAATCAGAGGACAGTATGGCTATAACCGTTATATATTCTGACATGGGCGACGTGGACTGCGCCAGCATCCCGCTTTTCTGGAAGGGCATCCCCGACGTAAACGTGATGCGCCTGGCACGGGACAGCGACTACACCAAGGACGACATCCGCGAGGCCATAAGGAAGGCCGACGACACGCTCATCATGTGTGGGCACGGTACCCCACAGGGACTCCTGGGATACGTCTGCCAGGAACGCGTGGTGAGGGAACCCGTGGATTCCTGGGACCATTACGGGAGGTCCCGCAAGCCGGTACCGAGGGGTTCCGGGAGAACCATGAGCATGGCCGAGATGTACGCCAGGCTGAAGAACGACCCGAGCATAGCCGGGGAGCTCGGCCCTATGGTACAGAAGAAGGCTCCCGCCGCGAATAAGGGCAGCGAGGACAGGCCGGAACCGAAGACCAGGATTGTCAAGGGCCATTACATGGACCAGGCCATCGACTCAAGCATGGCGCA
>Ga0310690_10002095_pt1 | contig 33480 bp, 31 predicted proteins | sample AusTroGonzalo_MG_2_FD_207661 | JGI IMG/M metagenome (GOLD analysis project Ga0310690, IMG submission 207661) | Bovine rumen microbial communities from tropical cattle in Woodstock, Queensland, Australia - Gonzalo_04 (v2) (version 2) | ecosystem: Host-associated > Mammals > Digestive system >...
TGCTTTCTTTTCTGGGGTTAGTTGAGTATAATTCATATAGGAGCCTCCTTGCCGGGATTGGCTCCTTTATTGTATCAAAAAAGCCGCACCAAGTGGTGCGGTTGAAATTTCAATTTAGGAAAACAAAGTATCATCTGATACTTTGTTTTTTCATATACTTGTCAATTTTATGACCAAAAATTGTATGAATTGTTCCGGACTTATAAAGAAATATAAGATACGAAAAGCCACCAACAATTGTATAAATAATTATTATTAGTAGATTTAAGAATCTATTTGCAGAATAAAATGGGATAAATAGTTTCATAAGAAATAAAACAACAATCATTAATACACAAGCTAATAAAATATCAAGTAAATTCTTTAAAATACTTTCATAATTAATGCGATATTTAACCCTTAATTGAACTAAGCAAATAATCAAAGACATAACATAGCCAATAATAGTAGCCGTAATAATGCCATAATAAGCAGGAGATCCCATATTATAAAAAGCGACAACTAAATTCGTATTTAATAAAATTTTTAAAACGATTCCAAATAACAAACTAATAAAAACTGTTTTGTAATCTTTTAAGGTCTGTAAAATCATCACTGTTGTCGTATAAAGAGCGGAAAACAAACCAACAAAAATTAAATAACTTAATACACTAGGTCCATAATCACTAACACCGTAAAATAAATACCAAACAGGTTTCGCCAAAAAACTTAATCCTATAGTAATAGGTATTGCAACAAAGAATAGGCCATTAAAGGTTTGATTTATTTTTTTGTTAATATCTTTATTATCATTCCTTGTAAAACTTTGGGTTAAATTAGGAATTAAACTTACAATGATACCAGAAGATATTGCCGAAAGAATCATATTAAATTTATTACCCCAAACAGAAATCATCCCATAAATGGATTCAGCATCAGAAATAGAGTATTTTGCTTTCACAACTAAAGCTTTAACTACAGTAACAGCATCTGTAAAATTATATAAAGCCATAAAAATATCAGCGACAACGAATGGCAATGCATAAATAAACACTTTTTGTAGTATCTGTTTATCAGTAACAATTGGCTCATTGGCAGTTATAATTCTTTCATTAAATTTTTTCTTATTATGAAAATATTTACTAGCTAAATAAATATACGAAGAAAAGGAACCAACAGCTGTTGCAAAAACAGCAACACCTACTGCTGAAGTTAATGATAACTTAAAAATGTTTAAAACCAAGAAACTTCCAACTAAGATAACCAAAACTTTAACGATTTGCTCTAAAACTTGAGATATAGAAGGTGCATCCATAAATCTATGGCCCTCAAAATAACCTCTATAGACACTAAGGACCGGTACAATTAATAGTCCTATAGATATAATTCTGATTAAAAGAGAAACGTCATTTATAGAAATAGAACCATTCAAATTTCCTAAAATGATTTTAGAAAGTATTGGAGCAAAAATTAATAAAATAATAAAAGAAATAAATCCTAATAATAGTGCTACTCTTTTTCCTAATAGAAAGACTCTTTTTTTTATAGAATAATATCCCAAAGTTTGATATTCACTGACAATTTTACTAATAGCTAAAGGAAGTCCTGCAGATGAAATAGAAACAAATAAAACATATACGCTATATGCGTATCCATATAAGCTACCACCAATATCTCCTATAACAGAATGAAAGGGAATAACATATAAAACGCCTATTATCTTCGCAATAAAAATTCCAAGAGCTGTGATAAAAGCACCTTTTAAAAGATTACTTTTTCTCATATTATTATTCTTTTCCATATACTCCTCCACTATTATTATCATATCATAAAATAATAAAAAACAACAGGAAGAGAAAGAATATGCTATTTTTCATAATAAACAATCATTGCAGAAAAACAAAAAATCTGTTCTTCACTGAAAACTCCTAGGCTAACTTGATACTTAATATCCACTACTTCTCCCTGAAGTTCACCTAAAAACTCGTTTATCTCATCTTCTAAGTCTTTTTCATCTTCAAAATCATATATTTTTACCTTCATAAATATCACCCAAAGAAAGCATAAAACTTTTTATATAAAAAAATTGTTGAAAAAAAGAGAACCAAAGTTCTCTATTTAACAACTATATTTACGATTTTTCCCTTAATAACAATTACTTTAATAATTTCCTTACCATCAATATGACGCAATACATTTTCTTCTTTTAAAGCAAGGTCTTTAATTTTATCTTCAGAATCATCTATATGAATGGATATAGAGGCTCTAACTTTACCATTTACCTGAATAGCAATCTCTTTTGTGTCTTCCGCTATTTTGTTGGAATCATAAACAGGCCACTTTTCATAGGCAATTGTTTTCTTATGACCTAACAATTCCCATAATTCCTCTGTAATATGTGGGACAAGTGGATTAAGTAATTTCACAAGTCCTTCTCTATATTCCATAGGAAATATTGTTTCTTTATAAACGGCATTGACAAAAATCATCATTTGAGAAATTGCTGTATTAATACTTAATTTTTCATAATCTTCTGTTACTTTTTTAACCGTTTGATGATACAATTTTTCTAAATTTGGATTTTCTCCCGATTGCTTATTTTCTTCTGTATATAATCTCCATACACGATCAAGAAAGCGATTTGCTCCTAGAACAGCTTGATCATTCCAAGGTTTATCAGCATCAAGCGGCCCCATAAACATCTCATAAAGCCTCAATGTATCAGCACCATAGTCTCGTATAATATCTAACGGATTAACAGCAAATTCAGGATATCTCTTTCCCATTTTAATCCCATTAGCGCCCAAAATCATACCTTGATGTACAAGTTTTTTAAATGGTTCTTTGACAGGAACAATTCCCTTATCATATAAATAATTATTCCACATCCTAGAATATAACAAATGCCCAACAGTATGTTCAGAACCACCTACATATAAATCAACAGGCATCCAATGTTTTAATAACTCTTGATTAGCAAGTTCTAAATCATTATCTGGATCAATATATCTTAAATAATACCAAGAAGAACCAGCAGAACCGGGCATAGTAGAAGTTTCTCTCTTCCCTTTAAGCCCATTATAATTATACTCTTTCCACTCCCGAGCATTTTCCAGAGGAGCTTTTCCTCCGTGTCCCTTATAATCTTCAAGCTCTGGTAAAATAAGAGGGAGCTCTGAATCATCTAATACATGAATTTTACCATCTTCTAAATAAACAATAGGCATAGGTTCTCCCCAATATCTCTGTCTAGCAAAAATCCAATCCCTCAAGCGATAATTTATTTGTCTCTTACCAACATGATTTTCTTCTAACCACTCTATCATTTTAGAAATAGCTTCTTCCTTATTTAAACCATCTAAAAATTCAGAATTGATATGGATGCCATCTCCCGTCATAGCATTGTCCTGAGTTTGACCAGTAGCCTCCTCTAAAACTTGAACGATTGGAAGATTAAATTTTTTAGCAAATTCATAATCACGATCATCATGAGCAGGAACTGCCATAATTGCACCTGTTCCATAAGTAGATAAAACATAATCCGCTATCCAAATAGGAATTCTTTTATTATTGACCGGATTGATTGCATACGCTCCTGTAAACACACCCGTTTTTTCCTTATTTAATTCTGTACGTTCCATATCAGATTTGGTAGAACACATTTTTTTATAATCATCAACTTCTTTTTTTTGCTCTTTTGACACAATTTTATCAACAAGAGGATGTTCTGGAGAAAGTACACAATAAGTTGCACCAAACAAAGTATCGCAGCGAGTCGTAAAAACAGTAAAATCCTTATCCATTCCGTCAACCTTAAAATTAACATGAGCTCCTATACTTTTTCCAATCCAGTTCCGTTGCATTTCTTTAGTAGACTCAGGCCAATCAATCTCATCTAGCCCCTCTAATAGTCTTTCTGCATAAGCAGGAATATCAATAACCCATTGTTTTAAATTCTTTCTAACAACAGGATATCCCCCACGTTCACTTTTTCCGTCAATCACTTCATCATTAGAAAGAACTGTTCCTAGTTCTTCACACCAATTCACTGGCATGTCCACATATTTAGCATATCCATCTTCATATAATCTCTTAAAAATCCATTGCGTCCACTTATAAAATTTAGGATCGCTAGTTCTTATTGCCCTATTCCAGTCATAATCAAACCCTAAAGACTTTAATTGATTTGTAAAGGTTTCAATATTTCTTTCCGTGAAACCATTCGGATTATTACCTGTACTAACAGCATACTGTTCAGCAGGAAGACCAAATGAATCATAACCCATTGGATGTAAAACGTTATATCCTTGCATTCTTTTCATACGAGAAATAACATCTGTTGCTGTATAACCTTCTGGATGTCCAGCATGAAGACCAACTCCAGATGGATAAGGGAACATATCTAAAACATAAAATTTAGGTTTACTAAAATCCCAAACATCTGTCTTAAATGTTTCGTTATCTTCCCAATACTTTCTCCATTTCTTTTCTATTTCTTGAAAATTATACATTTTTTATCCATCCTTTCTTTTTACAAAAATTACCTACAAAATGATAACTAATAAGTATTACAGGAATAACAAATAAAACTATCAACAAAATCCGAATTAATAAACTATCAAACAACATAACAAATGTTACTAAAAGGGATATATCAAGAGAAGATACAATCGCAATAATTTGTAACAACTGATTATAATTTGCCTTTTTTATATCTAAGTGATATCTTTTTACCAAAAATTGGATTTCAACAGGATCTTTTCTTTCTTTTTTGTCATTCTTCTTTTTTGCCTTGGAAACAACAAAAATTTGATAAACAACAAAAATAAATAAATAGCAAAGACAAAATAAAATGATTTCTTCCATAAAACCTCCAAATAAAAAACGTCCTTAAACATAAGGACGAATATTTCGCGGTACCACCTTACTTCATAGTTACCTATGCAGCTTTAAAGAGATAAGGGTACAACCCAAAACACTTAAAATTAGTCAAGTTCTCAAAGATAACTATACTCTAATTCCATCACAAAGAGCTCTCTTTAATAGTTATACAAAGATACTACTACTAATAATATTTCAAAATACATACCTAGTATAATGGATTTCATATTTTTTTTCAAGTAATTTTACACTTCACTAATATATTCCAAAAGTTTTAAGAACAAATTCCTATACTCTTTACTAAGTTTATTCATTTTTCTTATAGCAATTCTCTTTTTATTAATTGGTAATTGTCCAAACATAATTTCTGCGATTTCTTCTTTTGTATAAGTTTCTATTGGTAAATCCATTAAGATACTATTAACATCATCATTAATGACTCTTATCGCATCAATTTCAATATCTTTTCCCTTGCAATTAATAGTCAATTGCCCAATTGTAGGACAATCTTTTATTTCAACTACAAAGTCATTTCCATCCACATATTGAGTAACAGGAATCTTATCTGTATTAAAATAGACGGTTACATCTTCTGCTTGTTTTGTATTTCTAAATACCATTTTATAATTTCTTTTATCGGGAACAATTCCACTTTTACCATCAATAGCTCTTATAATAACCGTATAATTATTTTTTAAATAGTTATAGTCAATAGATGTTTTTAAATAATAACCTTCTTTATATAAAGAAGTAACTCCATCATCTTCATAAAGAGTATATGTATTACTGACTCCTGGAAATATTTGAATTTCTAAATCGGTTGGAATTCCTGTATTATTGTAATCACTTCTATTAGAAAGAGGAATAATAGATCCTCCATGAGCAAACACAGGATAATCTTCTTCTTTAAAGAATGATAAATATTTCTTATTTCCCGGAAATTTCTTACCAGTCATAAAATCATACCAAATTCCATCAGGTATAAAGAATCTATGTAATGTTCTGTTCATGGTTTTATCTTTCTTATCAAGAATAGGACAAATTAATAATTGCGAACCAAAGTAATACTGATTTCTATATAAATCATCATCATAAACCCACATATAATTATAATAAAATGGTTGAATAAGAGGTGTCCCTACTCTTGTATAATTATATGCTTCTGTATAAAGATATGGAATCAATCTATGACGAAGTCTTAAATAATCTGCTGCGATGTTTTCTGTTTTAGCATCCCATAACCACGGTTCCTTTTTATAGTAAGGTCCACGTGCCCCATGGAATCGTAAAATAGGGGCAAAAGTACCAAGCTGCAAATACCTAACATACAATTCACCATCTTCTATTCCCCCATGGTTACCCGCAACATCATGACTCCACCAACTTACTCCCATATTTGCGGCATTTAAATATTGAAATGGTAATTCTCTTAAATGATTCCAACTAATTTCACTAGATCCTCCATATAATACACCATATCTATGAGGAGCTATTAAAGAACTTCTTCCTAAAAGCATACCTCTTTTCGTAACATTTCTCCTAGAGTCAAAAAACAAATAATGATTAATTGCCCATAGATTAGTTAAATTAATATTTCCAGGATAATCATTCCAATAAAAGTCTACTCCAAAAGACTCAAGAGGATGTAAAAACATTTTAAACCAGATATCTAACAATTTGGGATTTAGAGGATCAAATGCAACAATCGTTGGTTCTTTAACATCAAAATATTGACTAGCTTGTTGATAATAAGTCTCATGTGGAAAAAACCCATCCTTTGGATTAATGCATAACCCAACCCTAATTCCTCGAGAATGAAACTGATCAATCATCTTTTTGGGATCTTTAAATAACTTTTCATTAAAACTGTAACCCGTTTTTAAATCTGTCATATTAGAAATATTCCTATAATGCCAATCATTATCAAATAACATTACAGATAAAGGTATTTTTTTTCTCTCAAAGTTTCTAATCAATTCATAAATTGACGAATCATCATACACTATATTTCTACTCCACCAGTTCCCTAACGCATATCTAGGAATTAAAGGAGGAGCACCTGTAATCTTAAAATAATCAAATAAAGCCTGTTTAAAATCACGATCATACATTAAAACATAAATATCTGTATGATCTTTTGGAGGATCTGATAAGGATCCATCTTCCATAATTACCTTATTATAACTGTCATCTATAGATGAAAAACCATCAAGCGAATATAATCCTTTTGATAAACTCGCATCAACAGAAGCATCTACACTAATCATATTTCCCTTCATATTCCTAGCTTCTGGATGTCCTACATACCAATCTTTACTTCTATCCCTATCTCGACTCATTAAAGTTATCTTTAAATTTCGCATTGGATCTAATTTCGGCCCAATAAAAGGATGTTCCTTCATATAAGTTAGCACGAAATACTTAGTAGTTATCTCTAACATAGTTTTATTTTGTTTAACAGCAAAATCAGCTAATCCTACATTCCTTTTCATTACAAGTTGTGTTGGTCTATCTACAAATTCGCCTGTTGGAGAATACTCTAGTCTGACAACACGTTCAGTAAGAATAGAAATTCTATAAGTTTTTCCCTGTACAATCGCTTTTGGATCACATTTCACTTTTGTATAGTCTATTTCAAACTGCTTTCCAAGTGGATACATACCAACACCTTCCTATTATTCTGTTAATATCATACCACAATTAAGTAAATATTCCAATAAAAAAAAGAAAGCTAACTCTCTTTTTAAATGAACAAATAAAATTATCCGTGATTTGATAACCTTTGATCAACTTCAGTATAATCAAAACCAAGCTCATGATAAATCGCTTCAGCTGCCTCATTTGCAGACTCCAAAGCCCTAGCAGCGCCTTGTTCTGAATTATAGTAATCTGTAGCGAAATTCTCAATAGTATAACAAAGGTGATCTAAATTAGAATCAACCGTATCAGACATTTTCTGACAAACTTCTCCAACAAGATTCCATCCATTTCCCAAAAAAGAATTGACTTTATATAATTCATCTCCTAGAGATTTAGCTCGACTTACTGCTCCAAGTAACGAAAATTCGCTGCGCCTGCTAATAACTCCATAAACAGCTTGTAATAATAACTCAGCAGAACTATCCATTATTGTACCTCCAATCTTTCTGAACCATAATTCCTAGCAACAGCTCCCGGTTTTATAAATGATTTAGCTCCATTCGTTGTTCCTGAAGCAAGTAATTGCCTTTGTGCATCCAAAGCAGCTTTTGTTTGGACATATAAAGAGTCTGGCCCATCGCACACAACCATTTCATACTTATGAAGACTATTTCTTATTGTGCGTATATAGTCTTGCTGTTCCTTTCCAAAATCACCAGATTCAAACAATTCTTGAACAATACCTTCTTGTGAAAAAGTAGCAATTAAAGCATCTAATTCCTTACAATATCCTTCAACATACTGTTTAAATTCTTCTAAAATTCTTTCAATATTAGATATTTCATAATCCTTTAAAATTTGATCTGCCATTTAATCTACCTCCTATTATCCATTATATATATATATATATATATATATTTGCAAGCGTTTTTTATAATTTAGTAGTGCTTTTTAGAAATTGACATCAAACAATCATAAAAAAAGAAGAAACATTTTTCATTTCTTCCCCAATCACAATTTATTTGTATAATACGCTAAAAGAATCATAAAACAATCTTTTTCATTGACAATTTCAATCTACTCCCTTGATTTTACTTCAGCATATTAGCTTAAGTTAAATAGAAAAAAGAGACTATATCAATACAGTTCTCTCCTATACTATTCATTTTATATATCTAAAAATTTTGCATAATATTCTTCGAGTGTAATATCGTTTTCATAAATATATTTAGCTACCTTAGTCCCGACATATCGATAATGCCATGGTTCCTCATTAAAACCTGTAATATAGCTTTTTTCCTTTGTAAATCTTTGAATAAATCCATATTTATAAGCATTGTTAAGCATCCATTGATATTCATTAGACTTTTTAAAAACATTTATAGAAGTACTCCCAATATCAAAAGCAAGGCCCGTTTGATGTTCAGAAAATCCAGGTTTAGCAACATATTTTTGTACATAGTTATTACCATATACTTTAGCATATTCATTACAAAGATCTTGTTGATCATTATAACTTCTATAACTTGAATTTATAACTAACTCTAACCCCTCACTTTTTGCGGCGTTATACATAGATATAAAAGCGTTTACTGCTTCTTTATTAGCACTCTGTTCTTCTCCATTTGTATATTTTTCATCAATTTTAATTAAGTCGTTTGGTTCAAAATCTTTTCCAAGATGATAATACTTATTTACTAGCATTACTGTAGAAAAATCTTTTACTTCAACAGGTTCAAGATAAGGATCCTTATCCATCCCTAAATTAACATATAAAACGGTTGTTTCCTCATCTTCTCCTGTTGTATCAGAAAATGCTACATATCGATCATAATATTTTAATTTTGCATAATCTATACTATAAAATTCTTCTAGATAACGAATTTTATCTCTTTTAGCAAATTCTAAAACATCAGAATCACTTCCATGTGCTAGTATTAGAGAAATGTGATTATTACTATATCCTTTTTCTATTAAAGTATTAATGTTTTTTATAATATGTTTGTGATTTTGATACTTAACTTTAGCATAACTATCTAGATTATCTTCTATATAATCTTTACTTTCAAAAGCAGCATTCAAAGTCTGATTACTACCAACAGATATAATATAATCTTTTTTAAATTTAAATAAAATATTTTTACTTGCTTTATAACTATAATCTAGTTTCATCAACTGATGGATTTGAAATCTAAAAATTAAAAAAACAGATAGAAAAACAAGAAATATAATAGAAACTATTTTTAAAATCTTAACAACCGGTTTTTTTAATTTTAATTTTTTTATCTTCATAAGAAAATCACCTACTATAAAGATAGTATATCATAAACAAGCATCACTTCATAAATTTAATTTTTGTGAAAAGAGTGCTATAATCTAAGTGGTGATGTTATGAAGGCACTTGTATTATCTGGCGGAGGAGCAAAAGGTTCTTATGAAATCGGAGTATGGAAAGCTTTACGAAAACTAAATATAAAATTTGATATTGTAACAGGAACTTCTGTTGGAGCCCTAAATGGAGCTATCATTACTCAAAATTCCTATTTAAAAGCATTAAATATATGGAAGAAAATTAATTTTGGAATGTTATTTGAAGAAGAAAGTATAGAATATAAAAATAATTTAGAATTATATAAAATATACGGAAGGAACTTTCTAAAAAATGGAGGAATGAACACCGACAAAATAGAAGCTCTTGTTAATAGAGTTATTAAAAAAGATAAATTCTATCGATCTAAAATTAATTTTGGACTAGTCACTTATGATTATAGGACAAAAAAGCCTCTAGAATTAGAGAAAAAAGAGATACCTAAGGAACTTTTATCCGACTATCTAATAGCTTCTGCTTCCTGTTACCCAGCCTTTAAAAAGAAAGAAATTAATGGGAAGGAATATATAGACGGGGGATATTATGATAATTTGCCAATTAACTTAGCATTAAAAATGGGCGCAACAGAAATTATTGCGATAGATTTAAGAGCTCCCGGAATAAAAAAGTTAACAAAGGAAAGAGTAAATATTGATATTATAAGACCTAATAATAAATTATCAAACTTCTTAGAATTTAGTGAAAAAAGTGCAAAAAGAAACCTAATCCTAGGATATAACGATACATTAAAATATTTTCATAAGTTAGAAGGAGGAAAATATTCTTTCAAATTAGGTCATATTGAAAAGAATAAAAAAAGAATTAAAGGACAATTTAAATATTTGTTAGAAGAAATCTTAAATACAAAAAAACTAGTTACAGAAGTTGAAAAAATAGTCACAAAAGATAATAATAGAGAAAATGAACTACTATTAAAACTAATGGAAGAATTAGCTAGTGAATTAAAATTAGAGGATACAAAAATTTATAGTTATAGAAAATTCAATCATTTATTGAAAAAAAATCTAAAAAACAGTTTCAATCTTAAAGAAATAGATTTATATAAACTTTTAAATAGAAAGGATTATAAAAGCATTAGAAAAGAAATGTTCATAAATCCTATTAGAGTTTTAAAAGCAATTTATCTATATATTATTTGTGAGGGATAACATGAAGAATTTATTTCCTTATAGTAATAGCAATAAAAGATATCACACTCTAGATTTCTTCTATAAACAAAGATTCAATCAAAAAGTATGTAAAATTAGTTTAGATGCAGGATTTTCATGCCCAAATATTGATGGAACAGTAGGTTATGGTGGATGCATATATTGTTCCAAACGAGGAAGTGGAGAATTTGCAGGAAATAAAGAAGACGACATAAAAACTCAGTTTTTAAATGTTAAGAAAATAATGTCTAGAAAATGGCCAACAGCAAAATACATCGGATACTTTCAAGCTCATACAAATACATACGCTCCTGTAGATAAGCTAAGATATTTGCATAATGAAATATTGCAGCAGGAAGATGTTGTTGGTATAAGTATTGCAACAAGACCAGATGCAATATCAAAAGAATGTTTAGACTATTTAGAAGAATTAAACAAGAAAACCTATCTAACAATCGAGCTGGGGTTGCAAACAACTAACGAAAAGACATCCAAATTAATAAATAGATGTCATAGTCTATCTTGCTTTGAAAAGATGGTAACAGAATTAAGAAACAGAAATATAGAAGTAGTAGTCCACATCATAAATGGTCTTCCATATGAAACAGAAGAAGATATGTTAAATACTATCAAATACTTAAATAACTTGGACATTCAAGGCGTAAAAATTCATATGTTAAGTATTCTAAAGAATACAAAACTTGAAAACCTATATAAAAAAGAAAAATTCCCTGTGTTGACTGAAAAAGAATATATAAATATTGTGATTCATCAATTAGAATTATTAAAGCCCGAAATTGTAGTTCATAGAATTACAGGAGATCCAAAAATTGATGATTTAATACAACCAAAATGGCTAACAAACAAAAGACAAATTATAAATAATATTGATAAAGAAATGAAAAGAAGAGACACTTATCAAGGAATAAACAAAAAGACTTCAAGAATGTGAACTGAAGTCTTTTTTCTACTTTTTATTAACAGAAGATTTATCTAACATCTCACTAATAGTTGTTCCAACAGTAGCAAGATTTTGCAAATCACTTGGAACAATTATTTTAGTAGCTTGTCCATTCGCAACATTTACAAGAGCCTCATAGCTTTTATATTTTAATACTGTTTCATCCATCTTTGCTTCTTTTAAAAGTTTTAAACCTTGAGCAGTTGCTTCTTGAATTTTAAGGATCGCCTCAGCTTCTCCTTCTGCTTCTCTAATATGTGCCTCACGTTTAGCGTCGGCTCTTAAAATTGTACTTTCTTTTTCTCCTTCAGCAATTAAAATGGCAGCTTTCTTTTCCCCTTCAGCTTTTAGAATCGCTTCACGTCTTTCACGTTCTGCTCTCATTTGTTTTTCCATAGCTTCTTGGATGTCTCTAGGTGGTAAAATATTTTTTACTTCTACACGATTAACTTTTATTCCCCAAGGATCAGTTGCCTCATCCAAAATTAATCTCATTTTTGCATTAATCACATCTCTAGAAGTTAGTGTTTCATCTAGTTCTAATTCACCTATAATATTACGCAATGTTGTTGCTGTTAAATTTTCTATTGCGTTAACAGGTCTATCTACTCCATAAGTATATAACTTAGGATCTGTTATTTGAAGATAAACAACTGTATCAATTTGCATAGTAACATTATCTTTTGTAATGACTGGTTGCGGTGCAAAATCACTAACTGTTTCCTTTAAACTAACAACATTTGCTACTCTCTCAAAAATAGGAATAACATAATGAAGTCCTGTTTGCATAGTTCTATTATATGCACCCAATCTTTCAACAACATAAGCCTTTGATTGTGGAATAATCTTTATTCCAGAAACCACAATAAGTATAAGAATTATTATAATAATTAAACCATAACTCATCTAAAATCCCTCCTTCTCTACAATGAGTTTAACACCGTCAATTTTTTTAACAATGACTCTTGTTCCTTCTTCTAATTCTTCCTCGCAACTAGCGGTCCAAACATTTCCCATGATTTTAACCTGCCCATAACTATTGTGACTAATTTTTTGAATCACCTCTCCTTTTTTACCAATTATCCTATCAATATTAGTTGGAATAATTGACGTATTTTTAAATTTCTTCACTAATGGTTTCATTAAAAATAGAGTTATTAAACTAACTACTATAAATGAACAAAGTTGGATAAGAAAACTATCAGTAAATAAAGAAACAATCATTGCCGCAATAGATCCAATTGCAAACCAAATCGATACCAATCCAACAGTAAATATTTCAATTAGAATTAAGATAATAAATAAAACAAACCACAGCATAGTCATATTAATCACCTCTTCAGCCTTATTATATGATATTCGTTTGCGAATTTCAACAAAATTAAAAAAAAGCTTGTTTCCTTTTAAAAATTATAATATAATTAACCTTAAGATAGGGAGTTAAATAAATGAAAAAATTAGTAGTAAAAGATATACGAATTATTTCCATAGCTCTTGCAATTTGGGGAATGCTATTTATAAGTAGTGGCGTTGCCATGGTAGGTATGCAAAAAGTACCAAACACTACACTAAATGAACTAGCAATTGTTCAAAAATCTGTTTCCCAAGTAAAAACAAATGAAATAAAATTAAAAGATATAACAGTAGAAATCAATCAACCCATAAGTGTAGATATAAAGGATTATTTACAAAATATAGATGAATTAGATTACAAAACACTCGAAGGATTAAGACTAGATACATCTATGGTAAATATAATGCAAGCAGGCAGCTATATTTATACGGTAACTTATGGTAAAAAAACATATAATGGAACTTATATTGTGAAACCAAAAGAATTACCTAAAATTGATCTAACACTCAAAAATTTCAAATTAGAGTTATCTAGTGCCATTCCCACAGACTTGAAGAATTATGTAGTAGAAACGCTTACTGAAGAAGTAACAAACAACATTACACTAGATATCTCAAATGTAAATACAGAGCAGGCTGGAATCTATCAATATTCTATTACATACAACAACAAGTTATATACTGGAACAATTGAAGTATACCAATCCCAAACAAAGGTAATAACACAAAATCAAAATAATGATAAAGATAAAAATGAAGAAAACTAAAAAGTACAAATTAATACTATAGTGCACCCTATTTAAGAGACACTAAATAAAAAAACCAAGCCAGGAATTTAGTTTCCTGGCTTTTTTGGTTTTAATCTTTTAGTATTATAAAATAATATCCAATCTTCTTATTTCTAACATCATCTCATACAAAATACTGTTGCTTCAATTCACAAATTAGAATATAAACGTTGCTATTTTAAAATTATAAAAATTTACTGAACTTACATTTTCGATATAGAAAAGATATCAAAATAACATTTTCTTTAATACAATTATAATTTTTGAGTACTTATTAAGCAAAAATATTAAAATTTTAGTACTTGCTTATCCACCGACAGAATGCTAAACTCCCAATCGTTAAGAAAAAGGAGGAAAAAGATGAAAAAATTAATAAGTTTCTTAATACTAACAATTGCTTTAATAGTACCATTAAAAGCAAACGCTTCATCAAAAACATTTTATGAAGCAGAATATATTAATAACATTTGGATGAATAGAAAAACGACAGACGGAAGAACGATCTATTACCAAAGAGCAAGGTTTTTTCGTGAGACAAATACGAATGCTTTTGCTTACTGCGTTGAGCCATTTGCAGGCTTTACTGAAAATTATTCATATAATGAAACTCTATCACCATATAACCTGACAGAAGAACAAAAAAACAAAATAATGCTGTTATCACATTTTGGCTATCAATACAAGAATCACACAGATGATAAATGGTATGCCATCACACAAATGCTTATTTGGAAAGCATCAACCCCAAATGCCGATTTTTATTTTACAGATAGTCTAAACGGAAATAGAATTGATAAATTTCAACCGGAAATAACGGAAATAAACAATTTAATAGAACACTACAACAAAAAACCAAGCTTTGATAATTCTACCTATTCTATTGTACTAGGAGAACAATTAAATATTAAAGATAAAAATGAAATTCTACGGGACTTTTCAATAGATTCTCCTTATGCAAAAATAGAGGAAGACAATCTTATAATTACTAATCTCTCCGTTGGGAAACATACTATAATTTTAGAGAAAAAAGATAACTATTATAATAGTCCTATTATTTTCTACCAATCTGATAATAGTCAAAATTTAGTGGAAACAGGAGATCTTGATCCAATTATTTCTAAAATAGATATAATTGTTCAAGAAACAACTGTAAATATAAATAAACTAGATTATGATACAAATTCTACACAAAGTAGCGGAGAAGGTATACTGTATGGTGCTAGTTTTCAATTGATGGATATCAATCAAAATACTATACAAGAAATAAATTTTGATAATACTTTAGAACAAACTATTAAAAATTTAGCCTATGGAAAATACTATTTAAAAGAAATAAAAGCAGGATTAGGTTATAAAATAGATGAAGATATACACGAATTTGAGTTAACACCCGAAAATAATGAAATAACATTAAAATTAGAAAATATCATAATAAAGTCTACAGTAGAATTAAACAAGTCTTTAGAATATAATGATAGTTTTTTACCGGAAGCAAACATCAATTTTAATATTTATAATCATACAGGACAATTGGTAGAAACAATAATAACAGATGAAAATGGCCATGCCAAAGCAACTCTACCATATGGAACATATAAAATAGAACAGCAAAATACCACTAATGGATATGAAAAAGTAGAGCCTTTTTATATAACGATTAATACAGAAGAGGTGCTAACTTTCAACTTAATAGATTATAAAATTAAAGTTCCAAACACTAGCTACAACATATTAAAAGATATCATAAAAATTATTAGAAAGGTTATATTCTTATGCTTAAATATACTATATTTTTTATTCTAATATTATTTTCTATAAATAAACCAAATGATATAAAAAACATAAACCAAATAAAAACTAGAAATAAAGAAAATATTATACAAAAAGATATCCCAATTGGAAAAATAAAAATTGAAAGATTAAAACTAGAAAATAATTTATTTGACTATAATAGTTCTCTAAATACAATTGAACAAAATGTAGCTATTCTAGAAGGATCTATAGAACCAGAAAAAGATAATAGTATTATGTTTCTTGCGGCTCATTCTGGAACGGGTTCTATTGCTTTTTTTCAACATTTAGATCAACTTAAAAAAGGAGATCTAATACAATTACAATACAAAAATAAATACTATACATATTATGTAAAAAATTATTGGGAACAAAAGAAAACTGGAGAAATAGATGTACCTAAAGAGTCCTATAAGCAATTAGTTTTAACAACCTGCAGTCCTACTCATAACGATAAGCAATTAATAATAAATTGTATATTAAAAGAGTCTTAAGACTCTTTTTTGGTTAATATATGAATCGCTTGTTGAAACTGTAAATCATTTTCTTCATTAAAATCTTTATAATATTCTTCTGATTGCTCTATAAAAACATCTGGAACAACTCCAACTTCATTAATCCATTTTCCTTTTGAGGTAAGCCATTTCTGAGTTGTATACTTTAAACTTGATCCCGTTGATATACTAAATGCCTGTTGGACAGTTCCCTTACCATAAGTTGTTATTCCAACAATAGTAGCATTCTTATAGGATTCTTGAAAGCAAGAAGCGAACATTTCTGCCGCAGAAGCAGAAGCAGCATTTACTAAAACTACTATATCATAATCTCTCTTTTCAGAAGTAGAAGAATAGACTTTTTTAACGTCCTTTTTAGATTCAATTTGATACAAAATAGTTTTCTTATTAAAGAATAGCTCTAACACCCTTGATACCTGATTTAAATGACCACCGGGGTTATCTCTAACATCAATGATTAAAGATTTTATATTTTGTTTTTCTAAAGATAACAAATGTCTTTTAAATTGTAAATATGTATTTGCCGAAAAAGAATCAATATCAATATACCCTATATTAGTCTTATCACTTGTTACAATTTTGCTGGTAACACTAGGAATTTGAATTTCTTTTCTTTCTATTACAAAAACCTTCTCTTTTCCATTTCTTAAAATCTTAATATTGACTTTTGTTCCAGCCTCTCCTTTCACATAAGTAATAAGCTCAGAAACATCCATATCCTTAACATCTTTATCATCAACAGATATTAATAAATCACCAATTCTTAAGCCCGATTCTTTGGCACTAGAGTCATCAAATATATCAACAATTTCATTTCCGTTTTCGGTTTTAGAAACAGTTATTCCAATCCCAACATAAGATCCATCCACTGTTTCGTTAAAGCCCTCCGTTGTCTTATTATCCATATAAATAGAATAAGGATCATCTAAAGAGCGAACCATTCCATCAATCGCAGCATTGACTAACTGATCCTCATCTACCTCATCATAATAATTATTTAAAAGCAAATGATAAGTATCTAGAATCTCCAATCCTTTTGAATCATCTACAATACTTCGACTATATAGTAAAATACATCCTACAATAAAACCAAACAATATAGATATGAGAATTAAAACCGTTACTTCAAACAAGCTAAATTTATCATTTGAATCATCCTTTTTCCTAAAAAAAGATTTAAATTTTCCAAAACCAATTATTTTGGATTTCTTTTTTAGTTTAGGTTTACGAACTAAATTTTTAAAAAAAGAAGAAATTTTATTGGTTAAATTTACTTTGTGTTTCATAATGCACCTCATACTATAAAAATATAATAACATAAAACGAATATTTTTAGAACAGAAAGACAAAGAAAAAAGACTGGTTGTCTTTTATTAACAATATGGCGCCCCAACTAGGACTTGAACCTAGGACCCCTTGATTAACAGTCAAGTGCTCTAACCAACTGAGCTATTGAGGCAAAAAGTTAGATAAAATTAACTTAAATAGTTTTGAACGTTATCAATTCCAACAACAAAATCTATAATAGAATGATTACCATATTTAACAAGAGTAATATCACTAAATCTTAAGTCGCTAGCATCAAAAACAGTAAGAATAGCCTCATCTGCAACATAATTTTTATTAAAACCATCTGTCAAATCAGCCGTAAATAAAGGTAATTCATTATTAGAGTATGCATAATTTTCAACAATATTCACAATATTGGCGTATTGATCACTATCAGATTCATAATACAAAACAAAATATTCATCATATGGTAAAGAAAAACTACTACCAACTAAAATTTCATTATAGCCGTTTCTTTTTGAAGAATCGGTTACTTTAGAATTATCTTTATTCAATATAAAAACAGTTAATAAATAAAACAAACCTAAAAAAATAATAACAATTAAAACGGTCTTAACTACCTTAGCCATTCCGTTACGAAAATCATTACTGTGAATATCGATATTTTGATGATTTTTATGCATTTTTATCACCTGTTCTCATTATAACACATTAAAAAAAAGGGGTAAACCCCTTATTTCATAGTAGGAAGAACATTAATAGATTGAGCAATCTCAATTAATTCATTCTGACTAAGAACATCACTTACAATATAGTATTCAATCCCATTACTAGTCCAAGATAAAGAATTATTTGTCATAACCCCTAAAGTATCCATTAATTGATAGGGCTCACCATAAGTAGGAATAATGGTAAATTCTTCTTCAACTGTAGCCGTCTCTTCAACTAGCAGAAATGGTTTATCACCATCAAATGTTAATATAATCCTCTCCCCATCATCCTTTTTTAATTTTTCTTCTCCTACCAATTTAGTACCGGTAGGCAACATTAAAGGATAAATAGAATCATCCAATTTAGCCGTTTTTTGAGTATCATTGACATCAGAATAGTACGTATCCATAGTAGAATCCAGATCAAAATAATCTTTTTTAAATACTGGAGAATAATCAATATCTCGGAATTTCATATCCATACGGATAACACCTTTAGAATCATACACCTTTACATTTTTTAGATTAAATTTTTTATCCATTGTTATTTTCTGACTAACTAAGTCACTATTATTAGGATAATTAACTTTTGTAGTAAATTCATATCCATCCGATGTTTCTTTAAATGTCCTTTTGGAATCATTCTTGATATCATTTAATATTGCTGATAATAAGTAGATTTGCGAATTACTATAAGGCCAATCACTCTGAAATTTAAAACTCTTATTCAAAGATGGTGTTAAAACATAGACTCCATCCTTATTTTTTAATATAACTTGCGTATGATCATTCGCTTTGTTCGTCAAACTAACTTTATAATAGTTACTCTTCTTGTAACTAACTTCTATATCATAATTATATACTTCATCATTATTAACAAGCTCTAATTCTCCATCCAACTTATAAGAATCTGCACTTTTCAATTTCCTTTCTAAATCTTTAACAACATCAGACTCTGTATACTTACCACATCCACTAATTAAAAACAATCCCACTAAAAGCAATGGTAATAACTTTTTCATCTTCCACCTCATTCTAATTAATTATATGGAGGAGAAAATGAATTATTACAAAAAGATAGCAACTGCTATCCTTTCGTAATTCTAACTTTAACTTTTTTAGTTTTTGATTTATAAGTAACTCGCAAATCGCTACCTTCTACTAAAACGGCAACTTCATACTCACCAACACCATATCCCTCTAAATTTATGTATGGCTTAATAGAGCTAGCATCAATACTATTAATAACTTCAGCACTACCTTCCACAATAACTGTTACTTGTTGGTCATCAACAGACAAAGCTTGAACCTTATATCCTTCCGAAAGATTTTCACTTCGAACAGAAATATCAGCAAATTCCTTAGTAACGGAATTATCCACTTCTACCTTGACCTTAATATTCTTAATACTAATGTCTGTAATACCATTTGGTTTCTTTAAAGTAACGTTGTATTCTTTATTACTATCAAGACCATTAACATCAATTTCCACTTCTAACTGATTAATTTTTTCTACTGCAGATTCCTCTCCATAGATGGTAACTGAACTAACGTTAGCATTTATAGATTTAATAGCCTTTCCAAATGTCAAATTACCAGTAGGAATAATTTTAAGAGGAACATCTTTACTAGGAGAGGTTATTGTGATATTGGTATCCACTTTACTAGGAACAATTTCAACATCTACTATTTTTCCATCAGAATCATAAGCAACCAATGGAACGTCTCGCAAAGTGACATCTCCAACGGCAGTAGTCGGAATATTATTGACATCTACCAAAGCTTTGACGGTCGCTACCGTATCAATTTTATATTGTGCACCCTTAACAATAACTTCAGACCTATCTAATTCAACATTCTTAATAGATAACTTACTGTCTAAATCATCTTGATGTAAGATATCATAGGTCAAACTTTTGGTATCACTTACCTTTTCATAAATAGTAACTGTAACCTGTGATGGATCTAATTTATAATCCAATGATTTTAACTTCTGTGTATATTTCAAAGTTACCTTATGATTCCCAGTTTTAAGTCCTGTCAAATCAACAGATACTCCCTTTGCGGGAGATTGTTTAGCTAAAAAGATATGTCGCTTTTGCCCAACCAATGTAATATCAACAACTTCTGGAAGCCCTTCAACCACATACAATTCCTCATTATAAATGGCTGTAACAGGTTGATTATATAAAATCTCAGCATATTGATCAATCATGACATTAGATTCCTGATCGATAATGACAAATACCCCATAAGCCAAAACCAAACTTACTACAAGTAATACAGATTTTTTTCCAATAAATTTATCCAATCCCTTTGAATTGTTTTTTAAAAAGTCTGTAATTTTTAAAATCAATCTAGTAATAGGGGTAACAATCCATTTATCAAAAAATATCCAAATATGATGAAAAAATTTACCTATTTTATTAAACATTTTCTTCATATAGCACATCCTCGTCTTCTTCATCTTCATCAAAATCTAAATCTTGTTTAGGTCTCAATTCATCAATTAACAACATTCTAGCATCATCCAAAGTTAAGTTATACAAAAGCTCCCCTTTTAGAGCAATAGAAATTCTACCTGTTTCTTCTGACACAACAATACATATTGCATCTGTTTCTTCTGCCAAACCTAAGGCCGCTCTATGCCTAGTCCCAAGTCTTCTATTTAATTTAGAACTATTGCTTGTTGGAAAAACAGCTCCTGCACACGTAATTCTATCACCTTGAATAATAACTCCACCATCATGTAATGGATTCCCTTGATAAAATATCGCTATTAATAAATCACTTGATAAATCTGCATATAGTTTTTTCGCCTTATCAATATAATTACCTAAACTTATATCTCTTTCTAAAACGATTAATGCTCCTATTCTTTCTTTCCTTAAATAGTCTATTGCATTAATAATTTCATAAACTACCCTTTCTCTTTCATCAACAGTTAAAACCTTATGTCTACCAAGAAGTTGACTTCTTCCAAGTTGTTCTAATATAGTTCTAATTTCTGGTTGGAATATTACAATTAAAGCAATAGGCCCCCATTGAATAATATACTCTAACAAAACTCCAATTGTCGTAAATCCTAGCCAATCACTAACCAATTTTAAAACAAGTACAAATGCTACTCCTTTAAATAAAAGAGATAATTTAACATTATTTTTAATATTTTTTAAAATATAATAAAATATCAACCAAACCAAAGAAATATCAACTAATTTCCTAAGTATTGATAATATATCCGTTATAGTTATCGTCATTACATCCTCTCCTTAAATCAATATATAGTATACCTAAAATATATATTTTAGTAAAGTTACCTAATTATTCTGATTTTGATTAACTGCTGGTTGCGAATTTGTGACAGTTGCTTGATGATTACTAATTCCAGTAATATTACTATTTATATCATTAGCATCTGTACTTATAGAATCGATAGTTTGGTTTATATTACCCTGATTTACAGGAGTAGAAGAATTTAGTTCTTCATCGACAGCATTACCAATTTGATTTGATTTTTTTTTGTTTAAATACTGTTCTCCTAAATAGCCAATACAAGAACATATCAAAATTGAACAAAGAACTACTACTACAATATAGAGTGGTCCATCTAAAACATCTCTAAAGAAAGCTATAATAAAATTCAATTAGTTCACCCCTATTCTAATATATATGATAACATTTAACTTCAAATTTATCAATAAAAAAAAGAGGTGACCCTCTCCCATTAAATATTTACTTATCTTCAATATGATTAAATAAAATACCTATATTTACTAAACCACAGATACCTACAATTGTATAGATAACTCTAGAAAAAAGACTAGCTGTACCAAAAATTGCTGCAACCAAGTCAAATTCAAATAAACCAATAAGTCCCCAGTTAACAGCTCCTATAATAGTAACAACTAATAGGCATTTTTGTAATGTTTCCATATAATCTCCTCCTAACAATATAATTTACCAAAAATGAAAAAATATACCAAAAATTACAAAAAAAGAAGTATGAAAAATCATACTTCGTAATGCAATCAAAGACTAGTCTTGTTTTCCAACATAAGTACTAGATCCAAATGCAAGTATTAGTAAAAAAATTGTATTTAAGAATATTAATCCAGCAGCAAATCCACCTGACTTACCAAAAGCCTTAGCTAGATTAATATACAACATGATTAAAACTACAACATTTACAATTGGCAAACATAATAATAAGAACATCCAACCATTCATTCCAGCTACTTGAAATAAAGTATAGTAATTATAAAATGGAATTAAAGAAGCCCATCCTGGTTTACCTGCTTTTGTAAATATTTTCCAATAAGCAACAATCATTACTACACAAAGAGCCACTATAAGCAAAGAATACGTAGCAAAAAATCCTGCCAATGCTGCTGTATCAAAACTTGTAGTTTCTAAACCATATGTATCATACATTTTTCTACACCTCCTCTTAGTATAAGAATACCGCAAAAATTAAATTTTTACAATCTATTTTTATGAATTTAATATCCAAGATATAATTGCCTCTTTTATCGCAAAATATTCATCTTTTTCAAATTGCATATTAGAAATACAATACTTTTTACTAGCAATATGAGAACAAAACATACATTCATCCAAATCAAAACAATCTTGAATAAATAAAGAGTTACTTACTTTATTAGAACAAATAACATTATAAGAATTACTACAATTTTTAGAATCATCTGTCCTTATACAAAAAGTACAACTAGTAGACCTTTGAGATCCTAGTACATATTCACTCGAAGCACAAGAATCACAATAAATAATATTTTTTGAATCGCTACAGTCATTACATTGATAAACATTTTCACATCTGTAAATTGTATCACTTCTTAAAACATTAATAGAATCGTAGACACGTTCTGTTGTTGTTAAATTAACGCTATTCCAAATATCCACTAAATCCTGAAGCGTATTCACTTCTTTTCTAGGAAGCATCCAGCCATCTTTTGCATCTTTCTTTTCCATATTTTCCAAAGTTATAAAGGAACCACTATTAATGGAAGACGCCCAAGTCTCTTGATTGGTAATAGAATCATAAACTTTATTAGGAAGCTTTACATCAAAAGCAAATTTTTCTAACAATTGTTCCAAAGAATAAGTATTTTCCTTATTAAAAACACTTTTAAATATTCTATTTACTATATCCAAAGCCTTATCAGTATTCATTTTTTCACAACCTTTCTGCTAGAAGAATTAGCAATTAATATATCCTTCAAATTAACATTACTACTAACTGCAAAATTCATCTTTTTCCTTAAAACACCGCCACTGGAAACATTTCTTTTATCTTGAGATATTCTTTTTATTCTAGGAATACTTTTAAAATCTAATGTTCTTGTTTTAAATACAGGTAATAGCACTCCATTACTATCAATTCTAACTACAGCTTCCCGATTATTAAGTTCCGTAAGTAATTTTATTTTCCTCTCTCTTGTATCATCTAAAGGAATTTTAATATTTAAGTTATCAACCAAAATATTAGCATCTGCCTGTGAAATTCTAAAAACATAGTAATTAATTACATTGGCAAATATTGCACTTCTTAAACTATCAGATATTTGACTAAAATATTGTTCCGCTAGAATTAAAGATAGATTATATTTACGAGCTTCTGATAAAAATCTAGCTAATATTGGATTTTCTACAACCGCAACTTCATCAATAACAAAAATAATATGTTGATTAAACGCATGTTTTTGAACTAAAGTAAATAATTGCTGCATCACTAAACCAGATATAGTTTTCGTAACTTTATCTCCTAACGTTGTTCTGTTAAGAGAAAAAAGTGTTAAAAAATTATCATTAACTATATTGTTTAGATTACTAGAACTATCTTGATTATTAAATACTGGCAACATTTCCATTTCATCAATAAAAGCAATAATTGGTGAGATCGCTTCTCCATATGATTTTGTCTTTAAATCATTAAAATCTGATAAGAAAAAGTCTACAACACTAGATGGCAAATCTTCTCTTAAGTGTTTCAACAAATCACTTCTATACTCTAAGTCAAGTACAACCTTTCGTAAATTGGTAAAATTAAAGCACTCACCAACTAACAAAAGATAAATAGAATGACGAAGAACTCTTTCTAATTTTGAGTTATATTGGTCTCTCATTAATGATGATAATAACTCCAACAAAAGTTCAGTGGAAGAAACGACATCCTCTTTACTATTAATAAATAAATCTATACTTTCCTCAATACTGTTAAAATCAACAACAGAGCCAAGACCTCCTATATCATTTTCTAAGGAAGCATGCGGATCAATTACTACCACTTTATATTTTTTCCTAAAATCAAGATTTTTACTTAGATTTTCAATAAATAAGCTCATAAATTTTGATTTTCCGCAACCACTAGATCCAATAACCAATGAATGTTTATTAAAACTATAACTATGTTGATTTAAATAAAAATCTCCTTGCAAATAAGGAAAAGTATCGACTTTAAGAGCAGCCAAAGAGGGATTACTTTTAAATAAATATAAGGCTTTGCTAATATCTAAATATTTAGGAGCTGTTTTATAAAAGAAACGACTATTCCCCTCAAAATCTATAGATAAAATATTTGCTGGATTACTAGATAATAATTTATACTTTTTAACATTTTTTCGTTTTTGCGTATATAAATTTATGGTAGAAATTATCTTATCTTTTGTTAACTTATTAAATTTTATTTCAACACATTTTAGGTTTCCTTTATGCTTAATTTCACAATAATCATAAATATTTATAATATTACTATCCGAATCCACAAATAAAGGAAAAAATCCAATTAATTGAGGTAATTGAACAGAATATACTCTCTTAAAAACAAATGACTTTAAATTACTAATAGACGATGGAAGACTACACCTAGATTCAATCAAAAATCTAAACTTATTTTGATCAATGATAACAAGTATCTTCCAACTACTAAAAAAACCATTATATTTAGAAATGGCTTCAATCAAGCTCTGCCATTCTTCCATTGAAACTTTCTTCTTAGTCAAATAGATTTCAAACAAATATTTCATAAAACACCTCAATCAGTAAATCTATTTTTCTCTACTCCTAGCCTATATAAAGTATTATATCACAAAAAATGAAAAGCAATATGAAAACCATATTAACTGCTCAACAATTTACACTAAATCCATCTTATGATTTCATCTAAAGCTTTCTTTTTTCTCTGATATGGGTATTCTGTTGAATACCCAATAGCAACACCAGTTACCAATTCTTTTTCAGAAAAATTAACCAATTTACTTACTTCCTTTCGGCAATAAATAACGTCTCGAACCCAAAGAGATGCTAGACCAATATCAACAGCTCTAAGACAAATATGTTCTACTGCACATCCTATAGATAAATAATCTCCTTCTAGCCAATCTTCGCTCTTATTTCTAAAAACAAGAATTAGAATAGGCGCTTCTTTAATAATTCTTGCACTGTTAATCAAACTATTTGTTGCTCTATAAGGTTTCGTAGCACTATCCACTGGTTCCATATTCTTAATATCTTTTTGAAATTGATTCATAAGTATTTCTGCTACTTTGTCTTTTTTTTCTGTTTCTAAAACTACAAAATACCAATTTTGTCTATTACAAGCAGAAGGAGCCATTCTAGCGCAATCAATTAGATCTTCAATTGCTTTCTTTGGTACTGTTTCAATACTAAACTCCCTAACACTTCGCCTTTGTTCAATTGCTTTTTTTAATTCCATAATAAACCTCCTGCAGCCTCATCATAACATTAAACCAAAAATAAAAACTGATTTTTTTCAAACCAGTTTTGTCAGTTAATAAATTGGAACTAAAAAATCAACAACATCATCATGATAATATTCAAGTTCTGGAAAAGGCCTTAAATTATACTTACAACTAGGCAAAAATTCCAAATAGAATTTATTAGACATTTTTTGGATATCCGATGAATCTCTGGAATCAATACGAAATTGAAGATATTTTCCCGAAGGAATGATAAATTTTTCTAATCTCTCTATTTTTTTGTCAGTCAACACAACATACTTAGTACAATTACATCGATCTTCATCATAAATAACCATTCCATATTTTATATCAGAATTTGGCAAAAAATATTTATATAAAGCTTCTTTAAAAAACTTAGGCGCATCTTTTGAAATCTTATTATTATCTGTATCAATTCCAATACCATATAATTCTAATTTTTCTAAAGAAATGACTTTATATTCAATATCTTGACATAATTCCAACTTTTCATTAAAAATAATCCTAGGGAAAACTTTTAGTTTTGTTTCCTTATTAACTTTGCTTGGTTTAACTCCATGAAACGTCTGAAATGCCCTAGAAAAAGAAGTAGCATTATCATATTGATATTTAACCGCAACATCCATTACTTTCATTTTTAATTGATATAAATCAAATCCAGCATTAGAAAGACGTCTTTTTCTGATATATTCTGTTAAAGATATATTTGTCAGCAATGAAAAAAGTCTTTTCATTGTATATATATTTACTCCTAACATCTTGGCAAGCACTTCATCTTTAATAGGAGAATCTAAATTTTCATCGATATATTCAGTAACTTGATTCAACATCTTATATATATTCATACTACCACCCAAAATTATTATACCATCATTTTATATCTATGTTATAATGAAATAGGAGGATTAGAAAATGGAAGAAAATATAAGAAAAATGATTGAAGCATTTCAAGATAAAACGATAGATAGTGCAATAGAAGGATTTGTTGTAGAACAAAATGATGAATTAACAAATGAAGTAAGAAAATATTTAGATAGCTTACCAACAGAAGAAGTATTAGAAGTTCAAAATTTTTTAAACAGACTTTTTAATTATTGTTATGGTGGACAATTATTTGATATAGATTTAGACCAAGATTACGAAAAAATAAAAGCCCTAACGGAAGAACAAAGATTTTTATTAAAAGAAACACTTATTTACTTTAGTGGAAGATTATCTGTAAAACCAGATATTGCTTTATTAAAAAGAGCATATCATCTAGATAATAATAAATATATAAAATTGAATATTGCTTTTGCAAGCCTATCTACTTTTGAAGAAGATATTGAAATGGACTTTGTAAGTAGACTGCTTCCAGGAAGTGAGTATGACCAAATGGTACGTTCTTGGACAATGGCATTCTTTAAAAAAGCAGCTGATCCTTATAATTACGTAGATAGTAGTGAAGATGATTGGACTCCTGCAAAAACGCCGCGTTTAAATCGTTTAGCTATAAACGATGAAGAAAATCCAAAATTTAAAAAAGCTATGTCTTTTAGATTACTAGACTTTACTGTTATTTATCTATTCTTAGAAAATAGAAAAGCAAGTTCTCTAACAGATGAGGAAAAAGTTATCATACGAGATGCTTATATAGATTATCCATTATATTCTGAAGCAAAGAAAGAAAAAATGATTGAATTAAAATCAAAAATACTACAAAAATAAAAGAAATTAGTTTTATGCAGTTCCATTAAAGATTCAAGGTAAAACCTTGAATCTTTAATTTTCAATTTAAAAGGAAAAACTCAATAGTTTTTCCAAAATTTCTTAGCAAATTCATTATATAGTTGAGAACACCTCTGCTTATCCATATCAGATTTATCTTCATATGGATATTTTAATCCTAATAATGTATACTTTTCACGACCCAATCGATGGAAAGGTAAAAATTCTACTTTTTCAATGTGTTTAATCTGCTTTAAGTACTCTATAAGAGAAGCTATATATTCGCTATTATCATTCACGTTTGGAATAACAACTTGTCTTACCCAAACTTTGGCATTAGATTTGTTTAATTCCTTAATGAATTTGTCAACCTCTTCCATATTGCCGCCTGTTATTTCGTGGTAACCAGCATCATGAATGTGTTTAATATCTAAAAGAACTAAATCAATGTTTTTTAATATTTTTTCATAATTACCAATCCCAACGCCAGCAGTATCTAAAGCTATATGAACATTTTCTTTTTTTAACAACTTACAAACTTGAATGATAAAATCACCATGTAATAAAGGTTCTCCTCCAGAGAAAGTCACTCCCCCATTTTTTTGAAAGTACGGCTTATATCTTAAAATCTTTTTAACCAATTCTTCAGGTGTATAATTTTCTTCTCCTTTTTGCCACATTTCAGGATTATGGCAATACTTACACCTTAATTTGCACCCGTTAAAAAATACAACTACCCTTATCCCTGGTCCATCTACTAACCCTAAACTTTCTATCGAATCTATACTAGCCTTCATATTACATCTTCTCGTGGAATGTCCTTTCAATTACTTCTTCTTGCTGCTTTTTAGTCAATCGATTAAAGCGAACAGAATAGCCTGATACTCTTATCGTTAATAATGGATACTTTTCAGGATGGTTCATAGCATCGATTAAAGTTTCTCTATTTAAAACATTTACATTTAAATGGTGTGCTCCTTGACTAAAATATCCATCCATCAAGTTTACTAAATTTTCAATTTGAATATTCTTATCTGAACCCAAAGCTGAAGGAATAATAGAAAAAGTATTAGAAATTCCATCTTTACAGCACTCTTTATATGGCAGCTTAGCAACAGAATTTAAAGAAGCTATTGCTCCTGTTTGATCTCTTCCATGCATAGGATTGGCTCCTGGAGCAAATGCAACACCCTTTTTTCTTCCATCTGGAGTAGCGCCTGTTTTCGCACCATAAACGACATTTGAGGTAATAGTTAATACAGACATAGTAGGTTCAGCATCTCTATATGGCTCATGTAATTTTAATTCAGAAGATATTTTATTTAAAATTTCTATGGCAATATCATCTACCCTATCATCATCATTTCCATATTTTGGGTAGTCTCCTTCTATTTCAAAATCAACAGCAATACCATCTTTATCTCGAATAGGTTTAACTTTTGCATATTTTATTGCAGAAAGAGAATCTGCTGCTACAGATAGCCCTGCTACACCATAAGCCATATATCTATGGACATCTGTATCATGAAGTGCCATTTGACCTCTTTCATATGCATATTTATCATGCATATAATGAATAATATTCATGGCATCAGAATATATGGTTGCCACTTTCTCCAAAACTTTAAAATAAGCTTTTTTTACTTTATTATAATCAAGAATCTCATCATTAATAAATTCAACATCATCAAGGACTTTTGTTTTACTAATCTCATCTACTCCACCATTTATAGAATACAAAAGCGATTTTGCCAAATTACATCTAGCACCAAAAAACTGCATATCTTTACCAATTCTCATAGCAGAAACACAACAAGCAATGGCATAATCATCTCCGTAAATAGGTCTCATCAAATCATCATTTTCATATTGAATAGCATCGGTATCAATGGACATCTTAGCACAATACTTTTTAAAATTCTCTGTTAGCTTATTACTCCATAATACTGTCATATTAGGCTCTGGTGCTGGATCTAGATTTGTTAATGTGTGTAAAATTCTATAAGATGTCTTTGTTACCATATGACGATTCTTATCATTAACACCAGCAATACTACAAGTTACCCATGTTGGATCACCAGAAAATAGTTCATCATATTCAGGCGTTCTAAGGTGCCTTACCAATCTTAATTTTATTACAAATTGATCGATTAATTCTTGTGCTTTTTTCTCTGTTAATTTATTCTCTTTTAGATCTCTTTCTATATAAATATCAAAGAAAGCATCTACTCTTCCCAAACTCATTGCCGCACCATTATTTTCTTTGACCGCAGCTAAATAGGCAAAATAAGTCCATTGAATAGCTTCTTTTGCATTCTTTGCAGGTTTTGAAATGTCAAATCCATAACTTTTAGCCATTTCTTTGATTTCAACAAGTGCTCGGCATTGTTCTGATACATCTTCTCTTAACTGGATTAGTTTTTCTGTCATAGGTCCTAAAAGATTAGTTAAATCCTTTTGCTTTTGTTCTATTAAAAGATCAATTCCATATAATGCCACTCTTCTATAGTCACCAATAATTCTTCCTCTACCATATGCATCAGGTAATCCCGTTAATAATCCAACACGCCTTGCTAGTCTTATTTGATCCGTATAAGCATCAAATACTCCTTGATTATGAGTTTTTCGATATTTATTAAAATACTTATCTACTATAGGATTTAATTTATAACCATAAGCCTCCAACTCCTTATAAACCATCCTAATACCACCATAAGGATTTACAATTCTTTTTAATGGTGCATCTGTTTGAAGACCAACAATTACATCATCTTCTTTACAAATATATCCAGCAGGAAAAGAATTAATACCGGACATATTTTTAGTATCCACTGACAAAACATGCTTCTTTAATTCTTTTTTTAACAATCTTTTGCAAGTATCCCATACTTTATTTGTCTTAATCGTTGTATTTTCAAGAAATTCATCTGTTCCATTATACTGGCTATAATTTAACTGAATAAAGTTCTCAACATCTACTTCTTTTGTCCATCTTCCTTCTTTAAAATCATACCACTCTTTCATATTATCACCACTACACTTAGTATAACATAATTTGCAAATTTTTATTAATAACTCAATATTTTTATTTTTTCTTTACATATAGATTTTTTAAAGCTTTTGTGATATAATCTGCTCATGGGGCTGATATGGGTTCGACGGGAATATTAGAGCACAGATGGCAAGTCGATTGCTCACGTTACGAGTACAAAAAAAATAAACGCAAACAAAATTAAAAATGCATTTGCTAACATGTTTGGTGGAAACCAAGCTGTTGCTTTCGCCTAATATAATATAGGGCATGCGCTTACGTTACTTTTTTTCCGTGAAGTAATAGTGAGTTCATTTTAGCGGAATATAGCTATTCTTTGTCTAGAGAATAGAAAGAATAATAGACTAGTATATCACTTTGGTCGTTAACTACTTGAGTAATATATGAAAATAATTAGTTAACTAAACTTGTAGAGGTTTGTGTAGCTTTATTTTCGGACAGGAGTTCGATTCTCCTCAGCTCCACCATTATGATAGGAAACTCGAACTTTCAAAGTTTCGAGAGTAATAAATTACTAACAGAAATGTTAGTTTTTTTGTTATTTAAGAAAGAAAGTGAGAGTGATTATATGTTAACAATAGAAACTAAAGAATTAGAGATAAGTAAAGAATTAAAAAGAAAGGTTGAGATGATATGTAAGTTTGCTTGTGTTAAACCTACTATTACAAATGGAAATATTAAGAATATTAAAGGAACTAATATTGCTTATGTAAAACCTCATGTAATAACTATTAATAAAATAGATTACTTAATGTTTGATGAGTGTGAAGATATTTATATTAATGGTTATGATAAAAAGATTAAATTTAAAGATTTATTAGAATATATTAAATCAAACTAATATTCATTCCCTAAATAAGGAATTGACAAATCAAAGATAAAAGTATAATATAGTAAACCAATAAAAGCAAGCAGTATCTAGTCTTTTATTAGAAAGCGAGGTACTTCTATGGTTAAAAGCAAACGAAAACATTTAAAAACTTATTATATTAGTATTATTGAGGAGTCAAGAGTATTAGTTTGAACTACTAGTATTTTTGACTCCTCTTTTTTGTAGAAAGAGAGGTTGATATTATGAATGAAGAAAAGAAAATTGCAGGTATTTATAAAAGAGTTAGTACACTCGACCAAGCAAGAGAGGGTTTTAGTTTACCAGAACAAGAAAAAAGATTAACAGAGTTTTGTAATTTTAAAGGTTATGAAATTTATAAAGTATATACTGATGAGGGAATAAGTGCGAAAGATGATAAAAGACCAGCATATCAAGAAATGATGAGAGATGTTAAAGATAAGAAAATAAATGTTATAGTTGCTTTTAAACTAGATAGATTAACAAGAAGTGTCTACGATATTGAAAAACTTATGAGATTTGTTAATGAAAACGATTGTGATATTGATTGTATGGCTGATGAATCAAATACAACTACTTCAAATGGTAGAATGGTTATGAGAATAATGACAAGTGTTTCGCAAAATGAAATTGAAAAATGTTCAGAAAGAACAAAATTTGGAATGGTTGGAGCAATAAAGGCTGGACATATTCCAAATCAACCACCATTAGGCTTTAAAAGAGAAAATAAAAAGTTAATACCAGATCCATTAACAAAAGATATTATAGTTAGAATTTATGATTTATATTTAGAGGGAAAAAGTTATCAATCAATTGCAAACATATATAACGAAGAAAAGGTATTAGGAAAGACAAATTGGCGAGATTCTACTATAAATCATATTATGACTAATGAACTATATAAAGGCGATTATATACACGGAAAAAGGACAAAAAAGCCTATGTATTATGAAAATGTAGTTGAACCATTAGTCAGTAAACAAAAATGGGAAGATTGCCAATATCAAAAACAAAGAAATGCAAGACATTATGAGAGAACAGCAACTTATCTATTCACTAACAAACTTAAATGTGCTAAATGTGGTAAATTCTTAGGTGGTTGTGCTACTACTAAAAAGAATGGTACTAAATATTATTACTATAAATGTGAACATTGTAAAATTTATTTTAGTGAAGCAGATATTGAAGAAAGATTAAAAGGTTTCTTAATCGAATTAAATAAACAAGATGAATTAATTAATAATTATTACACACCATTTATCAAATCTAAATTAGATAATAAAGAAATTGATTATGAGAAAGACATTAAAGAACTAGATAAGCAATTAGATAGAATTAAAACTGCATATATTAAAGGTATTTTAAAGATTGAAGATTTTGAAAATGAAATTAACCAAATTGAGTTTAATAAAAATGAATTAAATAAAAAATGGCAAGAACAAAAACAATATGAGAATTTAAGTTTTACAGTTGATGACTTACTTATCTTACAAGACATACAACAAATAGATGACTTTGTTAAACCTGAATTATTCTTTATTAACATTAATAAATGGTTAGAAACGCCTAGAGATAAAAAACAAAAGTTATTTGCAAAATATATCGACTTTATCACAATAGATAAAGTTGATAAAGAAATAAATATAACTGGTGGTAATTTTAGAGA